>MDTE01015911.1_pt1 | contig 103436 bp, 77 predicted proteins | sample 811231 | NCBI WGS metagenome assembly MDTE01 (sample SAMN05326651, study PRJNA326480) | marine metagenome | isolation source: seawater | place: Indian Ocean: Red Sea | collected 2010 | reverse complement strand
GTTAGTCGCCCCATCTTATCAGACCGCGCAGAGAGAGTCGACTTGCCCAACGGACGATGCTCCAGGATCTGGAACGTCTCGCGGGAGCTCTAAACCGCACTCTTACGGTACAGCCAGGGCCAGCTTGCCTGACAGGCAGCCAATCAGGATTCCAGCATGCGTCGACGCTGACCTGCCAGCGTTGGCCAACCCCGCTCCTCGGTCAGGCAAAGCCACTGCACCAGGGAACCCGATCAAGCTGCCACGCCCTGGCTCCGCGAGGTGTTTTCGCCCCTACAACCGATAAAGTTTTACTATCTTCGGCGTTCGGAAAATATTATCCATTTATCGCCGTAAACCACTTGGAAAAAAATACTTACGAAAACTAAAGGGGCCTCAAAAATCCGGTCGATGCTCAAATTGTCAATATGGTTACAAACGCTTCTCCCCGCACAGCCATCACGCTTTACTGGCCACACGCGGGCCCGCTGGAGCAACTTTTTGTTTCCATTACCCAAGAAACCAGACTCAGTCTGACCCAACCCACCTCACACTGCTCGAACTCCACCAATCTGTCCCGACCCCCCGAACTTTCAAACCGCCGTCCCGCCCCAGGGCGCGATCCCGCGGAAGAATCGGACTCGGAACGTGGCAGGGTGAATACCAGCGGTCGCGGGATAACTGGCGAGAGTATTTCACGCACAGGAGAAATAGGCCCATGAAATGGACCACACTCATTGGATCTCTGGTCATCGGTATCGCACTTAGCTCATCAAGCCAAGGCGCTGGCCTGCTCGACCGAATCCTGCATAGCAAGAACTGTGGATGCGAAACCAAGCCCGTCCAGAAATCCAAACCAGAGCCCAAGTGTGGCGCTGAGAAAACAAAAACAAAACACAAGCCGAAATGCGGCACACCAAAACAGAAGCACACTGCGAAACCAAAATCAAAGGGCAAAGGCGGGAACCTGTTGCAGGACTTGGCGAATCACCTCAACCTCAACGGACATCTCAGTCTCGGTCACCGATCCAAATCGAAATCGACACCCAAAACAAAAGCCCCTTCTCCCAAACAGAAACACGTCGCAAAACCCAAACCCAAATGTGGTGCGAGCAAGCAAAAACACGTCGCAAAACCTAAATCGAAACCCAAGTGTGGCGTCGCCAAACACAAACGTCTTGCTTTACCACGGTTAAAAAGCAACGGTCGTGCTGCTGACGCTCCCAGTCAACCCGCGGCAACCGGAGCTCGCATTAGCCCGATACCACCAGCACCCATCGTTGATCCTTCCGCATTCCTGCATCGCAGTGGTCACGTTACGAAAGCCAGCTTTTCTGAATAACCTCCACGTTGTGGATGGCAACGCATTTCCTTCACCTGCCTGGATTTCCTCTCCAGGCAGGTGTTGCTTTGCGCGTGCGTGAGCAACCTGGTGGCCGGTGGCTGGAAAATCGCGCGTCGCCGGAAGTCCTGCGGGAGCTTTCAGCCCCCGTAGCGATCTGTGACATGACAGTCTGCCCTGCCGGCAGCCTGCACGTTGTCCTAGAATAGGGGATCTCCGATCTCCAGGAGTCGGTTGTGAACACGTCCGACGACGCACGCCCGCCAAAACCCGAATCTGCGCCCCCCTCGCTTTACCAACAGGCAGCAGACAAGGTGCGCACCTTTCCACAAGTAGCTGGCGTCTACCTGATGAAAGACGCGGCCGGCCGTGTGATCTATGTCGGCAAAGCGAAAAACCTGCGTTCGCGGGCAAGTAGTTATTTTCTCAAAGCAGCGGCGGATGAGAGGCGCACCGCCAATTGGGTTCACGAAATCTGTGACGCCGATTATGTGGAATGTGAAAGTGAAGTCGACGCTTTACTGATGGAATCACGTCTGATTAAAGACATCCAGCCCAAACACAACAAGGAACTCAAAGACGACAAGACTTTTCCCTATCTAATGGTCACGACCCACGAAGACTTCCCGCGCATCGAAGTGACACGTGAACCGAGACAAAGCGGCGCAAAGCTATACGGCCCATTTGCCAATGCAGGAGCGTTGCGAGGTGCTGTGCAGATTCTCCAGAAGATATTCAAGTTTCGCACCTGCAGCCTTGACATTGATGAACACGACGAACGTTGGAAGTGGTTTCGCCCCTGCCTGCTGGCCAGTATCCACCAATGCACCGCGCCGTGTAACTTTCAAATCAACAAGAAAGATTACCGGCGAGATATACGTCGACTGCAGATGTTTCTAGACGGCAAACGAACTTCCCTGCTGCGACAAATGCAACGTGAAATGCAGGACGCTTCCAAAGCATTGAACTACGAAAAGGCTGCACAGATTCGCGACGAAATCCACATGCTGGAAACTCTCAACGAACGCGGCAAACTCGACACACACGTTCAACCAGAAGTGTTCTACATCGATCCCAAGAAAGGCCTGACCGGACTGCGCAAGGTACTCCACCTGCCGGCCACACCTCGCACGATCGAGGGTATTGACATCGCACACCTGGGTGGTGGCCAAACGGTAGCCAGCCTGGTCCAGTTTCTGGATGGACTACCTTTCAAACCTGGATACCGCCGGTACAAGATTCGATCCGTTCAAGGCGTCGACGACTACCGTAGTATTCACGAAGTTGTTTCGCGGCGCTTTCGACAAACCGAGGATGATGCTGTTTCATTACCCGACGTACTGTTAATCGACGGTGGGCGCGGGCAATTACAAGCAGCCGCAGCCGCATTTCGGGACCAACAACGCACCCCACCGGCCTTACTTTCACTGGCCAAACGGAACGAAGAAGTATTCACGCCTGACAACGACCAGCCTCTGAGGTTGAGCCGGCACTCTTTTGCGCTGCGATTGCTGCAATACGTCCGCGACGAAGCGCATCGTTTTGCCCAGCATTACCACCACATTCTGCGCCGTAAGGCAACACTAGGCGACTGACTGCTCGGCGTTTGCCAACCACTCTCCTGGCAAACGCACACCACCGCGTCTGCTGCGCCACAGCGATCAGTGCAGAGGTGGGACCAAACCCGGGCACTGCCCACAGGTAGTCCGCGCGCCATCAACACCCGGTCACCACGGTGCGACGTGGCAGCAAAAAGTCCGGCCAGCCCTCCAAATGTGTACATCCGTATAGCACTTGCCCAGACAGACGACAAACTTAGAATCCCATTGATGTGGGTTTTTAACCCTTAAAAGCTTTTGACAATAATGATTCGTGGGTTTACAACCCACATTGCAATGGATTTACATTTCCTACAGCGGGAGGCTGTGATTCTGGGACTACGTGTAGCTAAATATGACCGACCTGCTGCTAGGCGAACATCGCAGAACCCTCGACACGCGTTATCGTCTGGCGCTCCCCAAAGACCTCTGTCGAACACTGGCACAACCAGGGGACAGCCTGATTCTCGCCAAAGAGCGCCCCGGCACGCTCAGCCTCTGGAACGGTCAAAAATGGCAGCGGCGCATCGATCAGGGCATTTCACTGGTTCAAGAAAAACTACAAGCAGGTCGCATGGCCGGACGACTGGAAGAAGTACAACGGCTCGGACGGTTACTCTCCACGCGCCATACCAGCGTCCAATTAACAGATCGCGAACGACTGCTCATCCCCGAAGGTTTTCGGCAATTTCTGGCAGTCGAGCCAGGAGAACAAGTCCTCATACTGGGGGCGGCACTCTGCGTCGAAATCTGGTGCCCCACCACGTGGATCAAGTACCTCGAGGATCATATGAGCCAGTTTTCAGAGCTATTTACCAACCTCTCGTCGTAAATCAAAGCAACCAACACACCCGTTTCTACCTATCTTACCCCCTCGCAGAACCTGTCAGGATGTAGACCACCCTTGTTCACCGCGCCGGCTCGTCTGCCGGAGCACTCCGTGACACGCAGGATCGGTCATTGCAAAAACACGATACGCCCGGCGGAATATAGGGCCCCCCAGGCTCCCAATGTGCGCTTTTGGTGGAAAAGCAAGTCACCCCACGGAATAGCACATCAGTGGCAGCCCAGGAAGCCTTCCCCGGGCGTATCATTTTTGCCTTCTCAAACCGCTGTCGAGCGTCTGCTGGCCACATGGCTTGAGTGCTCAAAAGCGTCCGTAATTTGCCACCAATTTGGCTTGTCCCACCCCCGCGTTTTGCGTACTCTGTGAGCGCTTTAGGGTCCAGGGACGGACCTCTACAGACATGCCTCTGAACGGAAGCGATCTCGACTTGTCTGCCAGTCAACCCCAGCTCACCACTTCGCGCAGTACACGACTGGGCCTCCTGAAACTGATGTATCTCAGTCGCGAAGGAGATCGTCGCGAAGGGGTCTTGATGCGCCAGGGACGCGGCTGGTTCCAGGTCTCAGGCACTGGCCATGAAGCGCTGGGTGCCTTGTCGATGGCAATGGAACAAGGCGACTACCTGTTCAGTCACTACCGCGACCGGGCGTTACTACTGGCACGGGGAATGACGAACTATGAATTGGCGCTGGCCTACTTCGGAAAACGTAATTCCAGTAGCGCAGGGCGTCAGATGCCAGCCCACGCATCCTGCCCCAAACGCAAGATCTGGACCGCATTGACGCCCACTGGAGCGTCAATGCTACCAGCATGCGGCGTGGCATGGGGAATGAAACTGGAACAAAAAGACTCGGTGGTAGTCGCCACAATCGGAGACGCTTCCACGCGCCAGGGCGAATTCTTTGAAGCCGTTGCTTTTGCGGTTGAACGGAAACTTCCTGTCGTCTTTGTCGTCGAAGACAATGGCTACGGAATTAGTACGCGTACCGACCGCATGAACCCATTGCGTTTGAAACTGATTCATGAAGACGTAGGAATTACGACGCTCGACGCCAGAAATCCGGAGAACATCCTGGCTGCTGCCGGACCTGCATTGGCGAAAGCGCGCCAGGGGCATGGCCCCACGATCCTACATTGCGAATTGGATCGACTGTGCAGCCACACGAGTAGTGACGACCATCGCATTTACCGCGTCGAAGAAGAACTGGCTGAAATTGAGCGCCGTGATCCAATTGACCTTGTCGCCGCAGAACTGATCGCGAACGGAGAGCTCACGCCCGAACAATGGCAAGAGCTTCGAGAAGAGATTGACCGCACCGTCGATGAAGAATATGCCCTGGCTGAGAGGGCGCCCGATCCCTCTCCCGAGGAAAATGCAGATCACCTCTTCGGCGCGCCAGCAAAAACAAACGCTCCATCCATGGAAGGCGACCAGAAGTGGCGAATGGTCGATGCCGTCAATCGCGTTTTCCAGGAAGGCCTTGAAAACGACCGACGCTTCGTCTTTTTCGGCGAGGATATCGAAGACCCCAAAGGCGGTGTCTTCGGGATCACCAAAGGGCTCTCAACCGCATTCCCTGACCGTGTATTCAACTCACCCCTGGCGGAAGCCACCATCGCAGGCGTGGCTGCTGGCCTGGCCTGCTACGGAATGAGGCCAGTTTTTGAGATCCAGTTTGTCGACTTTATTGGCCCAGCGTGGAACCAAATTGCCCAGAACCTGTCGACAATTCGCTGGCGCAGCAAGGGCGAGTGGACTTGCCCTGCCGTAATTTACGCTCCGTACGGAGCATACCTGGCGGGCGGCGGAAATTGGCACAGCCAGGCCAATGAAGCCAATTTTGCACACGTGCCCGGTTTGCGTGTCGTTGTCCCCGGCACGCCAGAAGATGCTGCTGGTTTGCTGTGGACCGCAATGCACACTGACGACCCGACCATCGTTTTGCTACCCAAACACCGCTTGCGCCAACATACCCACGTCACATCGCCAGTCAAACCCGTACCATTTGGTCAGGCAGTAATTCGCCAGACGGGCAACCAGGTCACACTCGTGGCATGGGGAAATTGCCTCGAACCAGCGAGTGATGCCTCCGCAGAACTCGCTGGCGAGGTTTCTATCGAAATCATCGACTTGCGAACGATCGTACCCTGGGATCGCGAAACTGTTTGCCGCTCACTCGAAAAAACGGGTCGGCTGGTAATCGTCCAGGAGGATGTACGAAGTTGCAGCGTCGGCCAAATGATCATCAGTGACCTGACCTCCTGTCCTGAAAGCTGGGACCACTTTCTATGTCCACCTCAATTGGTTTCACGTGAAGATGTGCCGATTGGATTCAACCCGATCTGCGAGTACTCTGCCATTCCTGACACGGAACGGGTTGTGGCAGCGTTGCGCAAAGTTCTTGAAGGTTAAGTACGTATCGTTTCTTCGATTTCGGCATACCAACACGAAACGAAACTATGACGGCCGCTTCGATTGTTACGGTCTCTATTCCGCAGCTCGGTGAAGGGCTCCAAGAGGCCCTGCTGGTAAAACACCTGAAGCGGCCTGGGGAATTCGTACGGCGGGACGAACCGTTGTACCAAATGGAAACCGACAAGGCAGTTTCCGATGTTGAAGCTCCTTGTGACGGTGTCATACTGTCCTGGCTAGCAGACGAAGGAAGCGTCCTGTCGATTGGGGCCGACATCGCACAACTCGAAGTTGCTGAAGACGAAGCAAACATCGAGCAACCGCTTCCGGAAACGCTCCTCTGCGCATCTGAAAATCAACCAACCGACCCTGGTAGTGCGCCAGGCCAGGACCTCGTAGAGTTGCGCAATCGACTGATGCCACCGCGTACTCGCGCCTACCTCAAAGAACTAGGATTACTCTCGGTAGCCCACCAGATACCACGGCGCGGAAAACGGTTGATGCCACATGACATCGACGCATTCCTGTCGAACCAATTATCCGGGCAAGCCACGCCACCTCTGACGGATCCAACGCCACCTTATCTTGACGCTCCACTCCCTAAGGCACAGCAAACACTCAATTATCGTATGGCCCGAGCCATGCAAGGGGCAATCACCGCTTCCATCGTTGTCGATGTAGACTGGACGCAACTGAATATTGCCCGCCAACAATGGAAAGCCGTGGCGAGTGGTGGGGGGTCGGGTATGACCCTGATGCTGTATTGTGTTGTCAGCGCAATGCAAGACTTCCCCAGATTCCGCAGTGCGCTTCAATCAGATGGAACAACACTGCGCAGCTATCGTCACGTCAATCTGGGCATCGCCGTCGCGCTCCCAAACCATGACCTGGTAACTGCAGTCGTCTCCGATGCAGACCAGCTCGACTTTTTCGCATTTGCCGATCGTGTACAAGAACAGATCGAACGGGCACGTCAAGGACACGATCAAATCGACGCGACAACGACTCTGACCGTTTCGAACATTGGCTCCCTCGGAATGAAAATGGGTGTTCCAGTCATTGTGCCACCCGCAATGGCTACCCTGGCACTGGGACAAACCCACTGGCTTCCCAAGCCTGTAGACCAGGGAATCCAATTCCAACTCTCGGCAACGCTCACCCTGGCGTTCGACCATCGCATCGCCAATGGGTCTGCGGCTGCCGAGTTCCTGACCGAAGTCAAGCGGCGCATCGAATCCTTTGAACTTCCCTAGCGCTACGACACGCTTCAGTACTTTGGAAGTTCTACTCGAGGAAAACGACTCCGGACGCTCATCAGCCACAGAAATCTAACGGCCCTCACTGTCTCTATTTTTCTAGCCGTGGAATGGCATTCTCTCGGTGACTCAATCTGGAACCACTACAACGCTCTGTAATACTTCTCTACAAACGCTCTGCAGAGCGTCGCAACAGGAATTTTCATGCGACAGATCTACCTCGACTACAACGCTACAACACCGATTGCTCCTTCAGTACGAGATGCATTGTTGCCCTTTTTGTCGGAGCACTTTGGCAATCCTTCCAGCAGCCACGCGTTAGGCCGTGCCTGTCACGAAGCTATTGAAGACGCCCGCGCCGAAACAGCAGCTGCACTCGATGCCGACAGTGATGAAATCTTCTTTACGAGCGGTGGAACCGAAAGTAACAACCTTGCCCTCAAAGGCGTACTATTCCGAGAACCGATCGACAATGGCTCGCATCTGATCATCTCTGGCATTGAACACCCTGCGATCCTGCAACCGGCAGAGTTTCTACGACGACAGGGCTACGAACTCACTGTCGTTGGATGTGACTCACAAGGTACCGTATCGCCTGAGGCCATTCAGGACGCGTTACGCCCCACAACGCGACTTGTCAGTATCATGCATGCGAACAACGAAATAGGTAGCGTTCAGCCAATTCGAGAGATCTCAGATTTATGCCACGCACAAGATGTCCTGGTCCACACCGACGCAGCACAAAGCGTGGGCAAGCTACCAGTAACCGTTAGTGAACTGGATGTCGATCTGCTGTCGGTTGCCGGCCATAAACTCTACGCGCCGAAAGGTGTTGGAGCACTCTATGTAAGACGTGGCATCCCCTTGGAACCGGCTTTGCACGGTGCCGGACATGAGGGAGGAGTACGCCCAGGTACAGAAAACGTTCCGTATATCGTCGGACTGGGACGCGCGATGACACTCGCTACCGAAGATCTCAATAGCCGCCAGGAACGACTCGCCCAATTGCGAGATCGATTGGAAGAACAACTACGCGATACCCTTGGTGATCGCATGTCGATTAATGGCCTGGGAGCCGAACGACTCCCCAATACTTCGAGTGTTAATTTTCCGAACGTCACTGGCCTCGATCTCTTGAAACGCATTCCAGAACTCTGCGCCTCGACAGGCTCTGCCTGCCACAGTGGAGTCACCACCCTTTCAGCGACCCTCAAAGGCATTGATCTGGATCCCGAGACAGCACAGGGTACGGTTCGCCTCAGCCTGGGTTGGAACTCAACCGCTGACGAAATCGACCGCGCTGCCAGTCTGCTGCTGGGAGCCTGGGAAATGCTCCAATAGGCGTCTGGGGACCACAGCGTCTGGCGCCAGCCCATCGCGATCCCGTACTGCGCCCTCGTACCGCCACCAGACTGCCGGGCAGCGAACGAACGAGCCCGGTGGTAACGAGCCCGGTGGCAAACTGTTGGTCAATAGACCCTATAGTTAATCAGAATCGATGTACCTGGACCGTCGCTATCCCAACGAATGCCATTCCGCTTGGTACTCCAGTCGATTACGCAAGCCCTGCGCACGTCGGCCTGCTGCATCTCCCACAAAACTGCGGATGATTTGGCAATCTGTTGTGTCAAGCGCCCCAACAAAATACGATGGGGCGTAGTACACGCCTTTGCTCCGTTCCCGAGGTCCCGCATGTCTCAAGCTTCTACATCTCTTGACTCTGGCTCGGATTCAGCAACTCAATCGGGCAAGATGTACACCATACTCATCATTGCATTTCTGGGATGGATGTTCGCCGGATCACACATGGCGATCAACGGCATCACCTATCATTCTGTCGCCACGTCACTATTGCCAGACGCAAGTGCCGTTCCCAAATGGATCGGATTTCTGGTTGTTGCATTCCTACTCGGCGCAGCGGCTGGCGGGTATGTCTTCGGTTGGGTGGGAGACCGATTTGGCCGCTCCAAGGCAATGGCACTCAGCATCGCTTTCTATAGCATTTTTTCATTCGTCTCGCTCTTGTCACCAAGGATTGAAATTTTCTGGCTATTACGGTTCCTTACCTGTATGGGAATTGGTGGAATGTGGCCAAATGGCATGGCACTCTTGCAAGAAGCGTGGCCCAATACCGCGAAACCTATCCTGGCAGGAATATTGGGAACCGCCGCCAACGTGGGCATCGCACTGTTTGCCTATATCTGCATCCACAAGGACGTCAATCCCGATGACTGGCAATGGACGTACATGGCTGGAAGCGCACCCATTTTGCTCGCAATTGCTTCCTGGTTCCTGGTTCCCGAATCACCAAAATGGCTCCAACAGCAGTCCGCATCAAATGAGGAAAACGGACCGCGCAAAGTAGGTATGGGTGAAGTATTTTCTCCCCCGCACCTGAAACTAACTTTGATCGGTATTATTCTCGCATTCGTTCCCTTGTTCGGTGGTTGGGGAGTTGCCAACTGGGCGACTTACTGGGCAGCCGAAGCAGATGAAGAAGCCCGTCTGGCACAAGTCGCGAAAGAGCAGAACAGCGCGACGAAAGCGAAAGAAACACAAGCTGACGAGGCCAATACCGCTTCGAAGAAAACCGCAACCAACAAGAAAGCTCAAACCTCGTTCAATCGGGCATGGACCGGCTCAATCAGCAGTCTGCTGGGAGGTGCCTTGGCGATGTTTCTCGGCAGACGAATCTGTTACGCAATACTGTGCGTCTGTGCATTTACCTGTACGCAGATGCTCTATAGCTTGCCAGACCCGAATTCTGCTGGATTTCAAATGTGGGTCAGCGCGCTCGGATTCTTCAGTGGATTTTTCTTCGGTTGGCTACCACTCTGCCTGCCCGAGATGTTTCCGACACGTGTTCGGTCAACCGGTGGTGGGGTGAGTTTCAACTTCGGGCGAATTATCGTCGCCTCACTGATTCTGCTGACAGCATTTGCCTTGAAAGAGCAGTTTGGGGGTCGTTACGACCTGGTAGGACGAGTCTGTGGCTTTATGTATTTGACTGGTATCGCCGCCGTACTACTGATGCCACGGTCTGATGAACGGAGCATGCTCTCCAAGCTGCTGCACTCAAAGTGAGTCAAGTATGATCACTCGAGTCAGCGCCGCCTGGCTGATGATATTCTGGGAATGCCGCCACAAGCTTGTCCAACAAGTCATGGGTTTCCCGCGAGAAAATCACGGACACGCATCGCCACGAATAAACGGCCAAGTGTACCGTGACACTGGTTCACAAGACCGGATTCGCAGAAAAGCGAGTTGCGAGCAATACGCAGGTAATTCCGCATAGTCGACGGCATCACAATGCGACGGCATCACAATCACTGTGCGCTGCTAGCATAAACAACACCAGCCACGGCACACTACTGGTAACCTGCACGACGTCCACCCACCGGGAACTGTAGTCCGTGGTTCTTTCCCTCCCTTGCGGAGTTCTTGTCACCGCTGTCTGAGGCCAATCGAGTTGGCATGGAAAGCGAAGAAACTCGCGTAACGGCACGCGGCACTGCACCTAAAATGTGTTCCGAACCACACTTCCCGATATCCTGCCACGCGATTCTTCCACGCGCGCGATTTGAGCGTTTTTTTTCTATTTTCCTGTACGAAAAGATTGCCTGGAGACCACACATACCATTACCGGCAACCAACCGGCTGGTTGCGCGCGGTCTCTTGCCTGTTTTCTTTTTGCCAGGACCTCACCCATGCGGCTTACTTTACGAACGATGTTGGCCTATCTGGACGATATCCTGGAACCCGCAGATGCAGAGGAACTGGGCAAGAAAATCGAGTCGAGCGAGTTTGCCAACAACCTTGTGCACCACATTCGCGGTTGCACCCAGCATTTGCGTCTTGGCGCTCCTGAAATCGACGGGAAAGGCCTGGCCCTGGACTCCAATACGGTTGCCGAGTATCTCGACAACACACTCTCCCAGGAGCGAGTGCCTGATTTTGAAAAAGTCTGCCTTGAATCGGATATCCACCTGGCAGAAGTCGCCGCCTGCCATCAAATCCTGACGCTGGTTCTGGGTGAACCGGCCGATGTTTCTCCCGCAATCCGCAATCGCACGTACCAGCTCGCTGCCGCGTCCCACAGCGAGACGGAAGCCGATGTGCCACAATCAAACGAAGCGGCTGTCAACGGTTCACCGCTGGATCACGGTTCACCGCTGGATCACAGCGATCCAGTCACTACCGCAGCCCCGGTTACATCAATCAATACGGACGTGCGACCCGATGTACCGGCAATCTGGCAAGAACGCAGCGGTCTTCGCCTCTGGCCGCTCGCTGTCACGTTGGGTGTCGCCTTCCTCGTCGCTTGCGCAGCGATCGCAATCTGGTCTGGCTGGGCAGGCGTTCCAAAACAACAACGCCAAACCGCAACAGCGCCGCAAACCGCAACGGAAACTCCACTCGCCAACAGCGACGCGTCCCCTGCCACCGCAGAACTTGAGGCCACAAACCAACCTGAATCACCCGACACGTCTGCTGACATGCCCAGTGAGACTACCGCAAAGCCCGTTGTCAACTCGAACACTGAAGCGGCGTTGCGTACCGATCCATCTCCACCAACTCCAGGAAATGAGGCGAGCACGGACGTGCTGCCAACAGAGGCTGACACCGAAAGTCCGTTGGTAACTTCACCTGAAGAGCCGGCTGTTGAAGTTACGCCAACAACGGAAGACAGTTCAGCTCCCGACGCTCCCGCCGATGCAGAGGCAACGCCTGCGGAGCCTGTGGCTGACGAACCTGTTGACGTCGGTCGTTATGTTTCCGACAAGCAAGTTCTGGCTCGCCTGGAAGGAGAAATCTACAAACGACTACCGTCCGAAGGCATCCTCTATTCCGGCGACCACCTGCTGGTGCTGCCTGCATTTCGACCACGAATTCTGGTCGGCTCGGGAATTCTTATTTCTTTACTGGGGCCCACTGAAATAACTTTAGGCACGCCGACTCCCAGTGGAGTGTCCCGCGCAGCCGTCCACTTTGGCCGCCTGCAAATTTCTCGTGGCGGAACACCCTCAAACATCGTGTTGCTCACGCTAGGTGACCAATCAGGACAAGTTACTCTACAAGATCCCCAGTCCCAATTGGCCATCGAAGTACGTCGGTATTTACCACCCGGGGTCAACCCTGAAGAAAACGAACCGAAACTGGTAATCCGACTTCAGTCGATTCGGGGCAATGCACAATGGTCAATTCCGCAACCGGATGGAGAACCTCTGACACTCGATATTCCCGAAGGAATGCAATGTGTCTTTCTAGACCAAAAGGCCGGCGAACTCAGCCCCGCCTCTGCACAGCACGCCAGTCCGCGACAACTCCTGGATGAGGACGCTGCGGAATTCCTCAGTGAAATGATCAACAATGCTGAGCGTGATGATGACCTTCCGATCAGCATCTCACTTCGTGAACAACTCCACCATCGCCGCATTGAAGTTCGTGCCTTGGCGGCCCGCTGTCTCGCAGCATTGGATCAATTCGATGCATTACTGGACGCCTTGAGCGAACCGGAATTCAAGAGTTTCTGGGAAAATCACATTCTGGCACTGCAACATGCCATCACCCGTGGCCCCGAAACATCGGTCCGGCTGCGTGGAGAATGGGAACGCAAACGAGATGAAACAGAAGCAGCACAACGTTACCGCTTACTCTGGGGCTACAATCCGGAACAGCTGCAAGCCAACGGCGCCCAGCAGTTAGTTGGTTATCTTGAACACCCCAGCATGGATGTGCGTGTTCTTTCTTCTCAACTTCTGCAACAAATCACGGGGCGCACGAAGGGGTATCACGCATATCGCTCACCCCAAGTTTCCAAGGCTCAGGCATCCATTAATTCCTGGAAACGAGATCTCCAACAGGGACGCATCACCTACGAAACCCTACCGTCTCCCATGGCTGTTCCAGAAACGCGGGCCGCCACATCTGCAGCGAGTCGCAAACGGTCCAAACGCAACGGAAACAGATCGCGTTGAACGCGCATCTGTCCTCTGACGAAATCACGCACTGCTGGACGACAATGCCAGCCGTACATTAGATTATTGAACCGCTGGAAAACGGCCGCCACGATCAGGCGTCCAGCCTTCCGAGCCGATTCAATGATTCTTCCAGGACCTCTGAGGCAACCCATGGCCAGGCAGGCACGCGCCAGCTCAAGGCGTGCTGCTGAGAATTGCACCTCCGATCTGCGAATCCAAATCCTTGTCGCGGCAATGGCGTGCCAGCAGGCATGATCCCCTTTTCTTCAGATCATTGTTCACCGGACTTGACGACTAGCCCGCACATTCACCGCTAACTTGTGTCGTGCAATTATGAACGAACCCACTGGTATGCTCGACTTGGAATCACTTCGAAGCCTTGTCAGCACGGGCGCTATTTCCACCGTGATTACTGCGTTTCCCGATCTCTACGGTCGCCTGATGGGTAAACGTTTCGATGCAAACTTCTTCCTGGAATCGGTTGCCCAGGAAGGAACGCACGGATGCGATTACTTGTTGACCGTTGACATGGAAATGGAACCCGTTGCTGGTTATTCCTTCGCGAATTGGGAACAGGGCTACGGCGATTTCCACCTCGTCCCTGACGTGACAACACTACGTCACGCCCGCTGGCTTGATGAAACAGCGATCGTGATCTGTGATTTACAGAACGACAAAGATCACAAAGAGGTGGACGTGGCTCCGCGTTCCATGTTGCGCAAGCAAATTCGTAAAGCTGCAGAACACGGATTGATCGCAAAAGCCGGCTCCGAACTCGAATACTACATCTTCCGCGACAGCTACCAAAAAGCAAACCGCAAACAATTCCAACAACTACGCGCGAATGGCCAATACCTGGAAGACTACCACCTTCTCCAAGGCACTCGCAGCGAACCTCTTAACGCGGCTGCCCGCCGAGCGCTGCAAGAGTCTGGCATCCCTGTCGAATGCACCAAGGGCGAATGGGGCCTGGGGCAGCATGAACTGAACCTGCGTTACACAGATGTACTGGGAATGGCCGATCGCCATACGCTCTACAAACAGTGTCTCAAGGAGATCGCTGATTCACTCAATACCAGTGTGACCTTCATGGCCAAGTATGCGGCTGAGCAAGCTGGCTCAAGTTGTCACATCCATCTGAGTCTCTGGCGGCAGGAGACCAACGCCTTTGCAGGCAACCAAACACTCGGTGAGGTTTCATGTAGCGATCTATTCCGTTGGTTCCTAGGTGGCTGGATCCGCCATGCACGCGAATTGATGGTCTTCTTTGCCCCAACAATCAATTCTTACAAACGATTTCAGTCGGGCAGCTGGGCGCCCACGCGACTGGCATGGAGTTACGATAATCGTACCGCAGGATTCCGGGTCGTTGGCCGCGGCCAGAGCTTGCGTGTGGAATGCCGGATCCCAGGCGCTGATTGCAACCCCTACCTGGCCTACGCCGCCGCCATGGCAGCCGGACTCCGAGGAATCGAGAATCAAATCGAACCTCCCGACTGCCTGTCTGGAAATGTGTACAACGCGGAAAATGTTCCCCATGTACCCAAGACCTTGAATGAGGCCATTGACGCTCTCGAAAATAGCACGCTGGCCCGCGAAACGCTCGGCGACGAAGTGGTCGAGCACTACCTGCATTTTTATCGAACGGAACAAGCGGCCTTCGACCAGGCCGTCACCGACTGGGAGCGAATCCGGTATTTCGAGCGCATATGAATCTCCCGCCTGTCATCGGCATCACAACGTATGCCCGCGATGAACACAATGAACTCAAATTACCCATCGAGTACGTCGAGGCTGTGCGCCGAGCTGGGGGCTTGCCTCTGCTCATTCCGCCTGGCGAATGTAATATCAATCACTTGCTTGACCAACTGGCTGGACTCATTCTGGCCGGTGGTGGTGATATCGATCCAACCCGTTACCAAGGATCGACTCATGCCGAAATCTACATGGTTGACCACGAACGCGACGAACTGGAAATTTCTCTGGCCCAGGCCGTGATCGAAAAGCCACTTCCTACTCTCGCGATCTGTCGTGGCATCCAAATTATCAATACGGCATGTGGTGGATCACTCTACCCCCATCTTCCCGATGATATCGGCGAACAAGTCCACCATCGCAGACCTCCACGAAACCCGATTCCGCACGATGTTGTCGTTGCACACGACTCAAAACTGGCAACGATTCTCGGCACAACACAGTTATCCCCAATGTCATGGCATCATCAAGCCATTGATCGTGTCGCGTCGAACCTGCGTGTTGTAGCCCATGCGCCCGATGGCGTAGTGGAAGCCTGCGAGATGAAAGAACACCCATGGCTTGTCGGAGTCCAGTGGCATCCTGAATTGACTGCTGCTAACGAACAATCTCAACAGCGTCTATTCGACGAGCTTGTCAAACAGGCATATAAAGCCCAACCGCACGGAGAAGACAACAATGCGATTAAGCGATAGAGTCGCACTAATTACAGGTGCTGCCAGTGGCATCGGACGCGCTGCCGCACTACTGTTCGCTGAAAACGGCGCCGCGGTTATTGCCGTCGACGTCGATGACAATGGCGGCGAAGAAACCGTAGCGTTGATCCATCAACAAGGAGGTCAGGCGAGTTATTTTCATGCTGACGTAGCCTCCTCGGATGGCAGCCAACAGATGGTCGAACATGCCGAAAAGAAATTTGGCAAACTGCAGATCCTGTTCAATAACGCAGGCATCATGCTCGGCGAGGATGCCGACGCAATCACCACCGAAGAAGCCATCTGGGATCGCACCATGGAAGTCAATTTGAAGGGTGTTTTTCTCGGATGCAAATACGGAATCCCCGCATTACAGCGGGCAGGTGGTGGCTCGGTGATCAACACCGCTTCCTTTGTTGCAATTCTGGGTGCGGCAACACCACAAATAGCCTACACGGCGTCCAAAGGAGGGGTCCTGGCGATGACGCGAGAATTGGCCATTATCCATGCGCGTCAGAATATTCGAGTCAACGCCCTTTGCCCTGGTCCTCTGAAAACCAAAATGTTGATGGACTACCTCGACACAGAAGAAAAGCGGCAACGGCGACTGGTACATGTTCCGATGGGTCGGTTTGGCGAAGCTCATGAAATGGCGCAGGCAGCGCTTTTTCTGGCTTCAGACGAATCCTCCTACATCACAGGCGCCGACTTTTCCGTCGACGGTGGATTAACAGCAGCCTATGTTACGCCTGATGAACCCACCGTACTCTGAAAACCGGATCCGGCTCGACAGATCATTGAAGACCACCGGTGTATGATGAGCTGGGAACACCTACTTATATTTCATCAACCGGTTGTCATTCTATTCCACTTATGCGGCGCCCAACGTACAATTACTTCATAGAACGTAGCGCATCTAATTGAATAGGACGTACACGATCTCGCAACTGTCTGTGCCCTCGATTCGCAACCGACAAGCGGCGACAATCGAATTTTCATGGACGGCGATTCGTTTGCACTTCCAGATGATTCTGACCAATCGTTGACCGATGCCATTCGAGCAGCTCGGACCGTACCGCATAGAACGCACGATTGGCCGTGGCGGGATGGGCACGGTTTACTCCGGGGTCCATACCGAGACCGGTCAAAACGTTGCTGTCAAAGTACTCTCAGTACTACTGGGTGAAAACGAGCGTTTTCGAGAGCGATTTCAAATTGAAATCGAAACACTCGAAAAACTCGATCACAAGAATATCGTTCGCTTGATTGGTTTCGGCGAACATGACGACCATCTATTTTACTCGATGGAACTCGTCGAAGGTCGGAACCTGCAACAAGAGCTAAGAACTGGCCGCAGGTTTCAGTGGCGCGACGCTGCCCGCATCGGAATGCAAATTTGCGATGCGTTAAAACATGCGCATGATCATGGAGTCATCCATCGCGACCTCAAACCATCCAACCTGCTGTACACGTCTGACGAGCACATCAAACTGACGGACTTTGGCATCGCCAAACTCTTCGGTGCGAGCCACATGACAGCGGATGGGAGCGCGCTGGGAACTGCTGACTACATGTCGCCGGAACAGGCCACCGGAAAACCCGTCTCAACGAAAACAGATCTTTACGGGCTGGGTGGAGTTCTCTTCGCGTTAATAAGTGGCCGCCCTCCCTATCTTGGCGCAAACGCTTCGGAAGTCCTGCATCGAATGCAATTCGACGAAGTTCCATCGATCCGAACACTCGTACCGGAAGTACCTGCGGAACTTGACGAGATCATTCGCGAGCTGCTCCATAAAGATCCCACCAAACGCATTGCAACACCACTACTGGTTGCCCGGCAACTACGCGCCATGGATTTGGCACTCTCAGAAGATGCTCAAGTCGCAGAACCCCTCAGACCCGAGGAACTGAATCAGGGAGTCAACCTCGAACATGTCGATTTTTCTGACTCGGAAATTGCCCTGCAGCCAACTCTGCCTATTGGCTATAGCCACGCCACCAACGAACGCAACCAGGGACCTTCTGAGGCGCCCACCAAGAGTCAAAACATGCCCGGTAGCCAGTCGACACAACCGGGGGTTGCCCGTCGAAAACGCCGCGATTTCACCAGTGTCGAAGCAAAGCGATCAGGAACTTCGGCAACCTGGTCGCAAGCCACAGCAGCGCTTCCCTGGAACACTTTACTACCTGCGATTGCCCTGATTACAGTCGTTGCAGGTATGATCTGGGCGGTTGTCAACACGCTCTCGCCCGAATCCGTCGAAGAGCAATTTGAACAGATTTCCGATGCCCACGAGACTGGGGCTGGCGATCTGCGGTTGCAAGAGTCCAAGATGCGGTCTTTCTTGAAAACATCGCAGAACAACTCCCGTTCCAAGCTTGTCCAGGAGTGGCTCACCGAAATCGAAGCGATCAAACACGCACGGCGATTGGAACGTCAAACCAGACAACTCGGCGGCATCGCGTTCCTGCCCCCTGAAGAACAGGCATTCCTGCTCGCCTGGCGAACGCGTCAATCAAATCTGGACCTGGCTCGGAAACGCTTTCAGCAGCTCGTAGATGCTTTTGGTGCTTTACCAGAAAAGTCAAAACAGGTTGCGTTCGTCGTTCGCCTCGCGAGGCATGAATTGAAACAAATCGAATCTACGCCAGCCAACCGCAATAACGACCAGAGTCAACGATTAGAAGACTACGTCGATCAGCTTGACACCTCACTCTCTGGTGAGGAAAGGCAACGGGCTCTCACTGCAATTATCGACCTCTTTAAGGGGCATCTTTGGGCAGAACACATTGTAAGAGACTGCCAACGTCGACTCACACTTTCACAAAACCCTGCAGGAGATAATCATGATTAGATCACGAGATGTGTTGGTGGCAGCTCTGTCGGCAGCAATCGCTATCACCTGGCTATCCGCCCAACCCCATGCCGAGGGGAACAAACCCGCATCGGCCAAGATATCTGGTTGGAAACCGGGTGTGGGTTGGGGCTGGATCTGGGGGCCAAATGATGAAGTTGGCGCACTCAATGCCCTCAATGAACACACCACGAAAGCGGCGTTGCAACTCGCCGACAAGGGCAAGGTGTATGACTTGGGAATCACTTACAGCCGCAATAGCTTCAAATGGCCTGGCCACTCTCCAGGCGAGATTATGACATTCAGGACGCCCGAGGGGACGTCACGACAGAAAGACCATGATTTCATTCGGCCAGAAGTCAATTCAAGCGGCACACGCTGGCACAGCTGCGCACTATTCATCAACGACAATGTGGCTACACAGATCGATGGTCTGGCTCATGTGACCGTCGGCAAAGACCATCACTGGTACAACGGATACAAGGAAGCTGAATGGGGTGGTGACTTTGGCGTTCGAAAGTGTGACGCAACGACAATTCCACCGGTAATCGGTCGTGGAGTCATGCTCGATATTGCAAAACTGCACAAAGTCCGAACGCTCCCACCACACTACGGCATCTCTCCCCAAGATGTAGATAACGCCATCAAGGCCCAAGGAGTTACTCTGCGTCCCGGTGATGTTGTTCTGTTTCGCACTGGAACTCTGAGCCTGTGGGGCAAAGACGGAGACGATCATCCCGCCCTGACGGACGCAGACTCTGCGGGAATCACTCTGCCAACAGCCAAATACCTGGTCGAAAAATTTGGGGCGATTATGATCGGATCCGACACAAGTGGATTGGAGGTAAGTCCCGCGCCAGAAGGCTCCGACTCCTTTATCCCAGTCCACAAATATTTGCTCGTTGAACAAGGTGTCCACATCGCCGAGTTCCACTATCTGGAAGATCTGGCGAAAGATAATGTTTACGAGTTCTGCTATGTCGGAATCACGAACAAGATCGCCGGATCCACCGCCGGGTTTACGATGCGACCATTGGCTATTCGATGATGACGTGAAAATCACCCTGAACGGTCACTCGCACTCAGGAAAAACCAACTTCTTGATTGCCATTACCTTAGAGAAAATCTGGAAAGTCGGCTGAAGAGTAGAGCAAGTTTGGCGGACGACCACACAGAAAATGAAAATCCGCCTTGCCATTTACCCCAATTGCGCCAATCATTAAATGATAAAGATCGCGCTGACGCGGCGCGATGGACTAGAGGCCCACCGAGTGGTCGCCTTCTATGGCTGCCGCGACCGGTGTGGGGTTACTTTAGTAGAAAGGAGGTGGTCTGTGGAATCTGCTTCGAGTAGTAGCCAACGAGGTGGCTGTTTCTAGTGACAGCTGGCGGGCTGTCAACAAACAGCCACCCACTCGACAAGATCACCTATCGTTGATTTTGCGAGCACGCGAGGCCCGGTCTCCTGGTGAGGTCGGGCCTCGTATTTTTCCCCAAAGCGCATCACAGAAATACGATTCAGTCCCTCTCGGCATGGTGCTTCTTGCTTTCCATCTTCGAACTAACTGGATCCTGGGCGTAGTTCTCTCGTAGCAGCTCGATCAACTCTCCCAGAATCAGCAATGTCGCACCCCACACTTTCTGATGCTGCCAGGAAACTGCCGGGGCCGTCAAAGAGACTGATGGCCGCAATCTCCATAGCATCTTCTCTGGCGCCCACTTGAGTAGAGCCGCAAGTGGCACCTCAATCACTTCAGCAACTTCGGATGCATCTCTCCGAAATACCGGGGATTCAGCCAGCATTCCTACAATAGGCTGGACGCTGAAATTACTATTGAACACATAAATGGGGGACAATCGGCCAACCAATTCAACATGTTCCGTGGCAACTCCCAGCTCTTCATTCAATTCTCGCAGCGCCCCCTGCTCTGCAGACTCGCCTGCTTTTAACGCACCACCTGGAAAACTAACCTGCCCTGGATGATCCGGAAGATGGTCTGGCCTCAAGGTTAACACCAGAGTCCAACCCTGGTCGCGTGGGAAAAACAAGGCCAAGACAGCGGCTTCCCGCGCATCCGCCGACTGGGGACCTTGATGTCGGCCATAGGCGAGTTCTGGCGCATACTGGCGATGGGCCCGGACACCAGGCAAGCAGCTGCCCAAAGCCTGACGCAACGCAGCAGGAAAATCCACCGTTACGAATCCCCCTTTAAACGCACTTTTCGTGGCAAGAACAACGCTGACTCAACTCAACTGCACTAGACAATACTGTGGGAGTGTAGCAAGTCCAGCAGACGCTAGTTTTCACCTTCAAGTCGCCGAGATACGAAATAGAAATTCAGGCGGACGAGCTCCAGTCCGACGAATGCGGCAAGGCCTGCGGTACATCCCAGTACCAAATAGGTAACCCGATCGCTAGTACTCGACCCAGCAAACAAGGCCCCCACACTACCCAGCCCTAGCCCTGCCGCAAAACTGAATCCATAACAGATACTGCGACGCGCGAGCGGTGTGTACTGTGCAATCAAGCTGTTGTATATCGGCTGGTGCATAAAATGAACGAGTGCAAAACCCGCTGCCGCCCACACGCGGAGCATCCCATCAGCAACACTCATCCATAACAAAAACGGAATATTCAAAACAACAACTGCAACAAGCTGTTTTTCCAGCCATGCTGGGCGCGCCCAGCGTCCAGCAACAAACTGTCCGACGCAACCGCTCAACAACACAGGCATCGCCCACCACATGCCGGTTGATGTGTAACCTGATATTTCCTCATCACTAGAACGGTTCACTTGTTCTGCCTGCACCTGATTCAAAGATTCTACTTGGAGTGTCCAGTCCGGGACTTCGCTAAGATAGCGAGGCAAGAAACTAAACACCGCGGCATAAATGAATCCTTGCAGCATGGCAAAGACAGTCAACGTAAAAAACGACCGCCAACGAGGCACAACCGGATCTGAGTCCGAATGTGCCACATTGACATCTGCCGATGATCGATGGCGCCAGGAAATCCAGACAAAGGTAACTCCCAGAAAGACACCGGGCACGGAAAGCCAGCCATAAACGGCTCTCCAGCTCATGCCCGAATCAAGAATTAACGCAGCTGCGAAAGGTGCAAATCCAATCCCCAAAGACCCGAACACTCCGTGCATCCCCAATGCTCTGGAGCGTTCAGCAGCACTTGATGAATGTGAAATGAACGCCAATCCGGCAGGGTGGTAAATACTCGCAAACGCTCCCATTGCTAACATCACCACAAACAGCGACACCGTCGTCTGACACCAGACAACCGCTATACAGAGAGCACCACAACCAGTGAGATAGACTGCCAACATCTGTCGGCTACCGTAACGATCCACCAGCCATCCGGCTCCCAGTGCACCGAATCCCCATGTAAAACGCCAACTGTTCGACATCTGTCCCGTCAGGAGTTTTCCGCGTGCCGCATCGCCCCCGTAATACTCATCAGCAATCTGCTGCTCCACACTAGGCAACGACAACTCATAGATGTGGACTAACGCATGTGCGCAGCAAACCAACAAAATCAAATGGAACTGGGCGTTGCGCATGGGCAATGACACTTTCGCTCTGTTGTTAGACAAGCCAGCGACGCACAACCAATCCAAGGACGATCGGCAAACCAACCGCAATCGCGATACCCAGCGTCATTTCTTGTCGATGGCCCGCTATATTTCCAGCCGCCGCGTAGACGAGGGATATGACAAAGTTGCTCACCAAAACAGGTGGCAGAAAACGTTTCCACTGCAGATGATTTACGCCAACTAATAGCACACTGGCCTCAGCCAGTACCGGTACGCCCCGCATCACAATCAAGAACAACGGTCCTAGTCGATCGCTCGTCGCCTTCATTCGCTTTAGCTCTTCTTCACCAACAAACCACCGCGTAAAACAGCGACCGCAGGACAGTGCCAGCGTAAACCCCAGAGCGGCACTCAACGTCATACCGACCCAGGAAGCCAACGTGCCCCAGATGGTCCCTAATTGCCAGCCCGCAAGTGTACTAACACCGCTCGACGGAACGGGTAGTAGAATGTCCGTCGAGAGAATACCAATCACCACCAGGGCAGTAATATGTCGGGCAGGCGGAGCCGCACTCCACTCATCAAACCACTGGTCCAGCTGCTTGCCAATCGCCAGGAACGGCAACAGCAGGACCACCAGCAATACACCGATCAATAACAACGGGCGTAATAATGATCGCACGGCCAGATCGCAGTTAGGTCCCAACAACTCAGCAATAACTTATCGAACTTCTCATTTCCAACCAGACGGGAAGACGCAGGAAAACACCTGAATCAGCCCGCGATTGTTCCACCAACAGACTGAATCCGAACACCGCATCAAGATCGGTGTCAGACCGACACGCCTCGTGCTTGCACACTCTTACAAAGCGCCCTCTACGACAGTTCCTTGGCAGCCAACATAACTCCAAAGAGGTAAGGCGCCACCTCCAAGTGACTGTATCTGGGTTTGCCAAATCGATTGGCAACCAGCTGTTCCTGCAGCACTGTTGGAGCACAAATTCCGAACTCCGGATGCGCAAGTGACAACTCCAGAGCTAATACATTGCGGGTCACGTCACCGGCATCCTGTCCCTCAAACACGTCGATCACGGCAATTTCACCACCGACTTTCAACAAAGCCCTGAGACGTTCCAATAACACCGCCCACGCACTCGGAGCTACAAGCTGCAAGTGATTTGCTAGCAACACCAGGTCAAACCGCTGCTCCGGCAAATTCACCTCTGAAAATTCCCCCGCCACACATGTCACACGGTCCGCAATGCCGATACTCTCGGCCATTCCCTTAACCGTCTCCATCGGTTCCGGCCAATCGACCATCGTCACGTTGGCCTGAACGTCGCGATGAGCCAACGTCAATCCCCAAATTCCCGTCCCGCAACCCCAATCAAGAATTTGCAGGCCGCAACGCTGGGAGCCGATTCCCAGAACGCGGGCCAATTCGAGTGCTGACGGCGTCATGGTCCATTCCCGTTCAAACATACGGTTGCGAAACGATCGCCGTGTCTGTTCCGCGCTACCCTCGCGAGCAACATTCTCACCGTCCGCTGGCGCCACCAGCCGCTCCCATTGAGTCTGTCCAAAATCGGGGTTCACATCACTCCGCAACCGCATCACTGCAGCGAGTGCGATGTCATCGCCATACTGTTCAACCACCTCTAAGTGGCACAGCAGATAAATCAGTGCACGGGTTGTTTCCAGATCAACATCACAGGATTTGGCCAACGTCTCAACTGTGCACGGACCGCGTTCCAGCATGTCAAACACACCGGACGATCGCGCAAAACGCAATACGTGATACAGCGCCTGGCGATTGGCCAGATCTGTGTACCTCGTCAGTGTCTTAATTTGTGCGTTATCAGGGTTCGATTGCTGCGAGTCGGCCGTCGTCATACCAGTTACTTTCACACTCCACTTGAGACCTGATTCCTGGATCCCCCACCTGACCTCGTATCACACTTGGTACATCGCCTCACTACCGACGTCGAGAGGCACGGGCGATATACTTCAGTACTTCACGCACATCGATGGTAACTTCTCGTGAAAACACCATAAACCCAGGCACTGCGAACTGAAGTGGATCGTTACACATGACACTCAATCTCGGGGCGTTGTTGGCTCATTCATCCCGGAAACATCCTGACACAATCGCGTTGATCGAAAACTCTCGTCAGTTCCGCTACGCGGAAGTCGACATTCTTGCCCGTCGGATCGCTGGCGCATTGCACGAACTGAATATTGGGAATGGTGAGCACGTCGCGCTGCTGTCTCCGAATTGTTCGGCTTTTACGATTAGTTATTTCGGAATTCTTTATGCGGGTGCCGTAGTCGTCTCACTCAATACACTGCAATCTGCGGATGAGCTAACGTTTCAATTGACCAACAGTGAGGCGACGACGCTCATCGTGCATGGCGATTGCCAGGCAACCGGCCTGACCGCGTTCCACCGTGTACCAACCTGCAAACATTTGATCTCGATTGATTTTGGTAACAGTCTCGCCGCAAACTCCGACGCCATCCCCTTTGAAAAACTGGTCACAGAGGGGACAGAAGTTACAGTATTCCCTGCCATGCCGGATGACACGGCAGTGATCCAATATACAAGCGGCACCACAGGAACTCCGAAAGGGGCAGAGCTGTCTCACTTCAATCTCTACTCCAACGCACAATATATTTCAGAAAGGGGATTCAGCCTTTGGCCTGATCAAATCAACATCCTGGGACCCGGTCATGTGGGGCTAGCCGCCTTGCCGCTGTACCACACGTTCGGACAAACCAACATCCAGAACGGAATGTTATTTGGTGGGGGAGCCATCACTTACCTGAAGCGATTCACTGCCACTGAAGCCATGCAAGTAATCGCACGTGACCGCGTGACGTTTTTCCCTGCGGTACCAACGATGTACTTTGCATTGTTAAACGACGATGGCAATGCAAAAGCCAACTTGTCCAGTCTGCAGTTCTGTGTGTCAGGTGGCGCACCCATACCGATTGAGATCAAACGTCAATTCGAAACTCGTTTCAACGTCGCGATACAGGAAGGATACGGACTCACTGAAACCTCCCCTCTGGCTGCAATGCAGAAACTCGATGAAACAAACAAAGCAGGAACCATCGGAAAGCCCATAGATGGCGTCGAATTCCAGATCGTTGATGACGAAGGGTGCGCGGTACCTGATGGCATGCGAGGCGAGCTCCTGATCCGTGGCCCTAATGTCATGAAGGGCTATTTCAGGGAGCCACAAGCCACTGCCGAAGCCCTTACAGACGGCTGGTTTCACTCTGGCGACATCGCAACGATCGATTCTGAAGGCGATATTTTCATCGTCGACCGCAAGAAGGACATGATCTTAAGAGGCGGCTACAACGTTTACCCGCGGGAAATAGAAGAGGTGCTGTACACACACCCTGCGATCAAGGAAGCGGCTGTCATTGGAGTATCAGATGACCGTTACGGGGAAGAGGTCAAAGCGATTGTTTCGCTGAAAGCAGATCATCACGTAGCTCCTGATGAGTTAGTGGACTACTGCAAGCAACATGTCGCAGCCTACAAATACCCCAGGATCATTGAGATTCGAGATGAGCTCCCCAAGGGTCCAACCGGAAAATTACTGAAACGCGAGTTGCGTGCGTCTCACAAGCACTAACTGCCAACGCACCACTCAGGCAAGCCAAGGGCATCCCGTACGACAGCCGTTGAGCTGCACCGTACAACACGGCTGATCACGAATCCGTTCCAAGCAACCGTCAGTCCACCTGCCAAACACAACCTGCCCACGACCATCCCACTCCGAAACCAATCAACAGATTCTTCATGCCTGCATTGAGTTTCCCTGCAGATCGTAGTTCGCTAAGGACAATCGGGATTGTCGAAGAAACCGTGTTCCCATAATCACGAAGTACGATCGGCATGTGAGCTTCATCCGTTTCCATGCAATTCCGCAATTGTTCCATCATCTTGCAGGTCGCCTGGTGCATGATAAAGAAGTCAACATCCGACCGCTGAAGATCTGCCGAAGCAAGTACATTATCGACAAGTTTGGGAATGGCCCCAACCGCAAATGAGATCAAGCTAGGACCATCCATATACAATCCACTTGGCCAGCGTTTACGGTGACGTGGTTGTATTGCATCCTCGACCGGCCGCGCTCCACCATCCGCTACCAGGAGCGTGTCCGCACCACTTCCATCAGTCCCAAACTGAAAAGCTGACAGTGAGGGCTTATCCCCAGCTTCAATCAAAGTAGCGGCAGCACCATCACCAAAAATAGTCCTTAAACTCCGATCCGTCGGGTGAATATATTTGGAGTACGTCTCGGACGTAATCAGCAGGACGCGTTGCGCCGTACCGGCCCGAATAAAACCTTCTGCAAGTGACAACCCGTACACAAACCCGGAACACCCCAGGTTGAAATCCAAAGCGCCAACCGTCGTCGGCAAGCCGAGCCGTTCCTGGAGCAGACAAGCCGTTGTCGGAAGCGGGTAATCCGGAGTCTGCGTGCATAGCAACAAGAAATCAATCGACGCAGGATCGATCGAATTCTCCTCGAACAACTTCCTGGCGGCCTCAACTGCAAGATCAGAAGCACACTCATCCGGCGCCGCAATGTGCCGTCTGGCGATTCCTGTCTTGGAAAAGATCAGGTCCAGATCCCAAGACGGAAACTCCTCCTGCAATTGCTCATTGGTTTCCACCTTGCTTGGAAGGTGAATGGCGATCGGGCCAATCGATGCGTATTTCACCAAACTGTGCCTGACTGGACCAGTGGAATGAACGAGAGCTTCAAGGCGTAGAAGCGGGTGCCAGTGCCGGCGAAATATCGAGGTTAGACAGCTGCTTCCCGGTAGCGAAGTGCACACAACTTAGCGGCGCCAGGGAAAGCGGTCAATTGCCGGGTAGCGAGTCACTACTCGACATTGCGAGAACACTGTGGCTCAGCGATAATATGAGTAACAGGCGCCGGCTCGACCGAAAACCTTGGCTGGTAACAAGCGCACCAACACCCCGCAACGTTTTGGGATCAATGCACATTTCTAGACAGAGCAGTATGCCGTACGACCGGCGGGATCTACTACGGGTCGGTGCGATGAGTGTGGGTGCCACCGCGCTCGCTGCATGTGGTGAAACATTGCCCGGTGCTCCACGTACACCGAGCGACGCCAAATCGGTGATCTACTTGTGGATGGGTGGAGGCGTCACCCATATCGACTCCTTCGACCCCAAACCGACGGCCCCAACAGAAATTCGCGGTACCCTGGAAGACATCGCAACATCACTTCCCGGCGTGCGGTTCAGCGAGACAATTCCCCGGCTGGCAGAAATGGCTGACCAGCTGGCAATTCTCCGCAGCTACTCACACGACAGTAACGACCATCTGCTCAGCCAGGTTTTTACTTTGTCTGGCAGGAAGGTCGATCGCGCCCACCTGTTCACTGAACCCAACATCGGCTCTGTGGTAGCACGGACGTTGGGAGCCCGTCGTGGCTTGCCAGCCTATATCGCAGTTCCCGGCATCACGCGTCCTGGTCCACCACCCCACAATTTTTTTCTCGGTGGTTGGCTGGGTAGTCAATACGCGCCCTATTGCCTTTGTGGAACTCCGGAACAACCCGACTTCACGGTCGGCGAAAAAGAGGAACATCCGTCTGCCTTGGTCGAGGAAAACTGGCAACCCAGCTCACTTAACGTCACCACTCGTCAGTTGCGGCGTTTAGGAGGTCGGTCGCGGCTACGAGAACAACTCGATAACGCCTTGCGATCTCTTGAACAAAGTGATGAAACGATGCGCAGTGCGGAAACCAAGTTTCGAGATGCACTACGTCTCCTGCAAAACCCTGCGATTCGATCTGCATTTGCCATTAGTGAAGAACCGGCAACCATTCGCGAAGAGTACGGCCGGACCAAGATCGGTGGTCGCTGTCTCCTGGCACGGCGCCTCGTTGAAGCCGGTGCGCGATTCGTCATGGTCGATTACGGCTATGACCCTGACTACGGAAATGTCTGGGATAACCACAATGCCGCATCACAAAAACATCCGCCGATTCAGGAAATGACGAAACGGGGCTACCACCTGGCCGGTATGGATCAAGCTTTCGCCGCACTGGTCCGTGACCTTGCGCGCCGCGGGCGACTGGCAGAAACGTTAGTCGTATTTCTCACTGAATTTGGCAGGACCCCTCGAATCAACGCCCGCGGCGGGCGTGATCACTGGGGGGCTGCAGGCTCCCTGTTTTTCGCCGGTGGCGGTGTGAAGGGCGGACAAGTCATCGGTGCAACCGATGCGCACGCGGCCGAACCGGTTTCCTCCGGGTATTCACCCGCTGATGTCGCAGCCACGATCTATTCTGCTGTTGGCATCCGATCTTCCTCGATGGTCAACGACTTTCAAGGACGTCCACGCCCCATCCTTGAACACGGCCGTTCCATTCCTGGTTTGCTGTGAGATAGACGCGGCACCACAACAAATCAAACCTGCGTAATTGGTCTCGCCATGCACGCTTGCTGGTACTCGCGCGTTCTCTTCCCTCACGGAAAATACGTACTGGCCGCCATCAGCTGCAAGAAACAAGTAGGCACAGATTTCAGCAGCGGACCTCTCCGCGTCGCCTGCGCTATGCGGCAGCAGCAACGATCGGTCATGCAGCCCGAGCGATCGGCGAATTCTCCTGATCCGAAACCACCTGCACACTGGTTTCGCGCGTCTGTCCATTCGCATCGACGAACACCAGCCGGCCGGCCGCCAGCTCCCAAACAACCACGAGCCCGTCGGCGCAGAATTTTCGGCCCCACAAGAAGCCATCGCGCAAGAGCAGGGATTCTTCCCAACGAACCGGTAATCCCGGAGCAACTTCCTGCTGCCACGCGTCCATCAGCTGCTGCACAGCGACGATTGGATTTTTGGGCTGACTCACAACTCGCCTCAATATAGGTAGCCTGGTTCAGGTAGACAGAAATTTCCATGACCGTTACGGCACATCAGTCAGATCTTGACACCATGCCGCATCGCACCGACCTTCCCAGTAATTCTGATCGGCATCTCGCCCCCCAACTAATGCGGCCCGACACAGACAACCGTCAATTTTCGCCCCATTTACCCAGCCCCCTTATTCAGTCCAGAATGAAGGGTATGAGAAGCGGTCCTGCTAACAGATGTGGTTCACGGGAGCTGGCTGTGCACTACCAACCAGCTGCCTCGGCAATCGGGCAATGGTCGACAAACTCGAATGCGTTGGGCCTACGCCCACTCGCCTGCCGCAATTTCGCTTATCTGACAGCAAACGACGAGCACCGCAATTCCGATGGGATAACGGAAAAGAGAATCATCCGCAGCTCGAGCCTGCGACCTGGCAGCAAAAAAAACAGGCCGGCTGGAAATTTCCAGCCGGCCTGTGGGTGGAGCCGAAGGGAGTCGAACCCTCTACCTCCGCATTGCGAACGCGGCGCTCTCCCAAATGAGCTACGGCCCCAGCATCTGCGTACAACAACACACGTATTCCTGACAAGGAATAACCGCTCTCAGACGACGGGAACTCTGAACCGAAAACTCAACTCGATGGCGTCGTTTTCAGCAGGCACTATGTTGCGAAATAAGACTGCGCTGCTAAATAGCACTGCACCGCAGAACAACAAAGTATCCCAGAACAACGACGGTCCCGGAACACACAGGCGCCTGAGAATTCACACGTCAAACTCTGACAGGTTGGTGCAAGTTCTTGTCCACCAGTGGTCTCGATATTCTAGTACCCGCTCTACGCACTGTCCATAACCGCTCAGGAGTGGCCGAAAAACAAGCCGGCTGCAACTACCAAGTCCACCACCACGAACACCCCGACAGACAGTGTCCGCACAATACTTCGCGCTGACGCGCCAATACTGCCAGTCAGCCATCCCGCGAGTCGGTGCGTCAAGACTAATTGTCAACTTCCAGAAGCTCCGAAATCTCACCAACCGCCGCTGACAAAGACTGGGCAGCCATCAAAAAATTGGTGTGACTTGAAATCTCAGGTTGAATCTCCAGAAACAAATCAACCGTGCGACGCAGCTTGGACAACTTCTTCCTGGCCTGTTTCAGATACGCCTGCTCATCCTTGGCCCGATAGGCTGCGCCTAGTGCCAGCATGTAATCATACAGTCCGCGATGCACCTCGCGCAACTCATCGTCTTCTTCCGCTTCTTCACTGTGCTTGAGGAAAGTGCGCACCATCCAAACATGGCTTAACAATCTGTCAATCTTTTGCATCAGGGATTCATTCGTCATAGTACGTCAAACCCGTTCAGGACGGCCACCAGGTCAGTGGCCAGCTGCTTCCGTCAATAACGATACGGCCAGATCGCTATTCGCGTCCACACGCAGCTGAAACCAACTCTAATGCGACTGCGGTTTCGGCGCGAACACAAGTACGCCTACCGCCCCAACCACAACCATTATCAAACTTACATAGAACTGCGACGGCAATGGCACATCTCTGACGCCATTTAGCAACTCCATCGCCGTATTCACGACGGGAGCGACACCGAACACCAGCGGCATCACGAAGATTGGTTTACCGCCGAAATTAAAAGCCAGGATGATCCCCAGAGCACCAATGGCCCCTGCCGCTCCACCAGCAAGAGACCAGACCGTCCCAGCCACCTGCCAACTACCCACCTCACCTGCAGTAATCAAGATCGGAGTCGGAACGATCACAGCGATCACCAAGTAGGCCAGTCCGACACACAACAAGGGGCGCAAACGACTCCCCTCCATCTTCATCTGGCCTCGATGCAAAACCGGACCGTAAATTCCCCAGCACAATGCCGTTAGTAATATAGACAGCACGACCAACAGCAAGTCAAAGACGCTCAATTTGATGATGTTTCCGCCACCCTCTTTCGAGAAGAACATGACTCCCGCCGCACCGACGGCAACCACAACGATCGCGGTGATAAAGATCTTACTGGTCTCGCGAAAAGATCTGGCCATGAACATCGTGGCCAGGGTGTTTACGACGGGTGCAAGACCGAACACCAGCGGCATCACATAGACCGGCTTGCCACCGCTTTTGAACGCCATAATGATCCCTAAGGCGCCAATTGCTCCTGCGGCACCCGCCGCCAGCGACCAGAAAGCACCACTGGAAGTCCATCTACCCTGCTCTCCATAAAACCGAAGTGCCAACAGCGGGACCAGCACTGCCACCAGAAAATAGGCCAACCCCACACAGATCAACGGTCGCAAGCGGCTCATCTTGGGTGGACCTGCTGGCTTCCCATCCTGGAGGACCTCTGCTGGATCTTCACCTAACCCAACCTGCCCCTTATGCAGAACAGGACCGTAAATCCCCCAGCTAACAAACGTCAAAGCTACAAATGGAAGCACAAGCAAATATCGCATCGCTGGTCCATTCGCCATGAAGTTATCACCATCGGATCACATTCCCAGCTCCACACCGAACTGGAACCACAGCGTGCTACAGTGTACACATCAGGGGACCACGCCACACCCGCCACACTACTGTCGATATTCTCCGCAACATGTACTTGTCAGCTGTGCACGATTGCCCAAACTATTGAGAGACGGTTGTGGACGGGTACCCAAATAATGCTACAAGGAAAAACACATGCGCCTGTGCCGAATCGAACATCAGGGAACCAGTGTCGCCGCGTTCTACAGTGAAGATTTTGTGACCCCCCTGACGGTTGCTGCCGCTGCCTATACAGAAGTTACCGGGACAAGCCTCGAACTGTCTGATAAAGATGACCTGCTTGCTTTTCTGCCCGGTGGCCCGCAGGTGGAAACCGCTACCACATTAGCAAACTGGCTCTCCGAACAGCCCGAGTCGAACGCACCCAGCGGACTGGCTACGGCGGATGTAGAGCTACTGGTCCCGAACCCTGAACCGAACAAACTTTTTCTGCTAGCCGGCAACTACGCTGCACACATTGAAGAAGGCGGTGGAATCGCAGCAGAACGGGCCGAGACCTTTCCCTACGTCTTTATGAAACCGCCTACAACCACGTTGACGAATCCAGGAGCGCCGGTGCAAATACCCAGCGTTTCTCCCGATTCGATCGACTGGGAGCTAGAACTGGGTGTGATCATTGGCAAGGGCGGAAAACACATTACCGAGACGGATGCCTTGAACCACGTCGCCGGTTACACCGTAATCAACGACATATCCGACCGTAAATTTCGCCCCAATCCAAATCGAAAAGAACGTAGCAAAGATAGTTTCTTCGACTGGCTACACGGAAAGTGGCACGATACCGGATGCCCCTGCGGCCCTTGTATTACTTCTGCAGCGGCCATTTCAGACCCCCAATCTCTAGAACTCCAATTAACGCTGAACGATGAAATCCGCCAGGACGCTTCGACAGCACAACAAATTTTTCCGGTGGCTGCGGTCATCGAGTTCATTTCAAGCTTCGTAACGCTTGAACCGGGCGACATGATTTCAACAGGCACACCCTCCGGCGTGGGTTCAACAACGGGTACGTTCGTGAAACCGGGAGATGTCCTGGAGGCGAGTATCAGTTCCATTGGAACGCTCCGTTCACCGCTGATCGCCGAGTAGCTGGCGGAAACCCCTAATCTGGCGAGATTCCGGTTCTGCGATTGAACCCCCACCCCGGAATTTGGTTATAATCCGTCTCTATGCGAGCGACGTATCAGACAGGTGCTCTGTATACAGGCGCGATCGTCTCACTCAAACAGATAACTGGAATGTGAACATGGGTGGTTGGACGGGAAAACTTCTCCGAGCAAACTTGACCGAAGGCCGCTGTTCTGTGGAGGACATCCCTGCGGAATGGCAGGAAGAGTATATCGGTGGGCGAGGCTTGGCTGACCGTTACCTCTACGAAGAAATGGACCCAACGGTTGACCCCTTGTCACCCGAAAACGTACTGATTTTTGCCACTGGTCCGCTGACCGGTACCTGCGCACCTTGCGGATCACGCTACATGGTCGTGACCAAAGGCGCACTGACTGATTGCATCACCACTTCGAATTCAGGTGGCTTCTGGGGACCTGAACTCAAGTTCGCTGGCTACGACATGCTGATTATCGAAGGCAAGTCGCCCAAGCCGTGCTACCTCTTTATCTACGATGATATTGTTGAGATTCGCGACGCCGCACATTACTGGGGCAAGACGGTTACTGACACAGAAGATGGTTTGCGGAACGAATTGGGTATTCCACAATTGCGAACCTCGTGTATCGGACCGGCTGGCGAAAATCTCGTCAAATTTGCCTGCATCATGAATGATAAGCATCGCGCCGCTGGTCGCAGTGGCGTAGGTACCGTGATGGGATCGAAGAACTTGAAGGCAATTGCGGTTCGCGGCACGGGTGGTGTCGAGTTAAGCCAGCCAGATGAGTTCATGTCATCCCTGTGGTCGATGCGCAAAACAATGGAAGAAGACCCAGGCTACAAGCCTTTCGGCGAACTTGGCACAGCTGCTACGATCGACATGACGAATGCCGCGGGGGGGTTGCCCACTCGTAATTTCCAGGAGGGCCAATTTGAAGACGCCGAAGCCCTTAATGGGAATACAATCAAAGATACCCGGATGACCACTAACAAAGCGTGTTTTGCTTGCACAATCGCCTGTGGTCGGGTCTGTGAACTGGGAGAACACTCCAATAAATACCTGGTGAACACCCATCCGAGGAACTGGAAAACCGCTGGTGAAGGCCCGGAGTACGAAGCAGCGTGGGCACTTGGAGCCGACACTGGAGTAGGTGATCTCGATGCCGTGTTAAAAGCCAACTGGTTGTGCAATGACCTGGGTATGGATCCAATCTCAATGGGTTCCACACTGGCTTCAGCCATGGAACTGTATCAAAACGGGCAAGTCACCGATGAGATGGTTGAGATGCCACTCGATTTTGGTTCATCAGAAGCCCTGATCCGCATGACCGAAGCCACCGCATTCCGAGAGGGCTTTGGAGACGAACTGGCGGAAGGTGCAAAAAGAATGGGTGAGAAGTTCAAGGACCCGGGCGTGTTTATGGGAGTTAAGGGCCAGGAATTCCCCGCATACGACCCGCGTGGCTTCGTGGGCATGGGTATTGCCTACGCAACCTGCAACCGTGGCGCGTGTCACCTGAGGGCCTGGACTCCGGGATTTGAATTGAGTGAGGAAGGTGTCTCGCCCCATATTACCGATGGCAAAAGCGAATGGGTCGTTCACGAACAACATCGCTCAACCGCACACGATGCCACAGGACTTTGCCTGTTCACCGGTTTCGCTGGCGGCGCCCTGGAAACCTTTATCCCATTGGTATCCGCAGCAACCGGGGTCAATTATACGACGGACGATTTCGTCAAAATCGGCGAAAAAACCTGGAATCTGGAACGGCTGTGGAACCTCAAAGCCGGCTTGACGAAGGCCGACGATACACTCCCCAAGAGACTTCTCGAAGAAGCCCATGACTCCGGCCCTTCGCAGGGTGTCACCGTCGATTTAGATGCCATGCTTCCAATCTATTACCGCGAACGAGGGTGGAACGAGGATGGCGTGCCGCGTCCCGAAAAGCTGGCTGAATTAGGCCTGCATTCGCTCTGATAGTCCCGTCCGGAAGCGAAAACGTTTCTATCTCTCTGCACTAAGTACAACATCCGCGTTCCTTGCGAACGGGGATGTGAAATCGCGAGATCAGTGGGCAAGCCCACTGATCTCGTGCCATGTCGGAATTCATTCAGCTAGTCAGGCGCCCAGCGTGCGCCAAGCCGCGTACGATGCAGTTCGTGACGGCCATGACATCAACTTCGGTCACGACTTCCATATTAGGCGACGCGTGCGATTCTGATCGGCGGTCGAAGACGGTCATCCCCGAAGTTAATTGACCACGTGTTTCGACCTGCCCAAACATATCTGTAGATTGAAAGAGTTCAGGATTGACAACCGCCACAAGCGCGACCGCATCATGCAGGTGAATACTCTCCTGGCCCATGTGCTGATGATAGGAGCGAAACACAAAATTTATCATCGGATGCAAAAGTTTTCCTGCCCGACTCGTCTCGAGTGGTAAATCGACTTTGAAATCCAAAGTAAATTTGATCTGAGTTGTAATATCGAGAGGCACCAACGTCTTCGTAGTCCGTGACTGGAATACTTGCTGGGCACTTATCGGATCGGCGTAAATGTTGAATTCTGCGGTGGGCGTAATATTGCCAATGCCGCATACACTCCCGCCCATAATCACTAAATGATCGACCAGGTTAGGTAGTTCCGGGTCCCGTTGAAAAGCGCGTGCGACGTTGGTTAGAGGCCCAAGGCAAAGCAATGTCACTTCATGCGGTGCTGCGCGCACCTCATCGATGATTACCTTGTCAGCGGCATGGCGGTGATGATGTAGTGACACATCAAGTGCCTGGTTGCCTAAACCGTCATCACCATGAATGAATCGGGCGTCTACATGAGGCGTCACTTTCGGTGACGAAACAATTCCGATTCGAGGATAACGCAGAGGATCAAGGCGTTCGATCAACGCCTGTACATTACGGCTCGCCTGATCACCTGGAACATTTCCACCAGTCGCTGTAACCGCCACAACATCTAACCGCGGGTCAAACAACGCCATACACAGTGCCACTGCGTCGTCGATGCCCGGGTCACAATCGACAATCAGCTTTCTAGCCATCAGTCCACAATATCAAAGGTGAATAAGGTCCGATCCTGAGTGCGAGACGCCAGGGGTCGCGGATTGTAGCGCAGCGAATAAGCGGCAACAAGAGAGCTTGTCCATTCAAGCTCACGTTTCCGACTGGGCGGACAAGCAACAGTACCAACCAAGAACAAACGCGACCAGACAAATCCAATCCGGCAGTCGTAATGAAACACGATGCGTAACGCAAGACAACAAATGCCTGCTACTCGCGCGCCTCTCATTGGCACACAGCTCAATAATCAACCAGTACTGTCGCGAAAGGTCTTGACAATATCAACGTAGCGCCGTGCCAATGACTCGATGCCTGCCATATCTCCATCAGCGACCGCCTGCGAGCTGACAAGCGCCCCTCCCACTCCCAAGGCACAGGCTCCGCAACGCAAGAACTCTGCTGCTGTATCCAGATTGACACCTCCGGTAGGCATTAGTCTGACTTGGGGTAAAGGTCCTCGTAGCGCCTTGAGGTATTGAGGTCCGACACAGTCAGACGGAAACACTTTCACGATATCGGCACCTGCCTGCCATGCCTGAACAACCTCCGTCGGAGTGAAAGCTCCGGGCAGTACGATCTTGTCATAGCGGCGGCAGAGCTGAATTACCTCCGGATCCGTGGAAGGAGAGACAATGAACTGAGCACCTGCCAAGATCGCAATCCGCGCCGTTTCGGGATCCAAGACGGTTCCCGCTCCCAACAGTATCCGATCCCCCATACGGTTGGCGACCTCTTCTAGTACGTGTAGCGCGTTAGGAACTGTGAAAGTGACTTCCATCACGTTCACGCCCCCGGCCAACAGGGCTTCCGCCACATCGACAAGTTTTTCACCAGATTGCGCCCGCATAACGGCCACAATACCACCGTCAATGATCCGGCCTAAATCGTCTGACTTGCTCATCGCTATATTCCTCACGAATAACTTATCTGCAACTGCGTGATACGGACTGACCCAGGAATTTACAAGCCCCTGACAAGTTCAGTTATGCGGTTTACAGATTCTGGACTCGCTATAAGTGATATGCATAATATGCGAAGTAGGCGTGTCAACAAGACTACTTCGCCCAGCCCCCCCCCTCTTCTGGTGTCTTCCCATGATGGAATTCCTGCTTCAACCAATACCGCAAGTGGTGATCTGGAGCACGGTTTTAGTGATTGTAATCCTTACCAGCATATACGTTGTGAAAAAGTTTCGCGATCAAATCGATGAAGACATGCCAGGCCCCATTGAACACATGTCATTTTTCAGAGAAATCTACGACGAGGGTGACATTACGGAAACAGAATTCCGAACAATTAAGACTGTGCTCAGTGAACAATTAGAAGGAGCGTTAAACGAACCCGATGAGACAGATTAGCGTCATCAGGAGTGTCCTGTCACGCGACGCGATTGCGCTGGTCATACGGGTTGAGGCGATCCCTCAGATTGTTGCTGCAGCCTGGGAGGCTGTGGTCATCAGATTGAGTGTTGACAACGATTGCAAGCTCGAAATTGCGGCCAGGGAGGCACCGACGAGCCATCACGCTGGATGGTTAATCGAGCGACACCTTTGATGAACCGGCGCCCGTTTCTACAAGAAACTGGCGTCTCTGGAAGGAGTGACCATGGCCGATGGAAAAGAAGAGGGTCGCGAACGCCGCGGAACCAGTACGAGCAAGAAAAATGCATTCTGTTCGTTTTGTCGCAAGAGCTATCGTGATGTGGGACCACTCGTAGAAGGTCCTGGCGATGTCTACATATGTGGTGAATGCATCGATCTGTGCCAATCGATCCTGGAACAAGAACAACGAAGACGCGGTTCCTCCAAAGAACTCTTCAAGGAGATCCTCACTCCGCGAGAGATTGTGGCAACCTTGGACGAATATGTGATCGGCCAGGCATACGCCAAGAAAGTCCTCGCTGTCGCGGTACACAATCACTACAAACGGCTTCACCTGGACTGGGAAGGTTCGGATGTGGAAATTGAAAAGTCCAACATCCTCTTGCTTGGCCCAACTGGCTCCGGCAAGACTCTATTGGCTCGCACATTAGCCCGCATGCTCAATGTTCCATTCGCCATAGGTGATGCCACCACACTCACCGAAGCCGGATACGTTGGGGAAGACGTTGAGAACCTGCTTCTCAAGTTACTTCATGCGGCCGACTTTGACCTTGAAGCTGCTCAGCGCGGTGTCCTCTACATTGACGAAATCGATAAGATTGGAAAGACAAGCCAGAATGTCTCGATCACGCGAGATGTATCTGGTGAAGGTGTCCAACAGTCACTCCTGAAGATGCTCGAAGGAACTGTCGCGAATGTGCCACCACAAGGTGGAAGGAAACATCCCGAACAACAGTACATCCAAATAGACACAACCAACATCTTGTTTATTTGTGGCGGTACGTTCGTCGGCATTGACGACATCATTCGCAAACGTCTGGGCAACCGCACAATCGGTTTTGGCCAAGAATGTGGTTACAAAGAAGAATCGGACGCAGCGGAATTATTGCCCAAAGTAACCACTGATGATGTCCTCGAGTTTGGCCTGATCCCGGAACTTGTCGGCCGCTTGCCGATCTGCTGTTCGTTGACACCGCTCAATACGTCCGCTTTGATGCGTGTCTTGACGGAACCCAAGAATTCGCTGGTGCGGCAATACGAGAGCCTCTTCCAGATGGCAAACAGCGAACTGGCCTTTACCGACGACGCGTTACAAACGATCGCCAAGAGAGCACTCTCCAAGAGCACTGGGGCACGTGCTCTTCGCAGTGTCATCGAAGAAGTAATGATGGACATCATGTTCGAACTCCCTGATCAGGATCAGGGAAGTAAATACGTCGTCAATGCAGACGTTGTCGAAGGACGCAAGCAACTGTTTAACATGTCTCCTCCGAAAACGAAAAGCGCCTGAACTGCTTTCCGCAAGAGACCGGCTTTGCACTCACTTGATGCTATTGCCGGGACCGCCATTCCGAGCAACCACCACTGTCCGGCAAGTCATGTCGCCTTTCCCAGGACTCATGACTTGCCGCCAGTTGTGATTGCAAACTTCCCGCGGTCGCTTCAACGTTGCTCGCCAGTTCCAGTCTCCCCATACTGCTGCGACCGGAGAAGCCTGGCTACTTTCCTGAATACAGGCGTGTATCGCTCCAACGCATTACTCGCCCAGTAATCAAAGTGCGCGCAATTCCCGCGGACGTCCAATGACGCGAATCCGTTGAAATCGCGGCATTGTCTCCGAGAAGCAAGAAATGGCCTGAGGACAAGCGACCCGGTGCTTCCCAATGCGTCCAGGGCGGGCCGGGTGCCAGGAAGTAAACATCGCGCACGACACGCAAGGAAGAAACTTCGACTGACAGGCCAACTGCGCCAATACTCAAACGACTCGCAGGTGCATCGTCGGGGCCCCGAGACAACGGATTTACGTCGAGTTTGAGCAGGACTCGACCATTTACGGTTAGCAAAACCGTCCGATCGTACATACCGTACTCCACCAGAAACGGCACACCGCTTGACAGCTCCTGTGAAGCAACGGTTACCAGTACATTGCCATTCCGCCGTAAGCGCCATTTTCTCTCGGGCCAGTCCAATTCGACGATATACCACGCAGTACCATCCGCCACGCGCAGCGAGAATTTCCCTTCGCCACCAATCACGATGTTACCGGACAACATCAAATCGGAAACCGCATTCAACTGCCCCCTGGGAGAATTTTGGTTGTAGCCCAGGCTGTCCAAGACACTTGTTTCTTCGGTTCTCTCTGTGCGAGGTACACCTTTGGAGAAACACAACCAATGTCGATACGTCAGCCAATCCTGGATCAATTGAGCGGTGTTATCGCCGACAGCAACCTTCGTGTGCTCCTCAAAACGGTAACCCTCTGCGGCAGGGACCCATGAAGTCGTGGCCTGCTCACCCCGCCATCTTCGCGGTAGCTTGGCGCTCATTGTTGGATAAAACCGATCATCGTGTACGAGGACCATCATGTCGCGAAACACCGAAAGCGGCTTGCGCAACAATCGACCATCGACAAACAGATCCCCGGATTGAATAGTCACTTGTTCCCCAGGCATTCCAATAATCCGTTTCACAATCATTTCGCCAGAACTCTGGGGAGACCGTAACGCGACGAGATCCCACCGGGATGGCTGCTGCCAACGGCCATACCACTGGTCAACAAGCACGCGATCTCCACGGAATACTCGGCCAGCCGGAGCGTTCTGGCCATAGCCACAATTGGGACACGTGGTTTCTCCATGGTCACCACGAAAGCGACGGCCAGAAACATAATCGATCCGGCAATCCTCACACTCCACTCGCACATGCTGGCCTTGGAGTGTACCCGCCATCGAAGCGCCAGCGACGTATATGGGAGCGACAACTCCACGGACAAGTGCCATACGGGCAATGACTAATGCCGCAGCTGACAACAATAGTATCCATCTGACACGTGCCCCGCTGAGCAGTCGGGGTGGTTTTCTTGAACAGATCTCATGGTGAGACGTTGGATCGCGCTGGTCAACAATTGCATTGTCAAGACACATTCAACGCTCGTCTCCAGCCGTATTTAGAGTGTAACGGATACCAAATCGGTTACAGAGATCCATAGCGGCAACTGGAAACTGCAGCAATACACGCCGATCTGCGCGAATCAAGACAGACTGATTGGCAGGATTGTCTGTCGCCAATTGCCGCAAGACTCCTTCCAATTCATCAATACTCAACACTTTACTGTTCACAAAATACAGCCCATCCTTGTCGATCCCAATCAATACTTCCTGCGGCTCTTCGGTGACTGGAACAGCGATACTTGCTGTCGGTAAATCAACTTCAATTTCCCGGTCTGCCTTGGCGAATCTCGTTGTCACAAGAAAAAAAATCAACAACATGAAGAGCACATCGATTAACGGCATCAAGTTGATTGCAAGAATCGAAATCGCACTCGTTTTATTCAGTCGGACAGCCATTGATCCAATCACCCTCTCCGCCCACAAACCTGTTTGAGCTCTGACTCACAAGTCACACCTTGAGATCTCCCGCGACTCATTGACATTAATGAGTTATTGTTTTCCCGGAACACAAGGACGTCTTTATCATGAAGGTGTCTTTGTGGCGGCAGGTGCAACCGGAGGAGTAGCTCTGCCCTGCCCTTTCGCTGATTCACTACTTGCAGATTCACCGACAGCGCCAAACCGTACGCGACCTTCAAATCGCTCAATTTGAGGCATGAGGCTGAAAACCAGTTCATCAATTTGATGGAACAGCGCCTGAATACGGCCTTCAAAATAGTGTGACAAAATGGCGGCCGGAATCGCAACAGCCAATCCACCCACCGTAGTGACCAGCGCAACATAAATTCCCTTCCCCAGAAACTCGGCTTTATCCTGTCCGGGTAGCAACTGGGTCATGTCATGAAACGCTCGGATCATCCCCCAAACAGTGCCAAAGAGACCCAAGAGTGGCGTCACTGCTGCGGCCATCGTCAACCACCGCACATTCCCGTGCATCCGTTCTGCTTCACGCTGGCTCGCTTCGGTGACGGTATGCTCAACTTCACTGTGGGGACGACCGACCTTCAATAACATCGTTCGCACGACCGATGCTGCAGCAGACGGATACTGCTGGCACAATCGATATGCCATGCGTGGATCAAACGCACCTTGCGGTCCTCCCAATTTCCCTAGCTCAGCGACCAGCGTCTTCGGCAAAACTCGAGCCCGACGCATACCGATAAATCTCTCAATCGAAATAGTGATCACCAGTGCGGACATCACTGCAATGGGCACCATGAGCCAACCACCCTGCAAGATCAACTGCAACAGATTGATACCAGTCTTTCGTTCGACCACCTCAGCTGCAGAGGCATCCGGTGCCGCAGAGCCAGCGGATTGATCAGCGTTCCCGGGCACGTCCGTCGTCGACGTTTGCTCCTCACCCTGGGCAGAGCCAACCGTGGCAGGCTCTTGGGCGACAATGTTCGTAAACGCGATCAGGGAGAAAGCAAGAAATGCAGCACAGCAGGAACATCGTATGCCAACCGAACTATCTTGCGCCAAGCTCATGCACTCCCCTTTCGGATATGCGTACTCGCAGCCCCTGCCGACCGCTCGCCAATCGCCAGAAACCGCTGAACACCCACGGACCTTGCATCACTACGACAATGCACAAACTGGCTGCTAAAGTGCCATGTCACCTACGATTCCATTCGGTGTATTACAACTTCGCGAGAACCGCCAGTCGCTTCTCTGCCTCAGCCGCCCAGCGGCTGTCCGTATGCCCGGCCACGACATACTGATACCACCGTTTCGCATCAGCGAGCAGTTTCGCTTTGCGAGCCGCGTTCTTCTCTCCCTTGATTTGCACTTCAGCACAGCGTGCACATTCATATCCAGCTGTGGCCTGTACTTCCTTGATCTCTGGGGGGGCTTTTTCACCACCATAACCAAACATGACACGCTGATAATGCTTGATCGCCAATTCGTACTTTTTCATCTTGAATTGAATTTCACCCAGCCAAAACCGCGCCTGCGCACCGACGACGGACCGCGACTCACGCGTTGCCTGTTCAAAGTCAGCAATCGCCGCCGCCGTTTGCCCTAATCCATTGCGAGCCTTCCCACGCTCAAAGCGAGCTTCCGCAAGGTAAGGAGACTTCGGAAAACGTTCCAGTACGGGAGTCAGCAACTCAACGGCTCTGTCTGTTTGCTTTAATCGGATAGCCGTTTGCCCGGCATGCAGCCTGACCAAGACTTGAATAACGTCCGAGATCTGATCCCGCCGGGCCTCAATCGCCTTTACAGCAGATTCAAACAAAGGAAGTGCCTGGTCGTATTGCTGCTGCTTGAAAAAGCATTCCGCTTCCATAAAACGCGCCTCCGCTACTAGTGGCGTGTCTCGCCCGGATTCAATCTGGGTGCGAAATTGCTGGCGCGCGCTCTCAAAGTCGTCGAGCTTGAAGTGGGACCAGCCGATCTTATAGGCCACTTGCTCAGCCAACTCTTCGTCAGCCTGGGATTTTTTTGCAGCCAGGTACGAGTCAATCGCCAGCTTATAGGACTTCTTTTCGTAATTCGCTTCGGCAAGATGAAAATGAGATTCCGCGGCCATAGAACTTTGGGGGTATGCTTCCACCAATTTGCGAAAACTCGACAACGAGTCTTCGATCTTCTGCTGAGACTTCTGCGCCCAAGCCAATTCGTACAGTACCCTATCGGCGGCAGAATACTTGGGATCCAACTTCAACAGCTCACCAAAGGTCTGCTCAGCAACACCATGCTTCTTGAGTGCCACTTCAACCAGCCCCCTCTCATAGAGGGCGTTGACCCTCTGATCTGTTTGGAGCGCAAGTGTCAAGAACTGATCCAAATCCCGCAGCGCGGACTCGTATTCCGTCTCCCGACGTAGCGCGATAGCCCTGGCCAAGAGCGAATCCGCCATCAACGAATGTTTCGGGTGCTGCTCCAACAGGTTTCCGAAACTCGCTACGGCAGCCTTGAAGTCACCTGCCTGCAATTGCGCCCAGCCACGACCATAAATTGCGAATGGCGTAAATTCCGACTCTGGCCAGTTCTTGATTACATCCGTGTAGTTCTTGACTGCGGCACCAAAATCGCCCGCAGCATACTCAAATTCTCCCAGTCGGTAATGGGCCTGATCTCGTAAAGAACTCTCAGGAAAAGCCTTCAACATGCCATGTACCGTCTGGCGTGCCATGTCCAGGTTATCCATACGACGTTCGGTTCGAGCCAGAAACAACAGCGTCTCATCCGCGCGGCGCCAATTCGGAGACACCTCAACTGACGCTTTCAAAGAGCCTTGCGCTGCTGCAAACTGTTTCAGAAAAAACTGGCTGGCGCCAATCAGGAAATGCGATTCCGCCCGTTGTTCTTTTTTCGGCAGACTCGCTATTGAATCGGATAGACCAGCAATCACGGCTTCGTAATTTTCACGTCCGTACTGGCAAACACCAAGCCGAACCATCCAATCCGCACGGTCCACGTGCTTCGCATACTTTCGCAACAGCATGCCAAACATAGTCTCGGCTGCGGCATATTCTTGTTGTTGCAACTGCGCCTCTGCTTCGACATAGAGGACATCAGGAAACAGGACATGTTCGGCATAGCGAGCACGAAATACCTTTACTAATTCAGCAAGTCGTTGATAATCCGCCAAGTCCAATGCAGCAAAAGCAGCGTTATAGTTGGCCTGCGGAGCACTTGCATCCTCCGGATGCGTTTCAACGATGGCCGCATACTGCTTCAGCGCTAAGACGCGGTGGTCCGCTTGCTCAAATAATGCATCCGCATAATCCATCTTCAAACGCACCAGGAACGCGCTTTCTCCGGCGGTTTTGATAGCATCACCAGCGAGCTTCGCAGCAGCAGCAAATTCACCTTGGCGAAGATGGATCTGACAAAGCCAATGCGCAGCTTCGGAGGCTTCCTGGTTACCCTGTTCCCACAACCGCTGGAACGCTTCGCGCGCCTGGTCCAATTGTTCTACACGGTAATAACAACGGCCGGCTCCTAACGTCGCCTGTGCTACGTACTGTGAATCTGGAAAGCCACCGACAATCTGCTCGTAAATTGTCGCCGCACGTGTCAAATCGTTGCGTTGAATGACACAAAAAGCCTGCCGGTACAATGCGTGGTCGGTCGAGGAAAACTCCTTGATCCTGGCGACCTTCTCGAACTCAGCTTCCGCACGTTTAAACAGTGAACCTGCCATCTCAGCATCACCACCCTGCTGCGCCAAGACACCCTGCTGTAACAACGTCTCTGCATGCCGCATCTGCACTTCGGAAAACAGTTCATGATCCGCATACTGCCCCATAAATTTCTGGTACGCGTCGCCCGCCTTGGCATAACGTCCAAGTTCTTCTTGTGTGACACCCAATGCGTACAAGGCGTCACGGGACAACGACGATTCACTGAACCCCTTCAGCAGTGTCGAGTAAGAGCGAACAGCCGCTTCTTTGTCGTTTAGTCCATACAGCGTTTCCGCCTGAAAAAACAAGGCCTGATCACACTTGGTCCCCTTGCCTGGCGGGTACAGCTTCAGCATGCGGGCAAATGTATCCTTTGCCTTCGCCAATTGGGCGGACTTCTTGTCGTTCGCCTGACCAAGTGTGTACTGGCACCATCCGAGATTGAGATAGGCTTCCTCTGTCAACTCAAACGCCGGGTACCCGTTTACTACCTTTTGAAACGCAGCAGCAGCAGCCTCAAATTTCTTCAATTTGAGGCTACAAATACCCAGATAGTGCTGCGCTTTCCCCGCCAACGGATCGTCAGGAAAGTTCTTCAAGAACTTGAGCCACTCCGTCTCAGCAATTTCAAATGCCCCGTTGTTCTGAAAATTAGCCGCATCACCATAGACGGCAAGTGCTTCAGGCGTTGACTTGGGTTCTTGTTGAACGGCAACCTCTTGGCCACCTGCCGAATCATCTCCTCCCATACCAAGGAAAAGAGCGCAGACTGCCAGCAATCCAACTCGCCAAATGTGTTCTTTCATCAGATTCATCACCTAAAGAATTTACGATTCGGATACGAGAAATCTCACCTTGTCACACCACCAGAAGGGTGCCCAAAACTCTGGAGAAATCTCTCGATTCGTCTTCAATTCAAACACCAAATACCGTTTCATTATTGTCGTTTCGCGAACATTCAACCAGTCAACTTGGCCTGTATTCAGACGTGCAAGAACATGTCTGCAGGCATCACGAACAGAATCACTATTGTATTTCGCCGCGACGGGCGCAATATTCAACATGCGAGGGCTGAAAAGTTCCGATATTCGGCAGGAAAGCAACGGGATAGACAGCGCAGCATACCTAATCAGACTGAGGCAGCATCTCCAGCCACACTCTCCCAGCTGTCTTCTGGCCACATACATTCAGACAATGCGGCCCCCAAAAATCCGTCAAAATCCAGCGAAGAGTAACGCCTCGCGCTATCCAGGTGATAACGCATCCCCCCAGGTCAACGAAACAAGGACATTCATTGCCGTTGCCGCGCGGCGGGTTGCCCGGTTGAGATGAGCTTGCCCTCGTGCCATGGAACCCTAATACACACAGCCAGCTCCTTACCAAATCTACCAGGACCATCTACCTTGGCTTATCAGGTAGTGCCACCCGGGACGTATACGGGGGATCGTTGATCATCTTCCAGAGGTCACCTACGATACGTTTTTGCAGGCCTCGCGATCCACTTCCCTTGTTCACCTGTTCAATGACTGACACGCAAACTGGCAACACAGATACATTCCTGAGCGTTTCCCAGTTAAACGAACAAATCAAGGAGACACTAAAGGACCGTTTCTCCCAAGTGCGCGTCGTGGGTGAAGTTTCAGACGTCAAACGGCCTCCGTCAGGCCATGTCTATCTGACCTTAAAAGATCAGGACGCCAGGATCCGCGCCGTAATTTGGAGAGGGACCGCACAACGTTTCACTTTTGATTTCCCTGAAGGCCAGGAAGTCCTTTGTACCGGTGCTGTCGACGTTTATCCGCCACGTGGCGACTACCAGTTGATCATTCGTCAAATGGAACCAATCGGTGCCGGAGTCCTGCAAATGCGACTTCGGCAGCTTCAGGAACAACTGGCCGCCGAGGGGCTCTTTGACGCAGAACGCAAAGTCAACCTGCCCGCGTTTCCTCGACAAATCGCATTTGTAACCAGTCCCACGGGCGCTGCCATACGAGATTTTCTGGAAGTCGCGCAGCAGCGTTGGAAGGGCATTCACGTCACGGTGATCCCGTCCCGTGTTCAAGGCCAGGGAGCCGCAGAAGAAATTGCCGCTGGGATCGCAGCAGCCGAGCAACTTTGCCCCCTTCCCGATGCGTTAATCGTAGGGCGAGGTGGAGGCAGCCAGGAGGATCTCTGGTGTTTCAATGACGAACTGGTAGTACGCGCGATTGCGGCATGCAAGATTCCGGTGGTTTCCGCAGTCGGTCATGAAATCGATGTAACTCTCTCCGATCTAGCCGCTGATTTACGCGCGTTAACCCCAACTGCAGCTGGCGACATCGTCGCTTCATCGAAGCAACTAATGTCGGACCTTGATGCACTCAAACACCGGCTCATCGGAGGGCTACGGACCACGACTGCAAACGCGCGCCGCGAACTGGGACGTTGTTCCGAAGCGAATATATTTCGCTACCCATTCACGCAAGTCAAAGAACTTTCCCGATACCTCGATGACCTGGCGATGCGCGGCACCCACGCGCTCAGAAACTGCCATCGCCAATCCCAAGAACGCATTACTGGGATTGCAGGAAAACTGGAGAGCCTCAGTCCACTTGCAGTCCTGGCTCGCGGATACAGTGTCACACAAACAGAACACGGTCAAATCCTCACCAATCCAGAGCACCTGGAGATAGCGGACCGCATTCATACACGATTAGCGGACGGCACTCTGGTAAGCCGTGTCGAGAGTATTGAAACCCCGCCTCACACGGATCCACATCAAACCTAGCGGGTGCTAACCTGCGCAGATCAGTTGGTATGGATTCCGCCGAAAAGGATCTTCCCCAGAATGGCAAAACCAAAAAAATCAAAAGCGACAACAACGTTCGAAGAAGCGTTGGAAGATCTGAGAACGATTGTCCACGAGCTCGAAACCGGGCAATTGGGCCTGAGTGAGTCTCTGGATCGTTATGAATCAGGAATCAAAGGATTGAAACAATGTCACCAGATTCTGGAGGAAACCGAACGGAAAATCGAACTCCTCTCTGGATTCGACGCGGAGGGCAACCCTGTCAAACAACCATTCGATGAATCGGAGCAACCAACCGAAAAAGAGAAAAAAAAGAGATCTCCTCGCCGCAAGAACAAGAAACCTTCAACGCAATCTACAGATGCAGACGAAGTAGACGACTCCGGCACACTCTTCTAAAATGGTGAAGCGATCTGTCTCGCTTTCAATCCTGACGTTGTGTTAAATCACTGTGTAATAAACACTTCCATGCACGACATCGTCTCAGATGCCATCTCTCCGCAGCTCGAACAACTGCGCGCGGAAGTGGATGTATCGCTCGATCGATACACAGAATTCAGCGATGACTGTCCTGAGAAACTGCGCTTGGCAATGCGCTATAGTTTGTTGGCACCAGGCAAACGTCTGCGACCATGCCTGGTGTTATTGGCCAGCGAAGCTTGCGGCCAACATCACGCACCCGCATTACCCGCCGCTTGCGCTGTTGAAATGGTTCACGCCTATTCATTAATCCATGACGACTTGCCCGCGATGGATGACGATGACATCCGCCGTGGACAACCTACCTGTCACAAACAATTCGACGAAGCAACCGCGATACTGGCTGGCGACGCACTGCTGGCGTTAGCTTTTCAAGTAATCGCTCAAGACCTGCCCTCGCCAATTACCGCAGTTCGTTGCCTTCACGAACTGGCGTTGACGGCAGGAGCCTGTAGTTTGGTGGGTGGCCAGATGGCGGACTTGACAGCTGAATTCAGTAATTTGGACGCCGAAGACTTGGCGGCAATTCACCGCCGTAAAACAGGCGCCATGTTTCGTGTCTCTTTACGCCTCGGTGGGATAATTGCCGAAGCACCAGCCGAACACATCGATGCACTAGATACGTATGGAGAAAAGCTGGGATTGGCGTTCCAGATCACTGATGATCTACTCGATGTTGATGGTGACGAAGCGGCTGTCGGCAAACGTGTCGGGAAAGATGCCGACCAGGGAAAACTAACTTACCCTGGTTTATTGGGAGTCGCAGAAAGTCGAAAGCGCGCCGCAACGCTAGTCGGAGAAGCATGCGACGTGATTGGCAACCTCGGCGAATCTGCTACGCCACTTAATCACCTAGCCCGTTTTGTATTGGCAAGGAATCAATAGCCATGCATCCGCTCTTGTCAAAGATCGAAACATCGCACGATCTGCATGACATGACTGTCGATCAACTCGAACAAGTCGCGAGCGAAATACGCGACGTACTGTGTAATCTTCTCAATACACGCACGGCCCATTTCGCTTCTAACCTTGGCGTTGTTGAACTTTGCCTGGCACTACACAGTGTCTATGATTTTCCGCGCGATCGGCTGATCTGGGATACCGGTCACCAAATCTATCCGCACAAACTTGTCACGGGAAGATACCACCAATTCAACTCGATGCGCACAAAGGGGGGGTTGATGGGCTACCCCAATCCCCACGAAAGCGAATTCGATCTCTTCATGACAGGGCATGCTGGTTGTAGCGTCTCCACAATGCTTGGAATCAAGACGGGCGACGACCTGCAGAATACAACCTCTGAGCAACGCGCCGTAGCTGTCATCGGCGATGGAGCTTTCCCGTCGGGCATTGTGTTTGAAGCAATGAACAATCTTGGGGGGCTCCAAAAAAACCTGCTGATGGTGCTGAACGATAACAAGATGTCGATCTGCCCACGAGTTGGAGGCCTCGCGAGTTATCTGGATCGCCTGCGTACCGCTCCTTTTTACACCGGGTTGAAGAGCGAGGCAGTCAAGATATTGAACCACGTACCATTGCTCGGTGACCCCGTTGAACGCCTGTTGTCACAAATCAAGGAAGGCATCAAGGCTGGCTTGCACGGCGGCATGCTCTTTGAGGAATTAGGCTTCCGTTACATCGGTCCCATCGATGGGCACAACATCCGACTTCTGCGCAAGTACCTGCGAATGGTGCAAGATCTGGATGGGCCCATTTTGCTTCATGTCGTGACCGAAAAAGGGCATGGATTCGAACCGGCTCAACAAGACCCTGTTTTCTTCCACACACCACCAGCCTTTCAAACCACGACGCCCCCTCCCAATAACGTTGTCACTTCCGCAGCTAAACCATTTACACATTACGCAGCCAGTGCCATCCACTCGATAATGGGCCAGGACAAACGAGTGACAGTGATTACGGCTGCCATGTGCCAGGGAAACAAGTTGGAACCAGTTCGTGACGACTTTCCTGACCGGTTCTTTGACACCGGAATCTGTGAGGCGCACGCGATCGCGTTTGCGGCCGGACAAGCGAAAACAGGGCTTCGGCCGATTGCAACCATTTACAGCACTTTCCTGCAGCGCGCTTACGATCAAATTTTCCAGGAAGTCGCGTTACAGAACCTCCCTGTAATCTTTATGCTGGATCGCGCTGGCCTAACAGCACCCGACGGCCCCACGCACCACGGCTTGTACGACCTGGGATATCTGCGACTGTTTCCGAACATGGTAGTAATGGCACCTGGAGACGCCCAGGACGTCGCGCCTATGTTAGCTTTCGCGCTGCAACAAAACGCGCCTTGCGCAATCCGTTACCCCAAAACGACAGCACCTTCTATACAACGCGAAATCGCCCCAATCGAACTTGGGCGCAGTGAAGTCTTGCGCTGGGGTACTGATGGCATGTTGCTCTGCTGCGGCAATCCACTACCAGACTGCATTGCTGCTGCCGACGCACTTCAACAAGAGGGAATTGAAATTGGTGTGATCAATGCGCGTTTCGTGAAGCCCATCGACGTCGAAATGGTTAGACGTGTCTTCACTGAATGCGGTTTTGTGATAACCGTGGAAGAGGCTGCGCTCATGGGCGGATTCGGCAGCGCTGTTCTAGAAACCGCGTCCAACGCAGGATTGGATACCCGCCATTTACAACGGCTGGGCATCCCAGACAAGTACATTGAACACGGCGACCGCGGGGAACTCCTGGCTGACCTTGATCTCGATCAAGAGGGAATCTCCCGCACCTGCCGTAAAATGCTCAGCCAAATGCGAGTTTCTTGAGACGTGTCGCAGCCAGAGCGCTGAAACCAGAGCAGGGCCAAATCTTGCGCACACCCGTTTAACAATGCGCCGCTTGGCAACACAACACTACCTGGCTAACGCAAATACATAAATTCATTAGCGCTCAGTAGGGTCTGGGAGTACTGTTCCCAGGGAGTCAGCCCCTTTTGGACTTGTGCTTGTGCCAGGAACGTTCGCCCAATTTGAAGCTCGTCATCGGTCGGCAAGCGGGAATACAATAGCCGATATGCATACCGAATCCGCTCGTCATCCCTCATTGAAGCCGCCCCGATCCGGGCAGCAAACGCCTTGGCTCGGTCAATCATGAACGCACTGTTCATGAGAAATAAGTACTGCTGTGGCACAACACTGACAGCGCGTTTCGCGATGGTAGCACGGGGCACCGGAAAGTCGAACAACCGCAGGAACTTGTCTGTTTCAAATCGATCACCATGACGACTGATGCTGAAGTACAGTGTGCGACGCCGGCTACCGCGTACCTGCTCATCCGGGCCGCCACCGATTTGTCCGCTGAGTTCTCCCGTCACATGCAATAACCCGTCACGCCAGGATTCAACATCCAATCGCCGCGGACTCATCCTCCAATAAAGTCGATTTCCGCCATCCACGGAGAAACTTTCACTGACAAATTGACTACCCATTTGATAAGTCGATGAACTTACGATTAAACGGTGCATCGCTTTGGTTGACCAATTGCCACGGACCAACCGCGCGGCCAACCACTCGAGCAGCCCGGGATGGGTCGGCAGGCTACCTAACCGCCCAAAGTTGCTGGGGCTATCAACAAGCGCTGTGGAAAAATGGCCCTGCCAGAGCCGATTCACCCACACCCGAGCCGTCAAGCGGCGTCCCTCCCCGACCACCGCGTCCGCCAATTCGACACGCCCGCTACCTTTCTTGAATCTGGTTGGATCTTCACCGGCGAGTATTCGCAGAAACCGACGCGGCGCGATCTCTCCGGGCTTGCGAAGATTTCCACGCAACGCCACACGCATATCCGCATCTCCGCTATCCGCCAAAGAATGCGCAACGGGGTACTTCTTCGGCGCAGCCCGCTGTAACTCAGCCAATTCCGCCTTTAAACCGTTCAGCTTTTCTTTTTCCGTGTCACTAGCTTTTTCACCTTTCTGGCTAATTGCCTTCTCTAGCTTCTTGATCCCTTCTCCAACAACCTTGATTGCATTCTGCGCCTGCTGATAGCGTTCGACTACCTCGTCGCTGGCAAGGGGAAATTCAGCCATCCTGGTATTGTTGAAAATGCCCGCCAGTGAGTAGTAATCCTGGGTGGGGATCGGGTCAAATTTGTGGTCATGACAGCGTGCACACGCAACGGTCAAACCTAGAAATGCCCGGGAAAAGGTGTCGATACGATCGTCAAGTGTTTCTGATTTCGCCTGTGCCACACTATCCGGATCGCCGCCATCAGAATGGTAAGTTGGCCCCACCGCAAAAAATCCCGCTGCGACTGGGCTATCGCCAACACCCAGTAAATCACCCGCAATCTGATAACGAACAAACTGATCGTACGGCAGGGCTTGATTTAATGCTTGCACCACCCAGTCACGATAACGCCACGCATGCGGTAATGCCTGATTGTCAAGGAACCCACCAAAGCCATCGCTATACCGCGCCACGTCCAGCCATTGGCGCCCCCACCGTTCTCCATAGCGCGACGAGGCAAGTAAGCGGTCAACCAGTCGGGCAACCGCATCCGGCTGCGCAGCCATCATAAATTCGTCAATCTCTGCAGGCGTTGGCGGCAATCCAACCAAATCGAGATAGAGTCGTCGGCTCAAAATACGTCGTTCTGCTGGCCGGGCGGCAGCCAACCCGGCCCGTTCACGTCGTGCCAAAACAAACCGATCCAACGGTGTTTGAGCCCAGCTAACGTCGGCGACGTCGGGAAGCTGAGGCTCGTGGATCGGTTTCCACGACCAGTGTCCTCTCTGCAATTCATCCCACTGCCACGCTCTAGACTTGCTGGCCGCACTGCCAATCGACTCCTGAGGCCACACAGCCCCACGCTCGATCCACCGCACCAAGGACTCAATCGACGCCTCGGGCAGCTTACCCTGTGGTGGCATCTCTACCGCCTGATAACGGATCGCCTTGACCAGCAGGCTCTCTTCCGCATTCCCAGGTACAATCGCTGCTCCCGAGTCACCGCCACGCAACAATCGCTCGCGGCCGTCAACTCGGAGGCCACCCTCAATCATCTTGGCGTCGCCACTATGGCAGGAATAACAATGTTCAATCAGCAGTGGCCGGATCTTTTTCTCAAAGAAGGCGAGATCCGCGGCATCAGCGGGGGCCGCCACCAGATCGGATTCGGACCAGCCATTCCACATCCCGGTCATAACCAGAACCAGTGGCAAAAACGGTCTTGTTACGGGGGCGCACCCAGATGCCATGGTGTTTCTCGATCAAGAAGAGACAGAACATCGGGTGAATGGGACGACATGCGACCACGACCGATATCCAGCGTGTTCCGCACCGCTCCAGTTGCCAATGATGTGGTAGCCACAGCCGATTGCTACCACCCCGGGGTTCGCGTGACATCCTCACAAGCCCCGCCACCACTGACCCGTGGGTCGGTCACTATGGCCGCATCGTTCCCGGCCTATTCACCGCCACTTTCCGCTTCCGGCTGAGCGACTTCTGGGGGACCAAATGCCGCCAGTGCTTGCCCTTGGTCATTCCAGATCCGCAGGACACTGTCCTGCCCACCACCGACAAACGTCTTGCCGTCACCACTAACAGCGGTCGAATACATGAAGTCTTTACCGCCACCGAGCGCCCGGATATTTCCACCGTTGTCAGCCCGTTTGACGTGCACGTTGTTATCGCCACAGGAAGCTACCACGTTGGTTCCGATAGAAACGAATTTGATCGACGTCAGCTCTTTCGAAAATCCGCCGATCGTCCGCTGCTGATCACCCGTTTTGAAGGTCCAGATCTTGATTACTTTATCCGCTCCACAGGTTGCCAGCGTACGCCCGTCGGCACTCCAACTGACACCCAATACGTGATGGGTATGGCCCTCGAAAGACCGCACAAATTCACCGTCAGCGACTTTGAATACCTTCATAAACCGATCTGCACCGCAAGATGCGATATAGTCGTCTTCCGGCGAGAATTCGACCGCGAAGATCGTGTCACTATGCGGCTCTTTGATCTCGCGAACCAACTTGCCCGTCTCGACATCCCACAACTTCAGCTGGCCACTTCTAGACGGTTCACCACCCCCGGTCGCCAGCAACTTTCCGCTGCGGCTAAAGCCAACCGCGGTGACTCGGTCAACGAGCGTCTGCGCATCATCCGGGTTTCCAATGGTCCGTACCAGTTCCCATTGTGGGCTGCCGTTCCAGAGAATCACGCTGTTATCTTTGGCCGCAGAAATCAGATCACCGTTCTTGGCAAAGCCAACGGCAGTAACCGCCGCTCCGTGGCCCTCATATGATTCAACCGGAGCTCCGGTCTCGCTTTCAAACGTATGTACCTGTTGATCGTCACCGGCCAGCGCGAAAGTTTTGCCGTCATGGGAAAACGCAACGGAATGCAACGGCTTTTCTGTAGCCGGAAGTGCCGCATTCGCCTTCTCATGAGCACCCTGGGCTTGCTTGTGCTTTCCCTGCTCGCCCTTATGTAGTTTGTCGGCTTCGGCAATACCCTGCTGGGCCTTCACTACAGCTTCCCCAGCACGCTTTTCAGTTTTCTGATTCGCTTCCAGGGTCCGCTGGGCCGCATTCTTTTCATTGGTGGCTTTCTGTGCGGCTTCCGTCGCCTTTTTCTGCGTCTCTTGCGCAGCTTTCAAATCCGCATTCGCCTTCGTCAGCGTTTCATCAGCCTTCTTCTTGGCATCGTCGGCCGCCTTTTTAGCAGCCTCCATGTCGGTGACTGCTTTTTGCGCCTTCGCCTTCTCGGATTCAACCTTTTTGCTTTGTTCCTGTGCCTGTTTGACCACGTTGGTCACTGACACGACCAGTTCGGCCAACGACTTGTTTTTCGGCGCGGCCTTGGCAGCTGCTTGGACTGAAGCCAATGTTGTGGCAGCGACTTTCCCTGCGACACCGGCATCGACGACCGCCTGCTCAGCCACCTTGAACGCTGCTTGTGACTTTTTGAGATCAGCTTCGGCCTTTTTCATATTCGCATCCGCGGTTTTCTGGTCCGCTTCTGCCTTCTTCTGAGCCGCCTGGCTATCGGTCAACACTTTATCCGCAGCAACCTTGTCTGCGGCAGGCTTCTTGGTCGCTTCCACCTTTTTGGCTAACTCTTCGGTCGCCTTTTTTGTGTTGTCTTGCGCTGTTTTCAGATTCTTGTCTTCAGCTTCTTTTCGTTTATTGGCCGCATCGAGGTCCCCCTTAGCTTTGTCCTCTCGGATTTTCGCCAGGTCAACCGTCCGTTTCAGCTCTTCTACCGTGAGCCTTGCACGGAAACTACCTTTGGAAACGGCGACTTCCTTGCCATCGGCCGCATTCCACAGTTTCGCAGTGTTGTTGGCACTTGCCGAGACAAACTTAGCAAAATCCGGTCGGACCGAGACCGCGACAACCGGCCCGCCATGGTTCATTGAACGTAGTTGTTTTCCATCCGCCACATTCCACAGCCGAACGGTTCCATCCTGGCTTCCCGATAGCAACTGGGAGCCGTTGGCCTGTACTGACACGAGACTGTGGACGGGGCCACCGTGCCCCTTGATTTCGCGCTGGGGTTGGGCATTGTCAACGCCCTCGCCCGGCATATTCCAGACGCGAATCAAGTTATCGTCACCCGCGGTCGCGATCTGCTTTCCTTCGCTGACCAGTGCAACACCGTTGACTGGTGACGGAGTTGCCAATGCTGGACCATCCTGGGCAAACTTCTGCACGTTCCACACAAGTACCGTTTTATCGGCCGACCCTGAGACCAACTTGGAACCATCGGCCGAGAACGCCAATGCTTTCACGGCAGCCGTGTGGCCGGAAAGTGATACCGAAACACGGCCTGTTGCCAGGTCCGACAATCGCACCTTGCCGTTGTCCAAACCAAAAGCGACCCAACGACCGTCTGCACTTGTGGCAATGATATGCGCAGCGCTCTCTAATTTATCAAGCGCATGTCGCTGGACATTCCGCGGACGTCGAAAAATCTTGACCGTTCGGTACCCGCCTGCTGCCAGGTATTGCCCATCCGGGCTAAATCCTAACGACTGGACAACATCAAAGAACGCGACGCCTGGCCGATCGTAAATTTCCGAATTCAATAACGTCGGATCCGTGAGACGCCCAACTTCTCGCTTGCTCGGTGCGTGGTAAATGAACACCTGATTCGCACGGCCGGCGGCGACGTACTGTCCGTCGGGCGAAATGGTCACGCTGTAGATGGGGTTCACTCCAGCTGGGAGGGGTTGCCAGTCGGGTGCCCCGGAAATTCCTTTTACTTCACCCTTCGCACCCTGATCGATCCAGAGCTTGATTAGTCCAAGCTCCTGGGGACTGAGACTTTTAGCACCAACTGTGTTGTCGTCCGGGGGCATAAATGACTCTTGCTGCCGCGCTGCCAGCTTCAACAAAAGGCTATCAGCACCTTTGCCCGCGACGACCGACGGCCCATCACTCCCCCCCTTGAGGATGCTGGCGGGCGTTTCCAGCACGAGGTCACTCTCCGCCTCTGTACTGTTGTGGCACGCCAGGCAATTCCGGCGGAAAATCGGCAGGATCTCCTTCTCAAAGTCGACAGCATCGGTCCGCTTGATCTCTTCGATGGCGGTCGGCTTTTCATCTTCAGCAAAAACGACCGTGTTCAGGACGAGCCCCAGGAATACGGATCCCAAGACTGAGCTGGAGAACATCGTATAACGACGCATAACAATGGACCTTCTGGATGGGAGATCTGGATGGAGATATTGTTGATGATTGCTGTGGGTTCGATACGACCCCTAAACCCTGGAACAACGTCCAACGCAGGCAATCGATCGCATATTACCGTGGTACTATTTCTCTGCAGCCGCTTCGACCTTAAGGACGATCTGCTGTGATGCCTGGACGTCGATGTTATTGAATTTGGCCTTGGCCCTGATCGTAATCGAATGGTCGCCAACCGGTGCCTTGTCCGTCGCAGCGACTTGCAACTTGGCCTCTTTCTGATCTTTGGCAATCGAAAGCTTCTCAACAGCCAAACCCGTCACCCCCTTGGGAAACTCGACGGTAATCTCCACGGCGTCCGCAAATCCATAGAGCCGTTCCAACGAAACGGGCACTTCGATTTTCGCCGCCGCCTTCACGACGGCATTGCTGGCCGCAATTTTCAGAGGTGTGTCGACAACTCGGAGTTGGATGGGCGTCGAGAAAATGGCAAAATTCAAGTCCTTGGGCTCGTTCGCCTTCTTGACATCGGCAACCTTTTTGTCGGCGGCCGTCTTGGCTGCCTGGACACGTTTATTCTTCTCTTCGACTTCCTTGTGCTTGGCTTCGGCTTTCTTGCGAACCTCTTCCGCGTCAGCGGCTTTTTTCTTCGCCTCGTCCGCGCCGTCTTTAGCCAACTTGGCGGCTTCACCGGCCGTCTTGGCTGCTGCATCCAACTCCGCCTTCGCAGCTTTCAGCTCTTCCGCCACCTGCGCCACGGCGGCAACAATCAGTTTCTGATCCGCTTCAGCGCGGGCCACAGCATCCGCGTTACGCGGGATTTTCACCTTGGTGTCCGACCGCAGGTAGAAGTTATACAGGCCGACCTTTGCCTTCGCATTCGTAATATGTACCGCTAAGGTTCCTTCACTCTTATCGCCATTGATCTCCAAGTCGCCGGGCTTTACTTCACCCGGGACGTTCTGGGCAATCAATTTGAACTTTTCTCCGAACCCTAACCGCCTTGCTACTTTGATCGGCACATCAATTTTGCCACCTCGCGACGTCTCCAGTGGCTTCCCGTCACCAACTTGCACAAGCGCTGGATACGTCTCACGCGATGTCACAGAGAGCACAAGATCACGCATGACCCGAAAATAGGCGGGCTGCGTAGTACGGTTCCCTGTATTCCAAACAACTGAAATGATCCGCGCGTAACGAGCCACATCGCGGTCGCCGACCTTCGCTTTGCCGACAATCCTAATCGGTCCCATCCAGTCCTTGACGTCTTCCTGCGCCTTGAAGACCAGCCAAACAGACGATGCGTTACTGGGAAGCGTCGCGCCAGCACACTCAACACCCTCAGGAAGACCTTCGACGGCAATCTCAATTTCACCACCAAACCCATCCTGACGGACAGCCACCAACTCCATCAGCGCAGTACCGCCTTTTCGCAAAACAGGCGAGTAATAAGACACGGTATTGGCGTTGGCGACCTTCAACTGCCGCGCGTTGGCGATCAGCCGAAAATCCGGAACCTCGCTACGAATCTGCAGCCTATAAATGTAGCGTCCGTCAGTCCGGGCGGTCCCTAAACTGTCACGAATCTTGATGCGATAGACTCCATCCTCCGGCACGGCAAATCGATACGAAGGGTCATTGGTTGAATAGTCAAAATCACCGCCAATCCTGCCATTTCGATTGTCGACGTCGTCCACGTATGTCACATCAGCAACCTGCTCCTCACCCTTATCGTTCTTGGTGACGCGCTGAACTAGCAGATCTGCGTCTGTCTCGAGACCCAACCGGTGCGAGATCAAATCAACCCGATAGACGGCGCCCTTTTTCGCCTCAAATTCAACCCAGTCAATATCTCTCTGCGGATAGAAACGACCCGCGATTTCACAGGGAACTACCACTTTCTGCGCCTTGCCTGCAACGTCATTGGGCTCTTGCTCGATAGTGACAGGCGCCGCAGCAAATCCAATCCGAATCGGATTAAGCTGGGCATACCGATAGTCGTATCCGTTGAGCAAAATCCCTGCGGGAGCCAACGGCGATCCGGCCCCCAGGCTGTCTTCACTCTGCTGTTGCCCTGGCAACGGAATCTTGACTTTCAGTTGCTGTAGCGGCTGGCCGTCCGACGTCAAACCTTCGACAACCTCACCACCAGGCAGGTTACGACCGTAGAGCGTGTATTCCCCATTCGATCCTGGCAGGCCAGCGGGCGGAAAGACATAGTCCACGTGTGCGCCTGCATGGATAGACAAGCGATAGAACAGCTCAGCACCACCACCATAGATGTGGTCGTGCAAACCGACGGTAAAGGTACCGTCCGCTGGAGCGACAAAGTCGATCAAGGGGTCCTTGCCGATGCTATCGCGGACACGAAGCAGCTCTTTGCCGGCCGAGTCGTACAGCACAAGCGTCCCATCCAGCTTGGAATCGACACGTTTGGCCAGGCAGTCGAATATGACTCGCTGCCCCGCCTTCAAGGCAACCTTGAAATAATTCACGACATTCGCGTCGGCGCGCCCAGTCACAGTCGTCCCTATGGCGACTTCCTTGGCGGTTTCCAGCGTCGCGTTCGATCCATCGTCCATCAGTTCCTCATACGAGCCAACGACAAACGACCGCGGATTTGACGCCCCGAATCTGCCGCGGACACGGGCATCATAGATTCCTGGTGGAACGTCAGCAGCTACCGTAACAGTAAACACGTTGTTAACGGGCACAGCGTCTTTATAGAACTCGGCCGGAGGGTTCGTCTTTTGCGTGGCTTTGATACCTGGGTGCGAAAATTCGAGTGCCGTGAGATCGTCTTGATTGCCACCGCCGACGGTCACTTCCAACGTGGCACCTGGCTTGGCACCCAGCGGATAGATGGTCGTCAATTCGGTAAGCGGAAGCTGGCCAGACGCCACCAGGGCTAACGCAGCCACCAGAGCCAGCGACCACCATGATGCGCAATTTTGGATTTTCGTCATTCGAAATGATTCCTTCTATCGGAAACAAGCACAGTGTCCGCCCGGTCCTCCGGACGCCACTTCGCGTTGCCACTCACTCAACTACCATCCGACCCGGTAGAGCCCAAGGGGAACGCCACAATGATCCACACAGAGGAGGAACTGACAGCGGCACGCCCGACTCCTGTCCGGCTTACAACTCAATTGTAATCTAAGGACGCCAGCCACGTACCATTTCTGGCATCCGCATTACCACGAACATCCTGTCCATGCGCACGCCGAATACACCACTGCACCCGGGCGTTACGCGAGGCACTCTCGATGACCACTAGTGATTAAAGAGAAATTCCTTCGTGTTGATCAAAGCCCAGACAATGTCCTCGTAGGCAACCTGAGGTTTTTCCTGGTGCTTCTCAATATGCTTTGTGGCGATTTCAGATTCCTCGGACGTTGGCTCGCGAGCGAAGGCCAGCAGATAGAGCTCGCGGACCTTTGCCTGATGCCCACGGTCTGCGTCCTTAGCCATCTTGGCGGCTCGGCCATTGCCGTCAGTTAACTTGCCCTGAATTTCGCTCGAATTCAACAGGTGCAGACTCTGCGCCAAATTAGCTTCCGAGGACCTCTCACACTCGCAAGCACTCGAGGACTCAGGACGCCCAAAAACGGTCAGGAAATAGGAGCTGAAACCGTTGTCCTTCAACTGAACCGCCCGAGTACCACCCGGCAGGCCACCAAATCCAGTACTCGTTCCAGCAACCTGATTGATCGAATCAAGCAAAACCTCGGCATTCAACCGCTTGGGAAAATAACGCGAGTAGTTCTGCTTGTCATCGCGATTCCACTCGTTCGGCTCCGCGGACAGCTGATAAACACTGGAACTACAAATCGTTCGCACCAAATGCTTCAAATCAAACTTGTGCGTGATGAAATCGCGCGCCAACGCATCAAGCAATTTGGGATGCGTCGCCGGGTTCGTCACCCGCATGTCATCCTCCGGATCAACCAGACCCCGCCCAAAGAAGTGTTTCCAATAGCGATTAACCAGGGCGTAAGCGAAGAATCGATTTTCGGGATCGGCTAACCAATCTGCCAGATACTGGCGAGGGTCTTCATCCTGAGGTATGTCGAGCGTCGGAGTCCCCAGACCGGTCGGCTTGACATTCTGCTTGGTCTTCGGGTTCTGAGATTGCGCCACTCCACGATTGTGGAAAATGCGATCGAACCCAGGAAAATCAGACTTCTTACGGCCCACGCGAGAGAAAAAGGCAGCAAAGCCGTAGTAGTCCTGCTGGCTCCAGACTTCAAATGGGTGATGGTGACAGCGTGCACACTGAATTCGCAACCCCAGGAACAGCTGTGCGGTATCTTCAACCTGCGCTGACTGATCCTTGACTTCGCGATACCAGGCAACGGGGGGATTCTTGGCAGGCGCGCCCGTAGAAGCGACGATCTCCCGAACAAACACATCGTACGGCTTGTTGTGATAGAAGCTGTCACGAATCCAGTCGTAGAAGGCAAATGTGGCCGAACGATCTTCGGCGCGACGACGCTTGTTACGCAAAATCGCGTTCCACTTGTTCGCGAAGTAATCCGCGTAGTCGGTACTGTCCAACAGAGCGGTAATCAACTTGTCACGTTTCGCAGGATCCTGGTCATTGAGAAACTGCTCGGCCTCAGCCTGGGAGGGCAAACGGCCAGCAATGTCAATCGTGATCCGCCGCAAGAATGTTGCGTCACCGGCAACCGTCGAGGCAGGCAATCCAAGCGCCTTCAGCTTGGCGAAAACAAGTTGATCAACAAAGTTCTTTTCGGGCGGCAAGTTCTCCACCGGAACGCCCAGCGGCACCGTAGAGCGAAATACGTCAACATAACCTTGGTAGCGTGCCATCACGGCCACACTACCGGTTAACTTCGCCGTCGTCACCAGACCTGTGACGCTGACTTCAGCAAATTCGGTGTCATTCGAATCAAACTGGGTCATCCTGGTGACATCGCGCGTCGAGCCGTCTGAATAATGTGCTACTGAGATAACTTGCTGATCTTTATCTCGCCCCATCAAACGCTCTTCCGGAAAAACCTCTAAACGATTGACAATCGGGTCATCGTCATTGCCGTAAGGCATTCCTTGTTGAATCCAGCGGCGGAGAATGCGATGTGCTGGTGAACCGTTGGAAATACGCTGGCCACCACCATGCGGCACCCGGGCAACGGCCTTTTCAATCAAGAGGCTACGATCAGGATCAGCGGGAAACAGGCGTCTGCCCCGTCCTTCCTTGACAAGAAACTCGAAATCCTCGGTCGGCTCGAAACCCAACAAAGACAGACGGAAACCATTCTGCCCGCTCGATTTGCCGTGGCAACCTCCGCTATTGCAACCGTATTTGGTGAAGATCGGCACAACTTCGTTGGGGAAATTGACCGCCAAATCCTGCTCTATGTTCGTGACTTGAACCTTAATCGAGGCCTCAGCCCCTCCTTCCGATTTCACCGAAAGTTCGGCCTCACCTTCTTTAATCGGCACCACATGACCGGTCACATCGATGTCGACAATACCCTCGGGCTTTACGGCGTACGTCACATCGCGAGTCAAATCACGCTTTTGACCGCTATCGTAACTACCCGAAATAATGAGCTGCTGACTCGAATCGCGACCTGCCAGGACAAACTTCCCGTCTGTGGCGCGACCGGTGATAATCTCCAGCGACTGAAGTTTTCCTGGATCCGGAAGACCAGGTGGTTCCGGTTGTGACTCTGCAGCAACTAACGCTTGAGCGGACAACAACACGGTTGCTAACCAAGCCGTGGCGGAAAAAAGTCGCATCGTGGATCCCTTCCTTCTAACTCAATGGTATGAGGCAAACCGCCTGGGTTATATCAAATCATCCAGCCCCGTCACCAAGGTCTTGCGACCGGGTGGTTCGGATTGGTCGATCAGAAAATTATCACATCAAGAGCCCATTATGACAAGCATATTCCTGCATCCCAGGGGGCAGCAAATCCGTGGCAGGTTAATTTTCGGAGCCAAAAGGCCAACACGCGCCGCAACTCGCAACCACCCTTCCGAGGGGGTACCGCTCTTTACACCTTTCCGTTCACCTGCCCACGCAGGTGACAACAGTAGCTCTTGACCTCTGGACACCTTGTAGAAAATACCTCTAATGAAGACCTAGTATATAGGCGCAGCAGTACTACAGTCCGCGCCAAGCTGTGCCGTGCTCATCGCGCTCAGACCAAGCCAAGCACTCCGATGAAGGGCTGCTCTATGCAATCCACCCGCCAACGCGCTGGCCGAGCAGCTCCGGCTGTCGTCTTCATTCTGGGATCTTTGATCGTCGTCTCTGGCCTCGCCTGGCTACTCCGGTCTCGCGACGAATTACCAGGTGATCCCACACTTCCGGCTGCAGGAGGCCCGATAGATGAACTCTTCATCTATTGCGCCGCCGGAATGCGTTATCCAATGGAAGAAATAGCCAGCCAATACAAACGTGAATTTGGCGTCAATGTGCAGTTGCAGTACGGCGGCTCCAATACACTGCTCAGCCAAATCAAGGTTGCCGATATCGGGGACCTCTATCTGGCGGGTGACTCGAGCTATATCCAGCAGGCGGTGGACAGTGGCCTGATGAATGAGGTGTTCGACCTGGCAAATATGAAACCAGTAATCGCAGTACTCAAAGAGAATACCAGTGTCAAATCAATAGAAGACCTGACGTCGCCACAGCATCGTGTGTGTTTAGGTAATCCCGGCGCGGCTGCAATTGGCAAAAAAGTCCGGCGTCTGCTTACGCGATCGGGGCATTGGGAACGTGTTAACAAAAATGTCACCGAAAACGGTGTTTTCAAACCAACGGTCAACGAAGTCGCAAATGACATCAAACTGGGAAGTGTTGATGCCGGCGTCATCTGGGACGCCACGGCAGCTCAATACACCGAACTCAAACAAGTTGCCACTCCTGAACTTGATGCTGGCGATGCACGGGTTCAAATGGGAGTGCTCACCTCAACGAAGAAGCCAACAGCCGCACTGCACTTTGCCCGCTATGCAGCTGCACGTGACAAAGGATTACGAATTTTTCGAGAAAAAGGCTTTCGTGTCGTCAACGGCGATGCCTGGGCCCATAAACCAGAACTGACTTTCTTCGCAGGTTCGGTCAACCGCCGGGCACTAGAGCCAGTCATTCAAGCCTTTGAATCTCGGGAAGGCGTCAAAGTTAACACCATTTACAATGGTTGCGGAATCCTTACAGCACAAATGAAGACGATACTGGAAACCGAGGGCAGCGGGTTTCCAGACACGTATATGGCCTGTGATGTGTATTACCTCGACGCCGTAAAGGAACTCTTCGAACCCGGGATTCACGTGTCAGAAACCGATATTGTGATTTGCGTCCAAAAAGGGAATCCCAAGAATATCCACAAGCTCAAAGATCTGGCCAACGAAGGAATCCGAGTCGCAATCGGTGAGCCGCGCGAATGTACGATCGGCGTGCTGAGTCGACGTTTACTCCAGGATGCCGGACTTTATGAGCAAATGCTGAAAACCAACATCAAAGCGCAAACGCCCTCGTCCGCGATGCTATTGCCAGCTGTCACTTCCGCATCGGCAGACGCTGCGCTCGTCTATCGCACGGACGCAGCGTCTAATCTCGACAAAATTGAGATTGTTCCAATCCAATCCAAGTTGGCCAAGGCGATCCAACCGTTTAGTGTCGCTCGCAAAAGTCAATTCAAACAGTTATCTCAACGCCTCTTCGAAACCGTCGCGGCTTCTCGCAGGCAGTTCGAAGAAGCCGGGTTCCGCTGGCGTCTTACTCCCCAGGCCAGCAATTAGCGTCGGCCCAGAAACGCCCAACAGAAACTGCTGGAGCTATGGCCGAACCAAATATGTCCCGCGCCTCTTCCGACCGCCCGTTTCTCATAGGCCTGGCCGTCCTGGGAGCAACCTACATCTTTCTGATTGTGGGCATGTTGGCGGCTGATTTGCTGTACCTGGTCGTCCACAAACAAATCAAGATGTCGAACATTGAGTTTCTGTGGGACGACGCCGGCCGCTTGCTGCATCACGGTGACAACGTCACGACTCAGTACGACCGACGTGGATTGACGATTCGAACCCATAGCAAGCAATACCCGGCGACCATTTTTGAGTATTTGCCGCCCGCAAATGAGACATTGGATAGTTCTCCCGCAACACGCTTCTCCACCCCAATGCTAGGAATTGCAGAAATCAATTCCGCGGCGAGCCGGCCCAGTGTATTCCAAGGCCCGCAAGCAAGGCTTGTCTTCCAATGGGCAGAGCCAGTCGAACTCACTTTGCTCGAGCTTTCTCGGATCCCTGTAGATACTGTGGCAACTGCCCGTTTTCTCGATGCGGATGGACAGGTGATTGGGTCACGAGAGATCCAAGGCGGCACCAACGACACCATGCTGGAACTTTCCGCCACCGATGAGAATCAGTCCGGTATCGAGAATGTGAGCGGTCTTGAATTGGCATTACCACATGGCGGGTTCGTCTCGAGAATCAAGTACCTTTGGCTTGGACGCGCGCGCGCCGATTGGGAAAAAGACTACCCACTCTTGTCACGGCTGGCCTACAACCCTCTGACCGATGCCTTAAGCAAACCTGAAATTCGCTACGCCATCAAGCTCAGCCTGATCAGTTGCACAATCACAGCAATTCTTTCCCTCTGGGTAGCGATTCCGATCGGGTACCTGCTCTCCCGCTATCAGTTCCCCGGCCACAACCTGATCGACGCAATCGTCGACATCCCCATCGTCTTGCCACCGCTAGTCGTGGGGCTGAGTTTGCTCATCTTGTTTCAATTTGTGCCACGGGAATTGCATGATCGCGTAGTCTATGAAATACCGGCGGTTGTACTGGCACAGACGATGGTTGCGGCAGCGTTTGCCGTCCGCACCATGCGTGCCACATTCGACCAAATTGACTCACGGCGGGAAGAAGTCGCGATGACTCTCGGCTGCACCCGCTTTCAAGCATTCACAAGAGTAGTACTTCCCGAGGCGCGCAGAGGTATCCTGACCGCAACCACATTGGCTTGGGCACGAGCACTGGGGGAATTCGGCCCATTGCTGATTTTCGCAGGTGCAACACGAATGAAAACGGAGGTGCTTTCGACCACGATTTTCCTGGAAATGAACGTAGGAGATACGGCCGCAGCCGTGGCGGTATCGCTGATCATGGTTACCGGGGCTATGATCGTACTCATCATTGCTCGTCTCTGGGGTAATCGCGCCACGATTTGAGCTGGCCTCTTCCCACCCTGTTGGCTTGCATCAGGTCAATCTTCACCCAATTGCTCACTTTCCAACTGCTGACCTAACCTTGATTCACATTAACCATGTCACACTCCAGGCCGGAGACTTCCGACTGGAAAATGTCAGCTTCCAAGTGCCCACGGGCGAGTACTGCGTCCTGATGGGAAAAACCGGCTGCGGCAAAACGACTGTCCTGGAGGCCGTCGCTGGTCTCAAGCAAGTGGAATCTGGTCAAATCACGCTCAGCGAGAGAGATGTAACTACGTTACATCCGCGGGATCGAAACGTGGGTTACATGCCCCAGGATGGCGCACTCTTCAACACGATGAGCGTTGCCCAGAATCTTTCCTTCGCACTACAAATCCGCAATCAAGACCGCCACCTGATGCAGAAACGTGTCGACGAGCTGGCAGCGATGCTGGAAATCACGCCATTACTCAAACGACAGATCCATGGGCTCAGCGGTGGTGAGCGGCAACGCGTCGCTCTGGGCCGGGCGTTGAGCTTTCATCCCGCAACGCTCCTGCTGGATGAACCACTCAGCGCCTTGGACGACAATACTCACGACCAGATGTGTAAACTCCTGGAAGACGTCCAACAGCAGACGGGCGTCACGATTCTCCATGTGACACACAGTCAACAAGAGGCGGAACGCTTGGCGCAATGGATCGTGCACATCGAAGACGGACTCGTTACCACCACAGCCGGCCGACGCCCCACACGGACACCGCCAGGAGAAGCTGACCCGCATGCTGCTAACCAACAAATCACGGAAACCTTGCCCCAACAAGAGAATTCAGCGCGCCCTACCACGCCTCCGACCCCTTGATTTTCTGTCAACTCGATCTTTGATATCCAAAAGGAGTTTTTCATGACAACTGCGACAATCCAAACCAGCCGAGGTGACATCGTCCTGGAACTTCATCAGGACAAGACACCAAATACTGTCAAGAATTTCGTCGACCTGGCTGAAAAAGGCTACTACAACGGCCTCACCTTCCATCGTGTGATCCCCGATTTTATGATCCAGGGAGGCTGCCCAGACGGAACCGGCATGGGAGGGCCTGGCTACAAGTTCGCCGATGAATTTGACCCTGAACTACGACACGATGGGCCCGGTGTGCTTTCCATGGCCAACGCGGGCCCCAATACCAATGGGTCCCAATTTTTCATTACCCACGTCGCCACTCCACACCTGGACGGTAAACACTCTGTATTCGGCCGCGTGGTAACAGGGCAGGATGTCGTGGACGCGATCGAACAAGGTGATCGTATGGAAACTGTCACGATTAGTACCGACTAACGTACCAGCCGGGGAAGTCCAGTGGTGCAATCTGTTATGCCCCCGGATCCGCCGACTGATCGATGGGCTTTCCGAACGCCACAACTGCTCCGACCACCAGAATCGCAACGGCCCACAGCGAGAGGCGAAGCTCTTCGTGCGCGATCGCATAAGTCAAACCCGAATAAGCGAGGTAGCACGCGCTGCCCAGGAAAATCAACGGTGGAATGGGAAACAGCCAGACCCGATGTACGTGCGCCGAATTCGGATTGCGAATACGCAGAATAAACAAAGCCAGCGCTACGAAAATCGCAAACCCCCAATAGACTGGAGCCGAGAACAGGAATAAGGTCTCAAACCCTCCCCCTGGGCTGATGGCAGAAGCCGTAATCACCAGCGCCAAAGTACCGAACGATTGCAACAGCAGGGCACGCACAGGTCCGCCGAAACGATGCTGCCACCGCCCCAGCCAGGAAAACCAGGCATGCTCGGTACCCACCGCATAGTAGATCCGGGAACCGGTAAACAGCATGCCATTAATGGCTCCTAAACAGGTCAGACAAATCAACAAACTGATGGCACGGGCCGCGTACTCTCCCAACCGCGGACGGACCACATCGGTGGCCAGCGCGGCGGAAGCTGTCATGCCCGGCAACCCCATTGATTTCAGAAAAGCCAGGTTCACTACCAAATAGACCAGCAGCGTCGAACAGGTGCCCAGCAGTAACGCGCGGACAATATTCGCTTCCGGATTGCGTACCTCGGCCGCCACGTACGACATCTCATTCCAACCACCGAAACAAAACAACACAAACAACAAGGCCATCGGGAAATTGGCTTGCGAAGCTGAAGCCGTGGTGGACGCCACATTTTCATCCGGCCGCAAACCCACGCTTGACAGTCCCAACACACAGATACCTAACAGCCCCAGCACCTTGAGGACTGTGAGTGTGTTTTGGGTGCGTGTGCCAGCGCGGATCCCCCAGAGATTCATCGCGCTCAACAGGACAATCGCCGTACAAGCAAATCCCGTAATGGCAACTTCTTCGCTGACAACACTCTCTAACGGCCAGATCTGCTGGGCATAACGGCCAAAGACGTAGGATATCATGCCGATGTTGCCGGGGCGTACGATCCAGAACTCAGCCCAGGCAAACAAGAATGCAAAGCGACTGCCATAGGCTCGTGACAAAAATACATAATCACCCCCGGAACGGGGATAGGCAGTGGCCAGTTCCGCATAACAAAGCGCCCCTGCGAAGGCGACGACTCCACCAGACAACCAGACCCCCAACAGCATCCCGGGGCTCGACACATTGCTGGCGATCAGGGGGGTTAACTCGTAGATTCCTGAGCCGATAATGATCCCAACGATGATGCAAGTGCTGTCGAGCAACGACAATTGCCGCCGTGGCCCAGAGGCCGTCTCGGCAGCAATTGACTGAGTGTCATTCGGGGTCGGCATCAAGATTTATCGCTCAACAAAAAAGTGCTTCCTGGTGTTACCGTTCAGGACACAGCATAGCGACACGGTAGCCCCAGCGTCACGCCCGGCCAATAATTCACACTTCCTCAACACGCATCCGAAATACTTGTCAGGTTCACGCGCGGAGTTTAATCATGCACGGACACCCCGAAGACCAATGTCCACAACCCGACGCGATGCCGGTCACGCTGACTCGGCCGTTGGCGATGCCAATCTACCCAACGTCGGTATGGCAATGCGATTCACTCGAGCAAGCCGAACAGATGCTCGAAGGGAACGTCGCCGGTTATGTCTATCAACGAGACGCGCATCCCAACGCCGCAGCGCTGGCTTCCAAGTGTTGCCAGTTACATGGCGCGCAACACGGGGTCATCACATCCTCAGGGATGGCCGCGTTGTCTGCTGCCGTACTTTCTCGACTCAAGGCCGGTGATCACGTACTGGTCAGCCGAGAGTTGTACGGACGCAGTCTGCAATTGTTAACCGAACAATGCTCAAGATTAGGAATCGATCATACACTGTTTGACCCATGTCAACTCGAGTCGGTCGCGGCATCCTGCCGATCTGAAACGCGGCTCATCGTGGTCGAGACGATTTCCAATCCCCGCCTTAAAGTGGCCAACCTCACATCACTGGCAAAGTTAGCGCACGAACACGGAGCGCAACTTCTGGTCGATAATACATTCGCAAGTCCCGTTCTCTGTCGACCTCTGGAGCTGGGTGCTGACCTGGTAATGGAAAGTGTCAGCAAAATGATGAACGGCCACAGCGATGTGATGTTGGGTCTGTTATGCAGTAACCAATCGAACTGGCAAGATGTCACTGCCGCCGTTTCGATCTGGGGTCTGGCCAGCGGGCCTTTTGACTGTTGGCTGGCTGCGCGGGGACTGGCCACCCTCCCTTTGCGAATTGCGCGCGCCTGCGAATCCGCAATGCACATCTCACAGTGGTTAAATCACCAAGCCGGGATCGAACAAGTTGACTATCCGGGACTTGAGAATCACCCGCAACACACATTGGCCAAACAACAGTTCCATGGCCAATTTGGCACAGTCGTCACCTTTCACCTCAAAGGTGGACGGGCAGCGGCAGAACGCTTCATTCAATCCACCCAGGCCTTGCCTTTCTGCCCGTCTTTGGGAGAAACAATCACCACGCTGAGCCACCCTGAGTCAACCAGCCATCGAGGACTCTCTGGCGTGCAGCGGGAGGTGCTGGGTATTGGAGGTGGCACCATCCGTCTTTCGCTTGGCATCGAATCGACGCAACACATCACGGATTCACTGACGGCAGGTCTGAAAACCCTGTGAGAGGCTTCCTGCCGGGCACGCCTGATCACCAGACCTCAGTGTTAGACCTCAGTGTTCACAACTGTGCGATGAAAGCCTCTGGAAACAGCTCTCCAGCCCATAGGCCACGTCATCAGTCTGTCTGTGGGGAAGCCTGCGACGGCGCGCTCAAACAGCGTCCCATCTGCCGGATCGCTTGACGGAGTCGATTCTCATTTTCGACCAGCGCCATCCGCACATAGCCCTCACCTGCAGGGCCAAAACCGCTCCCCGGACTGACGGCCACATCGCCCGCTTCGAGTAAGTGCATCCCCAAATCCATCGTCGACATGCGTGCTGTCCAGGCCTCAGGAATTTTCGCCCATACGAACATGCCGGCTTGAGGCGACTCGACAGACCAGCCTGATCGCCGTAGTCCATCCACCAAAACATCACGCCTGCGTTGGTACAAAGCTGCCTGCGCTTCGACTGCAGCATCACAGTGTCGCAAAGCCACGATGGAAGCAATTTGCACCGCCTGAAACATTCCGTAATCGTAGTATCCTTTGATGACGCTGAGCGCCCGAATCATCTCGGCATTGCCGCAGCAAAATCCCACTCGCCACCCCGCCATGTTGTACCCCTTGCTCATGGTCGTAAATTCAACCCCCACGTCACAGGCTCCAGGGGAAGCCAGGAAACTTGGTGGCTGATAACCATCGAAGCCAACATCGGCATAGGCGAAATCGCTGATCACGAGAAACCCATACCGCCGAGCAAGCTGTACCATTTCGGTAAAAAATTCCTGCGTTACCGTTACCGTCGATGGATTGTGGGGATAGTTGAGAATGACAAGTTTGGGCTTGGGATAGAGATGTTGGCACGTATAAGCGATGTTGGAAAGTAACTTCTCGCTGTCTGAGACCTCCAGGGCAATCACGTTGCCCGAGGCCAACGCCACGGCGTACAGATGAACAGGAAAGTAGGGCGCAGGCACAATCGCCGTATCACCGGGTCCCATCATCGCCAAACACATATGGCTGAAACCCTCTTTGGACCCTAGGCTCACGAGCACCTGTTGTTCCGGATCCAGCCGCACCCCATAACGTTTGAAATATTTGCCGGCCACTTCCCGACGCAAGTTGGCAATCCCGTTCGACCGGCTGTAACTATGGTTCCGGGGATCCTGCACCGCCTCGGCCAATTTTTCGATGACCATTGGGTCGGGAGGATCGCTGGGATTCCCCATCCCCAAATCGATCACGTCCCGACCTAGCTTGCGCTTTTCATATAGCAGCTGGTTAATGCGGCCAAACATATAAGGCGGCAAGCGCAATACACGGCTGGCCGGCTGTACCTGGAACTCGGTCGTCTCACCATTGGCGGAAATAGCAGGCCGAAACTCGGGCAAGTCAAATTCAGACATCGCACATCATCGCCGTATGAACACCGCGGTTACAACAGAGAGGATCGTAGAAGACTGCCCACCTGCAAGTTAATGACTCGGCAGCCTGCGGTCAGGACCGTGGAATACCTATTCCGGATAAAGCTGGGTCGACAGGTAACGCTCGCCAATGTCGGGAAGCACCACTACGATCAGCTTTCCCTCGTTTTCAGAGCGACGAGCAACCTGTAATGCCGCCCAGGCAGCGGCTCCACTACTGATTCCACAAAAAATTCCTTCACGGCGTGCCATTTGACGCGCCGTTTCCGCCGCGTCGTCATCTTGGACCTGAACGACGTCATCGAGAATATCAACATTCAGGATATCAGGTACAAAACCAGCACCAATTCCTTGTATCGTGTGTTTGCCTGGCTGGAGATTTTCGCCTCCCCGCTGCTGGGTAATCACCGGGCTATTGGCCGGCTCAACCGCAATCGCCTGAAAGGTCGGCTTCCGGGCTTTGATGACTTCTGCGACTCCGGTGATCGTACCACCGGTCCCTACCCCACCGACGAACACATCAATCTGTCCATCCGTGTCCTTCCAAATTTCCTCTGCCGTTGTCTGACGGTGAATCTCCGGGTTTGCCGGGTTCTTGAATTGCTGGGGCACAAAGTAAGTTTCGGGGTCGGCGGCAGCGATTTCTTCAGCCTTGCGAACCGCCCCAGGCATACCCTCGGCAGCGGGAGTCAGAATGATCTCGGCACCTAGCGCCTTCAATAACCTGCGACGCTCTAGCGTCATGCTTTCGGGCATCGTCACATGCAACTTGTAACCACGTGCGGCGCATATATAGGCCAGCGCGATTCCGGTATTCCCACTGGTGGGTTCAATGATGATCGTGTTTTCCTTGATGCGCCCGGCTTCTTCGGCGGCATCAATCAAAGCCCGCCCCAGTCGGTCCTTGACACTCCAGAGAGGATTCATGTTCTCGAGCTTGGCTAACACAGTCGCCCCACAGCCCTCGGTAACACGACGAAGCTTCACTAATGGCGTCTGACCGATACACTGGGTAATTTCATCGTTGATTGCCGCGCGGGCAGGTACCGTCACCATGATCCGTCCTCTCAAGACCTGCACACCGCATCAGCACGGCATGCAAAGGTGAAATAAGTCAATCTCCGAGCAAGGCATCTGGCCCCTGCCACGTTGATTCGCAATGGGCGTCCGACTCCTGGCAGCTGGAAACCCAATGACACGGCACTTTGCGTATACAACGCTTCCTGACTAGAGTCCCCACCGGCCTGTCTGGCCAACGTGGAGTATAGTAAGGCTGGCTTTTCAGGGTCAACGCACCCGCACAATTCTCTAGCGATTCGTCGGCGAAACAATTTCTCCGCCACGAGGCGTCACCTGGTCCCGTACTTGCGATTCCGTATTGGCATCAAACCGAAGAAAGCGGACCGCACCGTCAGCAAAGGCGACGTTCGCACCGCCGGGGTGTTGGCTATCGATGCCACCACCAGACTCCATCCAAAGCGGGACGCTGGCTGTATCCAGGTCGACGGGTCGCGCCCAATGCACGCCCTTTCCCCGCACTTCGACGGCCAGGATCGTGTTCGAGGTACCGTCCGTAATTTCACTAAATTTGACCGTCTGCTGACCGTCAAACAGCGTGTTCTTTCCGGTGATCAACATATAGTTCGTATCCGTCCCCGGCTGGTCTGTCGAAGGACAAGAATAAACTGGGATCATCTCCGCCGTGACCTGACGGTTGTGCAGACTGTCCCACGGCTCGTCGAAGCGATACCTGTCGTACAGATCCTGATGCTCGAGGAAAGGAAGAATCAGAACGCGCCAGCTGTGTTGGGGCCGACCGTCCTGATCCTCGATATAGGCCGGTGGCAATGTACCATAGACATCGTGGTAATTGTGGAAGGCGAGTGCGATCTGTTTGAGGTGATTACTGCATTGGACACGCTGCGCAGCGCCACGTGCAGCGCCAACCGCGGGAAGCAGGAGTGCCGCCAGCACTCCCACGATACACAAGCCCGCCACCCCCACCACGGACACAACAATCAAACCGATCCCCAAGCCACTCCTGGCAGCAGGGGGCACCGAGCTGGTGGGAGCAAAATTGTCGGCAGCAGGTCCAGGGATCGTGATCGTCTCACCGCAGGATCGGCACGGTCCAGTTTGCCCAGCGTACTTCTCATCAATGTCTGACGAATTGCGACAATGCGGACAGGTAAAATGAATCATCATGATTTGAACTTTCGACAAAAATGTGTGGGGCAACTAAACGCGCCCAGTCTCTGCCAGTGCCGGCACCGCAGCAGCAGAATCCCTTTGGCAATGATGTAAACCGTCGGAGGACAACTAATCTTGCCCGGCTTCGGCTAGCCTCACCTTTCAGGAACTGTTTTCTCCGCAGGCTTTGCCGTTTTTTTCCTGGTGGCCTTGCGCTTCTTTTGAGAAACCGTTTTTCGGTTCCCCGCGAGCGGCTCAACCGCTTGAATCGTCATTGTCCTGGCGACAATGCGATCGGGTTGTTTGGGGTAGTACCACCCCTGAAAAGAAACCCGGTCTCCCTGACGCACCCACCGGACATCTGCAATCTTGACTGCGACCTTGGCACCCTCGACTAAATCCGCCTGCACTTCATATCTTCCGCAGGCCAACGTCATCTTGCCTCCGCGAAACTTCACCAGGCGACCGACTACTTCGTAAACCGGTCCCAGCTGTGCCTTCTTTTTCTTCGTTGTCTTGGTCGGCGGCGCAAACAAATCTCTCCCGCCCAGTCGTTTCTCAGGCTTCGCACCGATAGGTTTTTCTTTGGTCGGCGTCACGACCATCAATTCACGCAATGGCTTAATCGCCTTGACTACCTGGCCGTTTTTCTTGATCGCCTTGAACCGAGAAGTGAAACTCACAATCATGCCAGGCCGCAACCAACTGGCATCCGCCTTGGCAACAAAGGAAAAGTCTTCGACAGTTTGAGGCGCTTTGACGTACAGCTTTTTCTCATCTTTATCCGTCACCAAAACCCAACCCGGCCCCAGATCCTGAACCACACCAGTACCTTTGGTGTTTTCTTTCTTGGGCCCCTTTTTCTTGGCCTGCTGTGCCGGCAGGCTGCCCACCAGAAAAAAGTTCAGTAGTACACAAACCACCCACGCTCGATTGGTGCTGGTCATCGGTCGGTCCTGCCACTGCTGAAATTCCGGAAACGACATCCATTCGTTGCCGACTGGATGCAACAGAGAGGCGTGCGAGGCCCCTTTAAGAATAGCCGCTGCAGGCACCCGGAGCCAGCTCACACGACGACGACTGTGCTTCACAGGCCGTTTCTCCAGGCAATCAGCGTTCCAGCAAATGTGTTGCCTGGTCCCAGTCGCACACCGCTTCAGAACCGCCGCGCCCCGTTACACAACACGCCCCAGCAGCTGTCCCGACCCGAGCAGCTGCCAGCAAGTCGAGTTCTCGAATTATGCCGGAAATCAACCCCGCCAGGAATGCATCTCCCGCACCTGTGGTGTCTACTACTGGTCCGGGAGGATTAATCGCAGGAACGTCGAGGAAGGTCTCCTTGGAAGGGCTGAGCAAAACTCCATCCGCACCCAGCTTGATTCCCAGGACTGCGGAGGGCGCATACTGCCGATAGGCACGTATCATCTCCTGAGGATCGCGACACCCCGTTTGTTGCTGCCCCTCTACGAAACTGGGGATATAGTAGTCGAGCCACGGCAAGATTTTATCGAGAGGTTGCAGTCTTCCACCTCCATTAGCAGTGTCCAAGGCCGTCTTGCAACCAACACCTCGGATCGCTTCCAGTACTTCTGGAAGATCTGTCTCCAGATTGGGAAGCAGGTGGTAGTACCCTAGCAAGGCAATGCGTGAGTGTGCGAAAAGATCTAATCGATCGAAACACATCTGACGATTGATTTCTTGCGACGCGCCAGCGTGAAATGCAAAGGTATGGGTCCCATCTTCTGCAACCAGCACCGCGGTCGCGGTCGTAGCACTCTGGCTAGAAATCTCAATCGCACTTGTTTCCACTCCCTCTTTTTCAAGCTGTGCGGCCAAGAACTTCCCCCAAGCGTCATCACCCAGGACGCAAAACGCTGTAACGCGTGTTCCCAACCGAGACATCGCGATCCCGGCATTGGGCACAATTCCCCCAGTGACCGGGCGCATCGGTTCAATGTGGTGCGTCGCCGAATCCAGAAGTGGCCGATCCAGCGGTAGAGGCCGCAAAATCAAGTCCACGCACGCTTCTCCCATCACTACACAGTCGCTGGATTTCATTTCAGCGCGACTCCCGATTGATCTTCTCGACGAACCTCCAGGTACACGCGACCACACACCGCATCCCCCCAGGCACTTTTGTACTAAGATTCTGCCGACTATGATGCCACATTCCAACCGCCTCAAATGCGTTTCACTTACAGGAAACACAGATGCAAAAAACGTTTGACCTGAAACTCAAGCGAATACACGAAGACGCTGCCTGTCGTGACTTCATCCTGGCAGACGCCAAGGACGGCGACATGGGATTCGGTGTCGCCGCTCCTGGCCCAGCGCCCGGAACAGCTTCATCGGAGGAGCGTTTTCGATCCCTGAACGATTATCGACAGTCCATGCGAGACATCGTCAAACAAGGTCTCGTGGACATTATGCTGATGAGCGTGAGTACCAGCGAACAACTCGCGATTCATGAACGCCTCTTTGAAGAAAGTGGGGTGACACCCGCAATTCGTGCTAACGATACGACTGATATTTGGCTGGGCCTCAGTGGGACTTACACCGAGCAACCCTCTCTGCCATTTCGTACGACAACCATCGAACACGCGCAGTGCGGCCAATTGTCCGCTACCCCTGAGACGCGAACACAAGGTGCCAACCTGGGACTCTATTCAATCACCTTTAATCACGACGCGGCGTTAGATCGTCAAGCTCTGGAAGCCTATCGCGCATTCCGCATCGAAGCCGAATCCAAGAATTTCCACCATTTCCTGGAAGTATTCGCTCCCAATGCACCGCAGCGACCAATCGAAGACACCGCGCGCTTTGTCAATGACTGCATCGCACGATCTCTCGCCGGGGTTCCATCTGCCAGCCGGCCAAAATTCCTGAAAATGCCCTACTTCGGTCCTCGCGCCATGGAACAGCTTGTGCATTATGACCCCAGCCTGGTGGTGGGAATTCTGGGAGGTTCATCCGGCACGACCCACGATGCTTTTCGGATGCTCTGGGAAGCCAAGAAATACGGGGCGCGGGCCGCGCTGTTTGGCCGCAAAATCAATCATTCCGAACATCAACTGACATTCGTAAAGTTGTTGCGGGGCATCGCCGACGACGAACTGGAACCCGCCGAGGCAGTTCGCATCTACCACGACGAGCTCAGCCAGTTAAAAATCGCTCCGCACCGTTCCCTGGAAGATGATCTGGTGTTGACGCAACTTTAGTCACCGTGTTTTTCCATCCCCCCAGAGCGAACTAACAAGCGAGCAGAAAGGGTCGCTGGAGCAGCTGTTACCTGCACGGAACAACGCACTGCAATAGCGCCCCGTTTGGCAGAGCCGCGGTGCCAGCGACTTAACGCCGATGGACGAGTGGCCTCCGCATTGAGGAGCGGTTGCCAGCACTAGCGGGCAGCGTCACAATTGGGGTCAAGGTCTGAATTGACTAACTAATCAATGTAATCCCCGAGTCACATGGCGATGGCAAGTCCTTCCCGTATTACGGTTCCCGCATTTGCCGAGCGCAAGTCATCAGAGCAGAAACTCTGCATGCTGACGGCCTATGACTTTCCCACGGCACAACTCTTGGACCAATCTGGCGTCGACGCAATTCTGGTCGGGGACAGTTTGGCGAACGTCGTCCAGGGCCGCGAAACGACAATCCCTGTAACCTTGGATGAGATTATCTACCACGCAGAAATCGTTTGTCGCGCGGTCGAACATGCTTTGGTTGTGGTAGATATGCCTTTTCTTTCCTATCACACGGGTATTGAACAAGCGATTGCCAACGCCGGTCGGATTCTCAAACAAACGGGGTGTCAGGCGGTGAAGCTCGAAGGCAACGCCGGCCAGGCCGCGATCGTCTCTTCACTAGTCGATATTGGAATCCCAGTGATGGCACACGTAGGCTTGCGTCCCCAGAGCATCCATCAAATGGGTGGATACCGAGTTCAGCGGGATCGAGAGACGCTCCTGCGTGACGCACAAGCTGCTCAGGATGCTGGTGCTTTTGCCGTAGTCCTGGAATGTTTGCCCGTCGAGGTCGCCAGGGAAATCACGGAGCAAATTCGGATTCCGACCATCGGTATTGGAGCGGGGAACGGTTGCGACGGGCAAGTTCTGGTAACACACGACATGCTCGGTTTGACCAGTGGCTACGCCCCACGATTTGTTCGGCAATTCGCCAACCTCAGGAAAACTGCGAGATTGGCAATTGAAGAATACTGCCAGGAAGTCCGCACTGGAAACTTTCCGGGCAATGAACAGTCTTACCAATAAGACTCCAACGGCGCCGCCATAGGACTTCAATCGATCTGCAGGATCGTGAGCACGTAGCCCCTGTCATCAAGGGGTACCAACGCCAGAGGGGTTCACATCCGTGATTCCTTTGCGACGATTTCCGGAGACAGAGCTGCATGCCAAATCACCTGGCCGCGGAAACCAGTCCCTACCTGCGGCAGCACCTCAATAATCCAGTCAACTGGTATCCCTGGGGAGCACCAGCACTGGAACAGTCTCGTCGTACCGATAGGCCAATCTTCCTGTCTATCGGTTACTCCGCCTGTCACTGGTGTCACGTGATGGAGGAAGAGAGTTTCGAGAATCTGGAAATTAGCCAACAACTGAACGCGCACTTTGTGTGTATCAAAGTCGATCGGGAAGAACGTCCCGACCTGGACCAGATCTACATGAACGCCGTGCAATTGCTGACGGGGCGTGGCGGCTGGCCCATGTCCGTGTTCCTGACTCCTGCACTAGAACCGTTTTTCGGTGGCACTTACTGGCCGCCCAGATCCCAACGCGGAATGCCGGGATTTAACTGTATTCTCGAAGCGATCATCGATGCCTGGAAAAACAAGCGACCGCAGATCACCGAACAAGCACAGCATATAACCGCACACGTGCGGCAAGCCTGCCAGGTGTCAGAACCCGGTGTAGAGTTGAATTCAAATCTGGTAGCAACTGCAGCTCGCAGCCTGGAAAAGGCTTTTGATTTCACCAACGGCGGTTTTGGCAAGGCACCTAAATTTCCACGCACCATGGACCTGCAATTGCTTCTGCGGGCCTGGCACCGTAGTGGACATACCGCCTGGAAAGACATGGTACGTCTAAGCCTCGACCGCATGGCCAGCGGTGGGATCTACGATCATCTCGGTGGTGGATTTGCACGTTACTCAGTTGACGATCAGTGGCGCGTCCCGCACTTCGAAAAAATGCTGTACGACAACGCTTTACTAGTCAACACGTACCTGGATGGGTACCTGGCGACGGGAGACGCGAACGACGCGCGAATCGTCCATGAGACACTAACGTACGTTATGGACTACATGACCGACGAACAAGGAGGATTCTACAGTAGCGAAGACGCGGACAGCGAGGGCGTCGAAGGGAAGTTCTATTTATGGCGGCCAGATGAAGTACACCGCATTCTCGGGTCCTACCGTGGAGAGCGTTTTTGTCGCATCTATGATGTCACGGAAACCGGAAACTTCGAAGGGCAGAATATCCTTCAACGACATAAGACCTTCGCTCAATGGGCCGACACATTGGGCATGGACCCTGTACAACTGGAAGTGGAGTTGACACAGGATCGCAAGTCGCTGCTGGCTGTCCGTGACCAAAGGACTCGGCCATCGCGCGACAACAAAATCCTGACCAGCTGGAATGGGCTGATGATCGACGCAATGGCAAGGGCCGCTGCCGTATTCGCCAACGAGCGTTACCACGGTTGCGCGAAACGCGCAGCTGAGTTCCTGTTACACTCTGTACGACGCGCCGACGGACGCCTGCTCCATTCGTGGTGCCAAGGTGAGGCGAAATTGGATGCCTATCTCGATGACTACAGTTATCTCATCCAGGCGTTAACAACACTCTATGAGACAACCCAAGACACGCGGTGGCTGGACGAAGCCCTGCGACTAGCGGATGTCGTTCACTTGCATTTTGTAGACACCGAAGGCGGCGGTTTCTTTTACACGTCAGACGACCATGAAACCGTAATCACCCGTAACATTGAAATCCACGACGCCAGTGTCCCCAGCAGTAACGGTATGTTGGCAACTGCGCTGCTTCGCCTGGGTGCAATCAGCGGCGAACAACGACATCTGAGAGCGACACAACAGATACTTTCATTGGCATCTGGCGTGATGACTCAAACACCACAGGCCTGTGGCCAACTGCTACTGTCAGCCGATCTAGCTTCTCATCCTTTTTATGAAATTGTGCTTGCTGGCCAGCATGGCTCGCCAGGAATGACCACTCTGCGCACAAACCTGTGGCGACGCTTCTTTCCCAATCGAATTCTGATCTGTTACGACCCCTCCACAGCACCTGCAGCCGCACTGGAAACACTCTGCCAGGGAAAAACAACGCTGGCAGATCAAATTACTGCATACATCTGCGAAAATAACGTGTGCCAGGCACCTTGCCACGGAGAACCCGCCATTGCTGCGGCGTGGGACGAACTGGCGCCCAGTGGTACCCATGATCGATCATAGATGCTGCACTGAGCACGTCACTCTGTCGCGATAGGGGTCGTTCGCGCGGTCGAATTCTGGGTGATGCCGGGTGGACGAGTCACTGCAAATCCCCACTTGTCGCTGTGCGAAAAGTGCTGACGGCTTTTGCGGTACCGGACAAACTACTAGAATCAGCGTCCCATGAATTCAGGAACACAATACGACTGCATCATTGTCGGCGGTGGCCACAACGGTCTGGTAGCTGCTGCCTATCTCGCGAAATCCGGCAAATCGGTCTGCGTCCTCGAACGCCGCCATGTGCTTGGCGGTTGCGCGACAACGGAGGAACTCTGGCCAGGCTATCGAATTTCAACGGCTGCCTATGTCATCAGCTTGTTTCGGCCGGAAATTATGGCCGACCTCAAACTCAAACAGTATGGCTTGCGAGTGCTGCCGAGAAATCCGTCGTCTTTCACCCCACTTTTGGACGGCCGCAGTCTACTGATGGGGCCCGACCAGGAAGCTACGTGCCGAGAAATCGCTCGTTTCAGCAAACGTGACGCAGAGGCGTATCCACGTTATGAAACACTGCTGAAAAACGTGGCACAATGCCTGGAACCACTCTTCGACCAGACAGCACCTGACCCTCTCCCGTTACCCAAAGCGCGCCGCAAAATCAGCGTTGCCAAACGGTTGCGAGACACAAAGAAAATGTGGGAGTTGTACCAATCGATCAGCGATTTGGGAGAAGACCTTCCCGAGGCGATTAATTTACTGACCGGCGCAGCTCGGCCCTTCTTGAGTCGCTGGTTTGAATCCGAAGTCTTGCGTGCCACACTGGCAACCGATGCCATTATCGGTGCCTTTGCGTCCCCCTCGTACCCGGGCACCGGCTCTGTATTATTGCACCACGTAATGGGCGAAGCTGGCGGCGAGCGGGGAATCTGGGGCTATGTACAGGGCGGCATGGGAGGCCTGGCAGACGCGTTAGAGAAAGCCTGTCTGGGATTGGGTGTTGAAATCCGGCGTGAAGCAGAAGTCGCACAGATTTTCTGTGAAAAGGGACGTGTACAAGGTGTCGCGTTAGCAGATAAACGTGTGCTGACCGCCCCTGTAGTAGCCTCAAATCTGGACGCCCACGTCACCTTTGAGCGACTTATCGCAGCACATGAACTGCCCGACGAGTTTCGTCATAGTGTGGCACGCATCGATTACTCTTCAGCTTCGGCGAAGATCAACATCGCGCTCAGTGAGCTACCTGACTTTACCGCCGCACCCGGAACCGAGGTGCAGCCGCACCACCGGGGCACAATCCACATCGCTCCAACCCTGGACTATATCGAACGAGCCTTTGACGATGCCAAGTACGGGTGGCCCAGCACCGAACCTGTACTTGAAATCACATTACCATCTGCCGTCGATTCCACCGTAGCCCCGCCGGGCAAACACGTCATGTCGATGTTCGTTCAATACGCGCCTTACGAACTCGATCGGCAACACTGGGATGATATCAAAGAGGATTTTGCCGATCGTTGTATCGATTTACTGGCGCGGTATGCGCCAAATCTTCCAGAGGCAATCGAACACCGTCAGGTATTGAGTCCACTCGACCTGGAGCGCACATTCGGCCTCACCGGTGGCAACATCATGCAAGGAGCCATGCCGCTCGATCAATTATTTTGGATGAGGCCCGTACCTGGATGGGCCGACCATCGGACACCTGTCAGAGGACTGTACTTGTGCGGAGCTGCCAGCCATCCCGGGGGTGGTGTCATGGGTAGCTGTGGGCGGAACGCGGCCAGGGAAATCCTGCGCGACGAGTAAGTCACTCCGTCAGACCGGCAGATGGCGACAGTGAGCCACCGCAGATCTCTGGAAATTCATCGTAACCTGGCATTCCGTCAGAGGGTGGCCAGAACGCTTCATCGCGCACCTTGCGTATTATGTCGTGGGCGACGTGATACGCCTCGTTTAGTTCGGCCTCAGACCATTCTGCCAACGAAAAACTGGCTGTCGACGTGTCTTTCGGCAACAGAATAAAACCCAACTGCACCGGGTCGTTAAACCCAAGACTGCTGGCCAGATACCGGTACAAGGGCAACTGCAAATCGACCCACTGTCCGGCTTGTCGGTGCGTGCGATCAGGGTTCAGTGCGCGATCGCCCGACTTGTAGTCAAAAACAATGCGTTGCCCCGTTTCCACATGTACGTCAACTCGATCAATACGCCCCAACAAACCAAATCCCTGGCCATCCACTTCAATGGAAGAGACCAGCTTGTCTTGGGGCGACTCGACATAGTCAATCCGCCACCCCTTGGCAGCCCAGGCCGCCTGCTGAGGCGCAAATGCGCGCAATCGAACTCGCATCTGTTCCAATTGGACATTAACCGCAGCGCGCGTGTTCCGCCCAAAACGCTCTCCCCAAATTTCCTCCAGTGCTCCCTCAAGCATTTCTTGTATCGCCTTGGCATCCATCGAGTCACGGCTGGAAGAAGTCCCAAAACGGCGCAACACTTCATGCAATAATGTGCCAAAGGCAGCAGCACCTAATTCCTCGGAACAATCGTCCAACGACGTCAGTCCGAGTACGTGCCGCAGGTAAAACCTGTAGGGACACGTCAAATACGAGCGGAATGCGGTCACTGGTAATGCCTGAATGGGTTCAGATAACGGGGCCGGATGAGGTACCTGATAAATCGAAACAATACTATCCGCTGGTGGACACAACCGTCCGTCAATGCGTTTCGGCTCGGTTTCCTGAAAACAGACCAGGGTACGTTGTGCGATCTGGTCGTCGTCTACTGCAAATAACAAACGGCTAGGCAGTAATGGATCAGAGGTCGCGGTTCGCCGCCCCAGCACCACAAACAACTCTTCGCGGACCGCCTGCAGTAAGCTGATCGCATAAGCATCTCGCGCATATCTTTGTGTATTGTCGACCAGTCCCAAACGCTGCCGAAGCGAATTGGGGAGAAAGAGGTCTGAATTGACCGACTCAGGCACATTCCCTTCATTCACTCCCGCAATGACCAGCACAGGAGCATCGTCCATGGGCAATTCCAGCCAACCCAGCATTTCGACGACTGCGGATTCTGCACTGGAAGAAACGATCGACGACCCGACAGATTCCAGCACCCACGTAATTGCTTGATCGGCAGATACCTCGAGTGCTAACTCGCGCGGAACCTCATCCAGAGCAAGGCAAGCGTCACGCAATGATTCGCAAGCCTGGAGCTTCATTCGGTCACTAGTGAGCTGCCGATCGAAAGCACAATCCGCATAAATCGACGCCAGTAAATCCAGCAGCACTTCTGCCCAGCTGTGCACACTTCGTGATTTTCGTAACGGATTCAACAAAGACTCCGTCAAGCACCAGACTAAATCCAGCTCGGAGAGGGAGTCAGCAGCGACACCGGGCATCGCAGCCGCGCCAGGTTTACGATCTGCGCGACCTGACGCAGAGGCGTGTTGTGGCGGAACAAATTCATAAGGAAGCTGTTCCTCGTAAAATCGGTCCAACAGGGAAAGCCAATCGCCAGTGGCCCCCTGTGCTGATAACCAGTCGAACAGATCTGGGTGGCGCACCAGTGCTGCGTAGTCCTGAAACCTGCGGCTTGCCAGATAATTCGAAAAAGCCTCTAGCAATCGGTACGGCGAAGATTCAGACAAGGGTCCACCCGGTCCCCAGCGCGCCGCAACGCCGCACCGTTGCAATTGTCGTTGGACAGGCTGAACAAGCTGTTCGTCCGCCAGACCTATCGTTAATTCGTCGGCTCGGTAACGCCCCTGTAAACGCGACACACAGTTAGCAATACAAGTCGCTTGATCCGCAGGACCACCGACAACATGAATACGATCTTCCGCAATCGGAATCCTCACATTGGACCATGGATCAGGCAACAAGCAGCCGTCGCCAGCAAAACGGTCTGCCCAACATTCGGGCGCAAAGACCAATGCCGTTACCTGCTGCCCCACCTGCTCCAACATTGCCCTGGTGGTCCGATTGATATCAACTGTACCAACCAGAAAAAGCGTTTGGTCAAGACGGCATTCACCTTCACGAATAGCGACAAGCCGCGCCGTCTGCCGGTCCCACAAATCCAGCTCATCAAGCAATCGATGAAATCGATCCTGGACCTCGACCAGCGCTTCCCAACGTGCGGATTCACGGTGACTGGAGGCACCAGCCAACTGGCGTGCGACAGCCGCAAAATCCAGCTGTTCACCAGCCAATTCAACATGCTGGCAGCGCAACATTTCCGCAAGCTGCTGCCAGCTTGAATGATCCTCTACGTCCGGAGCGTGCGGCATAATCCGGCCGCGAACTTCATCAGGTGTCTGCAATAGTGCGTTTGTCCAGACCAACCGTTGTACGAGTTCACTGGCAAAAGGTCGCTGGGGTTCATATAAACGCTCGGGCAATCGCCCCACTGTTTCGATCACCGGAAGCAGCAACGTCAGCTGGCGTTCGGTGGCCTCGTCGACCAAAAGTTCAACCAAACGTCTGCCTGCACGGCGCCCGGGAACCACGACGACAACCTGGGACAAATCGGCCTGGTCGCCACGCGTGAAATAGTCGAGAAGGCAGGACGTCGCCGATACCAGAACCGGACGGTCTATCCCCAAAAACTTCCGTGTCACAGGCATGTCAGCATGCTTTCCTGCCAGGGCGGTAATTCAACGCGAAACTGGCCAGCTATTGGCCAACTCCCTATCTCCTTTCTGCCCTGATGCGTCTCCCGGCATTTATCCCCTCTCGCTGTCCTCAAGAGCGGGAATGCTCAAATGCCACCTAGAAATCGTATTTGATCTCCAAGACTTCGAGATTGAGCTCACCTTTGGGAATTGCGATCTTCGCCTTATCTCCGACCTTTTTTCCCAGCAGTCCCTGACCAATCGGACTGGTAATCAGATACTTGCCAAGGTCGTAATCCTCATCGCCGGACCCCACCAATGTAAACTCCTCTTCATCATCGATATCCAGGTCTTTGACCAGGACAGTGGCACCTAGCGCGACTTCGTCGCGGGGGACCTGGGTTGGGTCGATAATCTGAGCGCGTACTAGCTGTGTTTTCAGTTGATTGATCTTTGCCTGCAGCAAGCCCATCGCCTCTCGCTGGGCGTGGTATTCCGCGTTTTCTTTCAAGTCACCTTCGTCGCGGGCGGCTGCGATTTTCTCTGCGATCTTTGGCACCTCATCCTGTTCCATCCTCTTGACTTCAGCCTTTTTTCTGTCGTAGGCATCACGTGTCATGGGAACATAATCAGACATAGAGACTCTCCTGCAGTCATCAATAAAGCAACAGCACTATGCACAAACCGTCAACTGAAGACAAACTCTGCTATCTTCTCAACGGTGGCCGAAGAAAAATTCTAGCATGGTTGTCAATCCAGCCAACCCGCAAACGCCACCTTGCCCCAACAGATGTGCACAGCTCTCTGACTCGAACAGAACTGTTGAAACTCTGCGGCATCACTTCACATCGATCAACTCGATTCGATAACGCAAAACCGCATTGGGGGGAATAGAAAAATCCACAAATCCTGCGTCTCCGTACGCCAGCTTCGGTGGAATTTCCAGTTCAATCAAACCGCCGCGACCGACTAACTGCAAACCCTCTTGCCAGCCTTGAATGGTTTTACCCAGCGCAACTTGCTGAGGCTTGCCGCCTTCATACGAGTTAACAAACACGGTCCCATCGGACAGGCGTCCGCGATAGTGAACTACCACGATGCCTGCTACGGTTGGCCTGATCTGGTCGGATTTGCGAAGAATCCGGTACTGCAATCCCGTGGCTGTGGTGGAAAACTCTTTGGGCGCATCTGCGTCCACCAGGTTCGGACCAAACCGCAGAGGCGCCACAGGCGCGGTTGCCTGTGGCTGACAGCCACAGCAGGCGATCAACACACAGCCCCAAAAGCGCAACCTGGAGTCCCGGACAAGAACCAGAGTAGACCACGGCTTACCGAACGGTTTCTTCATAATGAGCACTGCTGCCGAGAAAGAACACCTGTAAAGTTCTGCATTGACATTACCCAATCCGCTTTTCGAACACACGCACAATGTCGCCTGCGATCGCGCCAGCAATCAAGATCGCTTCAAGCGGATATGGCAATTACACAACAGGGAATCCGTTCAACAACCTATTGTAGTCATTTTCAACTCCCGTTCAGTCGAAGTAGCCCGTTGAGCCACGCTGTTTTGAGATAATCAAAGCCTGGCATACCGGTTTCGATGTCGCACCGGTTCTAGTAAGATCGAGCCTATCGACGCAACCTCAAACCGGGCGAACTGCAAGGACTGCCAGCTCTCCTAGTCTTCAGGTGCTTTGATCAGGAAGTGCTTGCACGCCTGGTGGCGGCCGCGGTCTTCAAAACCGTTGGGCGGCGCGTTAACCGCGTCGCTGGTGGGTTCGATTCCCATGCACTTCCGCTTCTTGTTTCACAGGGGTATGTTTGACACGCCTCCAGGAAAATCGCCTTCGGCTGTTCCCCATCAGTCAGGCTGCTGACTGTCTGCGAAACCGAATGAACACGAGGACCCGTTTGCGGTGCGACGCTACGGGCTAACGTCCAAAGAGCGATCGACGGATTGCAACCGACAGCGCGGGGTATCCCTGGCAAACCGCGCAGCTCTGGAACGGGTAACTGACAGGACATTGCCAGCAACTAGCTGGCCGCCTCAGGCAACAATACCTGGTACACCGATCGACAACAAAAGCTGCCTCAACTCGTCGCGTTCCTCCGCAGTCAGCTCACGCGTGGGACCTCGGCAAGGTCCTCCCGGGCGACCTAACAATTCTAATCCTGCCTTGACGACTGGACTTTCGGCAGCAGTTCGTCCCCACATTTTTTCTCGGAAATCTTGCCAGGGCCAATTAACCGCCGCGAGCTTTGTTTGGGCCGCTGCGTAGTCTATATCCTGGAGAAGACTCCAAACCTCCAAATCGTGCTCAGGCCAAAGCGTCGCCAGGTGGGTGATGTATCCCGTCCCACCCAGCAAGTGGTTCATCACTGGCAAACCCTGGTTATCGACAATCGAAAACCGATCAGAAAATTTGTGCAAGACTCGCAAATACGCAGCGGTACTCGGAGAAGACCACTTCAAGGAAACACAGCGGGGCAATTCAGCCAATCTTTCAATTTCACTTATTGAAAGATCATACCCCTCCCAGTGCGTGTTATAGATCATGATGCTCAGATGTTCCGTGGCATCGTGCACCGCTTCAAACAAACGCCAACAATCCTCTGGAGAAGATGCGTAATAATACGTTGGACTCAGCTGGATGCCATAGGCGCCAATTTCTTCCGCCCAGCGGGCAAGGTCGATACACACATCGGGGTTGGTATCTTGAGCACCTATGAGAACGGGTGTTCGACCGTCGGCAGCCTGCACAATCGTCTGCGCCACGGCCTTGCGCTCATCGACCGTTAGCATGGGAAAATCGCCGCCGGCACCACCAGCTAGAAACACGCCGTGGCCGGCCACGATGCCACGATCCCTGTCGGTCTGAACATTGTCGCGAATTGCGGCGTGGTCAATCGACAAATCAGATTGCAAATTCGTGATAACGGGAATCATGGGCCCACACAGATCGCGTTTGGCCACCTCAACCTGCGGAACTGCCAAATCGTTCATCGCATCATTGCCTTTCTGAAACTTGATCATTGGCTCACGATTCACCGTCTTCACGTCTACTCCGGCGGGATCGCTCAGTCATGTCGAGGCAGCGTACTGGGTCCCATTTCCAACGTCAATCAAACATCGCAGAGCCGATTGGCGTCGCTCCGGACCGACCGCTGAACTACGGGACTTGTGTGCCTTGTCTGGGTTCGTTTTACCTCGCCGCCTGGCCACCTTCTCCAGTGGGTCACGTACACCACCAGTGCCGGCGGCCCTCCAGAACCCTGGCACATCTCTGGCAACTGCTCCCGACAAAAACGCCCCCTTTGCCGGGCTGTCATTGCCGAGACAAGACACCAGTTACACATGCAAATTCTCGAGCATTACCAGGAAAAAACCGTGATCTACCGGACCGAACCAGGTGACCACGAATCTCACCCCCCGCCGCAACAAAAAGACGCAACATACTTATATAACAACACTTACGAACAACCCCTGCAATCTAGCGCACCGTGAATTACGCGTGTTCGCTGGCGACTACTGAAAGGACCTCCGGAAAACTGGAGGTGATGCCTGTTCAGGCATCTAGACACACCCGTCTTTAGTGGGTTAAGATCCCCAGCTCGCCAAAAATCTCTTTTTTTTGCTCGTATCGCGATAGGGACAGAATGGTTCGATTAGTCGTCCGAGACCGTGAAACCATTCAAGAGGCCGTGCGCCGCTTCCGTAAGCTGGTCGAACGCAGCGGCATCAAAAAAGAAATGCGCCGAAGAGAGCACTACGAGAAACCAAGCGAAACCAAACGCCGCGCCCGACTGCGAGCAGAACGCCGCGCCCGCCGCACCCGACTGCTCGCCGATTCTTGATCGTCAGCCGGATTCTGCCGGTCGCGATCGCACGCGGCTCATTTACAACGCACCGCACACGACTAATGGTGACCTGCCGCAGAGGCGCCACGGCGGTTGCCAGACCCTTGCTCGCAGCTTGTCTTATTGGCGACATTGGCGAGTGATGCCTACAATGGTTGCCGATTCCAAAGGACTCGGGATCGCATCAGCCAGAGAACTGTTTCTGTCTCGGTGATCGAACTTCTGTCTCGGCGACCGAACCCACCTCTCCTACTCAATTTCTGCAAACAGGATGCGTCGAATGCCCGTCGCAAATTCACTGGACACCCAGGATATCAATGTCCGTGAAATGGAGGAATACCGCCCTTTGCTGCACCGTCCGTTGCGAAAAAAGATCATCGACTTTGAACGCGACGGCAGACTCAAACACGTTATCCTGGCAACGCAGTTCACGCGTCCTTTACTCGAAGAATTATGTGACCTGGCCGATATGGTACGCGAACTCGCGAGTGACCCCGAAGGACGCCGTAAACTGAGTAAACTGCTTTGTCACTTGCAAGCGATGATGTACTTCACGCAACCATCAACGCGTACATTTCTCTCATTTTCTGCCGTATGCAGGCTCCTCGGAATTGGAACGGAACAAGTACGGGACTCAGCCGTTTCGTCTGAATCATCCGAAGGTGTCAAACGCGAATCACGTTTCGATTCCATTCGTATGTTTAGTAGCTACTTCGATCTGATCATCATGCGTAGTAGCATTCCAGATCTCGCGGAATGCTGTGCTTACCTGATGAACGAACTCGAAAACCAGGAATTCAACACTCGTAACATTCCGATCATCAACGCCGGATCCGGTGCGGACCAGCACCCGACCCAAGCGTTACTGGATCTCTATACGATCCGTCGAACGTTCCGGTTTGCAGACGAGAAACGGACACCGCGACCCCAGTTTGAGGTCCTCAGTGACGCATATCCCAACCTTACCGCAGACGTCTCGAACAAGACATTTGCTTTCTGTGGAGATCTCGGACGTGGTCGAACAGTAAGATCTCTGGTCGAGCTCTTGATGAAATTCGACAACGTGTCAATGGTGTTCATCTCGCCCGACCATCCCAAATTTCATCTCGGCGATGATCTGCTCAGTCGACTGCGCGACCAAGGGGTTCCCTTTGAAGAGATCAATTCACTAGATGCACGCCTTGATGGAATTCCAGTTCTTCACCAAATCGATTGCCTGTACATGACGCGCATTCAGCAGGAACATAACAATCAGGAAGACGAGGACTTTTTTGCTTCAGCTGACATGACGCGTTTTCGCTTGACTCCCGAACGTGTCGAACAGATGCGATCGTATGCCCCCATCCTGCATCCATTCCCACGCGACAGTGTCGCGGGAGAAATTCCTACAACGATCGACGGAAACCCACGCGCCATGTATTTCCATCAGGCCCGAAACGGCCTCTGGGCGCGAGCCGCTCTACTAGTCCACATCTTCAACGCAGATCGTGCGTTGACGCAGGCTTATCGCGAACACTATGCCGACCTGCATGACTTTAATAGAGCGGTGCTTTAACACGTCAGGGGCTGCGAAGCAGCATCCACTTTCTCCGGGTCAATGGGCGATGCGGTTCCAGTAAGTTTGGAACGCATCAGCATGATGAAAGTCCGGACTATTGTCCGCGTCATGACACTGCAGGCAAGATCGTTCCGCAACAGGCAACGTCAACCGAAGCTGCACACGAAATCTCTCGCGTTCCGCATCCACAGCCGATGCCTGTTCAGCAGCGACATGTAAAGAACCTGGTCCGTGGCAGTTTTCGCATCCGTTGGCGACCAGTGCCGGCGTCTGTTCTTGACTAATGAAACCTGATGCATAAGGGAAAAACTCCTGGGCATTCCATCCAGTGACATGGCAACTAAGACACTCCGGATCACCGAGCCGATCGATACTTGACCGACCCGGCGGCTGGCGCAGTGACCGAGTTGCGTGAGCATGCGGACCTGGCTCATCGTGCCCTGCGGTACCATTCTTCCAGATCTCGTATTCCTCCTTATGACATTCGCGGCAATTGACCGCCCCCAGAAATGTCGCCCCACTCGGGTGATTGACTCCCTTACCTTCCGCATTCAACAGACCCAACCCCTGTAATCCCATTTGCTTGAGCCGGATCTGATAGTCTCGAAAACCACGCAACACTTGAGGCGCGTCGACGAACCTGGCATCCAACGGGACTCGTTGCGCCCGGTAGGGATGCTGAGAATCATCAAACACACCGACAACAAACGCGTACATGCCTTTCCCGCCGGTTTGAATCATGATGCTTTTTGTTCCAGAGACGACTTCCAGATTGTCGTTCGGTTCATCTGCTCCACCGGCAGTAACGACAACATCAAATTGAGGAAATGCACGCACCAGACGCCGCGATTCCTCCAGTGACGTATAGGCCAGCAGAATATGAACATCACATTTTTCTGCTGCCAACTTGGACCACACTTCGCTGAGGCCCTGATCAGGCGTCTTCATCAGAACGTCCGTGCTGGCAATTTTCTGCTGATGCTCAACTCCCAACACCGAAGTAATTCCCACCCGACGACCTGCGACCGTCGTTATTCGGTACGGACGCGCGAAAGATGAATCGAACAGAGCCACATTAGCGCTGGCAAATAGACGCGGCTCAAATTCATCGTCGGTGACTGCTTTAACCAAATAGGTGGTGGAAAGTCGCAAGTCATCAGGGCCAAAACCAACTGCGGCATAATGCATTCGGTCCAGCGTGTCGATCGTGTAATCAAATTTCAATTCAGCTTGCGTACCAATTCGCCTGACTTGATTTCCCAAATCAACGGGAACCACAGGCCATCCATCTGCTGCGAGTTGTTCGAAAAGTGTCCAGCGTCGCATCAAGCCACCCTTCTGATTCTCCAGGCCCGCACACCCACAAGGTTCAACATAGCCTCGCTGGCGTCCCGTGATCATTATTACCCACTCCGGCTTGGGCCAATCGACAAATAATGCCTCTCGCGGTATCGCATTTGCCCCCGCAGAAAGTGTGGCAGACAACCGCGGCGCAGCGTTGTTGGCGGACGGCCTTTTCGCAGATTCCTGCGTAGAGGAAGAGGCATCTGTTTTGCTGGTCGATACGGCATCGGCACCAATCTTGTGGGACTCTCCACTGGATGGCAGCGTGCGCGGCGAGGACTCTCGACATCCCACATAGAGAAGAAGCAGCGGCAACAGGGAAAACCAATGCCAACCTGCTGACTTGCGATTCTCTGCTCGTTGCATGGCAACTCAATCCTTTGCCGTCCGCGAACGACCCTATTCAATGACAAACTCCACCAACAATTGAATCCGTTTCGCGTGTGGATGCGTGGTACCGATCACAACTCGCACGGGATCCGTTTGATCTCCCTCCAAGTGATTGACCGAGGGCGAATCGGTGGGGATTTCCAGGTTCAACGGAAATAGCAGCGGCCCTCCCTTACGGGTCTCCTTGCTCTCACCTAACGTGGCGCGCAATACGTCGGGAGGATCAATGCTCTGCACTTTCAAACGAGTCTGCGACTTATATGGCCCTTTGACCAGAACCTGCAGAGTGATCTTTGCGCCTTCGGCCCGGCGAACTCGACCAACCACAAGTCGATTCTGGTCTGAGTCAAATTGCTTCGGACCCAGGACCGCAATATCCCCAACTACCGTGCCGTTTACGGGAATCTGGAAAACCGGCTTGTCACCCAAAGGCATCTCCAGCAGGATCTGCTGTGACAGCTTGCCCAATGGCAGCCCAGGTTTAACCACGATTCGTACTGCCAGGCCATGATCCGCAGCCTGGGCCTTAATCGCATCCTGTGCCAGTGGATCAATCTTGATGTCGAAATATGATGCACTCTCCTGATCCGCGAAATCCACTTGAGAAACTTCCAGGCCGGGCTGCCGAAAAGCAAACAATTGAACTGTTGCCTGCGCGCCTGCTCCCACGGCCACATCACCCAGGCTTACTGATGTTGGCACCGCCTTCAAAGAGCTGGTTACCTTTCCGTCAATGATCAGTTTTACAAACGTCTGGCCCGGTACATTCGTTTCCACTGTCGCTTCCTGCCGGAAATTTGTTTCCTCCTCTTGTGTTTCTGCAACCCACTCTAACGTCACGCGGGTTTGTTCACCTGGCGCAACTTTCGGAGGATCGACCTGGAACACCGTGCACTTACAGGTCGTTCCACGGGGAGTTAATACCAAGGGTCCTTTCCCTGTATTACGGATGATGAACACATGGCGTTTTCTGCCAAATCGTTCCATGGTGCCGAACTGATGCTCGCTGCCATTCACGAACTCGATCTTTGGATCTTCTTCGGACGGTGTCTGATCAGAAGACACGACCTCTTCCAAATCAGCTGGCGCAACGATATTTAACTCGGGAGAGCGGAGAACATCGTCAGCTGGTGCAAGCACATGACGCTCGACGAAGGCAATACGATTACGAGCACTCCACCAGCCACCGACGCCTCCCAGAGATATTGCGACACACACGACCACAACTCTGCGCATCAAATTAACTCCCAAACTGAAAAGGATCACACCTCGTTATAAATCGACACGCAATCCGTCGCCAAAGGGCTGGAACCGTTCCAGACCTGCCGCACCTCCAATCGCGACCGCGGCCATGGGCAACACACCATATCGTGACAACTGGGACTGCGTGAGCAGCGCCTCCCGATCTTCATTTCTCCCGCTGCCCACAGGGACACGAAACGAGCTGTCCGGCAACGGCGGCTTGCTCAAACGCTGCATCATCGCCCGAGCGTCATCCACGCGTCTGCCGCGCAAGCCAATGAGTACCTGATGTTCAAGCTTCTGCTCCACATGTGGGTTAAGCGTGTCCAGCTGAATAGCAATTGAGGCGTGGTTCTGGGCAGTCATTACATTTCCGGTCAACTGGCAAACCCAAGCAAGTTGAGCGTGATTGATGCCACTGGCGGGGTACAGCTTGACGGCAGTCTGCAATAGCGGCATGGCCCGTTCGGGCCGTCCATCACGTAACCAAAGCTCTGCCATTTGATGGTGCAAAGCATGAGACTGAGGGTCTCGGAGAAGTGTTTGCGCTATTGCATTTTCCATCGCCTTGGCGTCTTTTGTCCGTTGGTAGAGATTCGCTAACAACCTCCAGGGCAGGACACTTAACGGATCGATCTGAGCGGCCCTTTTCAAAGAGCGGATCGCCTGCTGCTCATTCCCTTTTTGCCGATGGTACTCTGCAGCCAGCATAAACGGTTGGAATTGGGTCACCGGCCGATACATACTCTGCCAGAACAACCCTCCCACGAAAAGAACAACTAGTGACATTGCCAACTGCTGCTTCCGACCAAGCTCCCATGGCAAACGGAGATCAAGCTGATTTACGACAAACGCTAGCAAAACCCATGCGTTTTGCGCAACCCCTGAAAATCCAATCCCACCCGCAGCCAGCAAATTCATCAACAATGCAAAACCGGCAATTGCAATCCACTTCAGATCCAAGTTACCGCGTTGAATCCAACGATATTGGAGAACCAGTGCTACAGCACCGATAGGCATTCCGATCCATAACAAACTGGGATCTGGCAAGCTACCAAAAAGAACACTGGCTGCCAGAACCACCAGTGGCATCAAAGCACATCCTGCATAGACCCACCACACTGGCTCGGCGTCCAAATGAGCATCGGCTGACACCCCCTGCCGGGACTCTTTGAACTGATACCGCCACAGGGCGCCCAGGCTAACCCCTACGACAGCCAGACTGACCAGCCCCATCGTCCCCGAAATCGCCCACACCTCTAATAAAAAATTGTGCGGATCAGCAATAGTCTCACTGGCTTGCGGCAATTTGTGTGCTGCATAATGTTGCTGGAAATTCCCTGGACCACATCCCCACACAGGTCTGGCTGAAATCACTCCCAATGTTGCTTCCCAATATTCCAGTCGATATTGGAGCGTTTTCACCGACTCCGTCACGACGCGCCAATCCAGGCCGCGTGTAACAATGGCTCCTGTCACAATGACTCCCAGTACGCCACCACCCACTAGTACTCGATGCCAGGCAACACGTTTCCCGTAGTGCCCGATAACCAGTGCCAACAGGCATACTGCCATACCGCATGCAATGTACGCAGCGCGACTCTTGGTCAACACCAGGCAGCAAAGCACCACAATCAAGACTGCCGCCGTGACCAGCGTGTGCAGCCAGGATGGGCTACCACGAAAACCACCCACCAGGACAGCAACAGCTATCACGAGCCATGGTGTCAAGAATCCCGCTAGTGAATTTGTCAACGCAAAGGTTGCGAGAGGCTCTTTACTCCGCAGGCGGTCTTCGAACTCTCGAACGACAGCGGAATTCAACGCTTCGTGAATCCCAACCTCATCCAGAACACCTCGCTTATCCGCTTCGTAGCTCCTCCTCAACTCGGGCAATTTGACAAAATACTGGTGCAATCCATGCGCAGAAAGACAGACACTGACAGCAAGCATCGCAGCGCAAACCGCACGCATCGATTGAGGTGAACAGACCCATTGCCGTAACCCAAAATACAAGACTCCCATACTACTCCACGACCACATCGTGTTGATCGCATAGCGAACGTTACCTTCTCCGTGAACCATTACTGTACTGATTGAAAATATCACAAAAAAAAGCAAAACAGCGGTGTCAATCCATCGCCAACGAATGCGCATTCTGGACTGCAGGAGACCCGCGCCCACCCAGCAGCCAAAAAGGACAAACCAACCTGCGATGATCAAGATTCCCTGGCCATCACGCACAGCCTCGCCAGGCACTAACGGAGTCGCCATTAGTAGCGCGGTGCACACGGCAAGCGCAACCAGACGCATCATCTGGCTGTGCTCAATACCGGCACCCGGGACCGCGTCTGTCTCCGTGGGCAGGCGATGCGATTGGCTACGTGATGGCAGGTTCACAGCAGTACGGCAATCCTTCATCAAAAGAGCTGGAAAACAAACGCTGCCCAGCCGGTTCCTGAATTAGGTTCGACGAAAGACCCTCCGCAAAACGGAGCGTTCAACAGACAGATTCGTTCTGTCCGCTTGACGCAAACCGAGCAAACGCACAGTAAAACAACTCATTTTCTACGCAAACAACGTAAAAGCGTTCAGATCACACAATACAGCGAGCTGCTGCGTGGATCCAGATAGAGTTTTTTCTGCCAGCATCCACAGTGCCGCCATCGAAACACCCGTTTCGAGCTGAATGGCGTGCCCTACTATCGATGTCGCCGCAAAAACCCGTGCTGTGCACGCAGAACCACCGTCCTGCACGAAAGCCCGTCGGCATGCGTACCAGGGTCGTTACAGTGGCCGGCAGTCAGCCGCGTGCCCAGCCTTCCAGAGCAACCGTTGAGTAAAGTGCTTCAACCTGCCTGGCTGGGTTTTGTTTCCAGGGTGCTCCAAAACCTCCAGAGAAACCGCAACGAATCTAGCTGAATACGGGCCACCGCTTGCCTGTGGTGTCACTCAATTGATAATGACACCGCATAGTAAATGACGGCTGCCTGACTGGAAGCACTGTGGCAGGCAGGCTCTCGAAAGATTTCTGCTGAATACCCGGGATGCCCTGGCAAACATCGGATCGTCAAAGAGCAAGAAGGAGTCGATGTGCGTGTACTTGTGACCGGTGGCGGCGGATTCCTGGGACTCTACCTGACTGAACAACTCGTAGCACGTGGAGACCACGTACGTTGTCTCTGTCGCGGCAGCTATCAAGAGCTGAATTCACTCGGTGTCGAAACGATTCAGGGAGATATTCGCGACGCACAACGCGTTGTCAACGCCAGCGAGGGATGCGATATCGTTTTTCATACCGCGGGCGTGGCTGGAATCTGGGGACCCAGGAAGACCTTCTTTGAGATCAACACCGTCGGAACGCAAAACATTATTGAAGCCTGCTGGAAAAATCAGGTTCCCAGATTGGTTTATACCAGCAGCCCCAGCGTCACATTCGATGGCACAGACCAGAATGGGGTCGACGAATCCGTTCCCTACCCATCCCAATGGCTCTGCCACTACCCACACTCCAAAGCGATTGCAGAACAAAAAGTCCTGGCTGCCAATGGTCAGCAAGGCTTACTCACCTGCGCTTTGCGACCACACTTGATCTGGGGACCTCGCGATCGCCATCTCATTCCCCGTCTACTGGAACGCGCTCGCCAGGGGAAACTGCGCCGTGTCGGAAATGGGCGCAATCTGGTTGACATGATCTATGTCGAAAACGCAGCCGATGCCCACGTGCTGGCTGCCGCAGCACTGCAGCCCAATGCGCCGGTCTGCGGGCAAGCCTACTTTATCAGTCAAGGCGAACCCGTAAATTGCTGGGACTGGATCAACGACATCTTGGCGCTCGCGAATTTACCCCCAATCAACAAATCGATTTCCCTCTCCAGTGCTTGGCGAATTGGTTCAGTACTTGAAACCGCATACCGAATTGCGGGCATCCATAGTGAACCAAGGATGACAAGATTTCTAGCCGCCCAATTAGCAACAAACCATTTCTTTGATATTACTCGCGCACGACAAGATTTCGGTTATCGCACCCGCATCTCCACAGAAACCGGCATGCAACGACTCAAGCACGCATTGGAATCTGATGGCTGATTTGTGAAATCGTGGTGACACCGCGTGCAACGCGACAACTGCTAGCAGCCCAGATACCGCGTGCTGTGCTGCTTCACGTCTGGATTGAACATCGCGGCAGACAAATTCAAACAGCACCACCGCGCTATATCTTTTGTGCTGCAGCTTTTGTGCCGCGAAGTGACCAAACGTGTCACACGACACAGCGACACTCTACAAACAACCCGGACCTGGATAGCCAAAGGTGAGTGCGCCACCGGCACATCCCCAAGCGACTACCCCAAAGCACTCAATCCCAGGCCAAAGCACTCAATCACAGAGAGGAACACCCGATGCTGGTATTAACGCGAAAAAACACCGAGTCCATTCTGATCGGTGAACGGATTCAAATCCGCATTCTCAAAATCCGAGGGAGCTCGATCCAGATCGGAATTGATGCCCCACCACATATTCCAATTCGTCGCAGCGAGCTTGAACCTGCTCGCTGCCTGCTCGACTTTGCGGTCAGCGGACAACAATCCGAAACACCGTAATGTCAGACGCGGACAAACTGCAGACGCAGCGTTCCAACCACGCTTTCGCTAGCGTGGGAGCGATTGATAATTCACTGCGTCTTCCCGAATTTGCAGTATTCCACCAACCGGTACGTTTTGAAATGTCTGGGTATGGCCACTTGGCCAGTGCACAAGCAAACGATCTATCTCGTTCACTGCGCCCACACCAATAACTGTCTCCGTAGGATGCTGCCCCATTAAACCATTCGCCGGAAACACATCACGAACAATTCGCCGGCTACCAACTTCAATTTGCAGTCTGGTGCCCACGCCCTGGCGATTGCTCTTGGTACCCTCAAGCAGCACTCGAACTGATTTTCCGTCGCTGGGTATCTGATTCATGAAAAGTCGTAGTGGCCCTCCCCCCACGCTTGCAACCAGCAAATCCAGATCCCCATCACGATCAAAGTCTGCCGCAATCGCAGAGCGGGAATCCGAGTCAATATCCGCCCCTGACTGATAGGACAAATCAATGAATTCGCGCCCTTCGTAATTGAAAAACAGCCGATTGCGTTCATATGCACTCAGATTCACGCCCTCCGACATCAGCTCCCATGGATTGCTCACCCACAGCTCTCCGGCCTCCACATCGAGGACGCCTTGGGGCTCAATCACCGAGAGACGATTAAAAGGCTGTGTCACGACAGCCCGCCAAAGGCAAGTTCACCCATCCGGTTTGCCACGATCAAAACTCTGAAAGCCGGTCGTCGCATAAATATCAAGAAATCCATCTCGATCAAAATCGGCCAGCACAGGACCATGCGCCCAGCCAACCTGATTGACTCTCAAGTCCTGACTGATCTCGCGAAATTCACCGTCGGTGTCCGTCGGTGCATATAACAAATTACCCGCGCAAGCACCCTGAATTTGCGCATAAACACCTGCCGGATAATCCGCTTCAGATACATGGGCGATGATGCGCCGCCCCATTTTTGAGAACATGTTGGCCACATAAATTTCCGCTCGACCGTCCCCGTCAATGTCACCTGTCGCAGCCCCCATGCTATTGGCAAACGAACCTACACCAGCAACATCGGTCGCGTCACGCAGCCCACCTTTGCCATCACTCACAAACAGAAAGTTCTTCCCGAAATCATTGACGACATAGAGATCTGGAAATCGATCTCGATCCGCGTGAAACCACACGGCAGTAAACGACTGGCGATTCCCTGTGTCCAGACTGCCAACCAATCTGGTCACATCCATAAACCGCCCGTTTCCCTGGTTGCGCCAGAGTTGGTTAGGCGCACCGGTCACTTCGTCATCCAAGTAGCCCGGCTGCTGGCCTTTGGTTGCATCAGAATGATTAAGCACATACAGATCCAATTTGCCATCACAGTCATAATCCGCCACCGCACATCCCATGACTGGATAATCAAAGCTGAGGCCTGAACGCTCAGTAACATCCTGAAAACCACTGCCCTTCAGGTTCTGATACAAACGACTTCCCAATAACAAGTCCGGGTAACCGTCATTGTCAAAATCAAACCAGGTAGCCAAGGCGACTTGTTCTCGAGCCACACGCTGCTCGGGAAGTGCAAATTCCTGGGTCACATCCACAAACTTGTTGTCCTGACACTGCAAGAGACGCTGCGGTCCGTGAAACGTGGAGAAAGCGATATCGAGATCGCCATCACGATCAAAATCTTCCACCGCAAGCTGCATCGCATACGTCTGATTTTGAGTGCGAGGCGTGGTCCAATTGTCACGCAACTTCAAATCCAGCAAGCCCCATTCTGCTGACTGCTCTTCCAGCAAACGCTGACTGGTCTGTTGTATAAACAGTGATTCGTCTTTCCAGCGCGCGAGAATGCAACCCGCTGCAATCTCCTGGTCAGACTCGAACTTGCAATGCACACGATGCGTGGCAAGAAACGACAGTGGCTTGCCATCGACAGCCACTCCGGCAGCCGTCAATTGAAGCAGCAAATCCCAGCTACCGGACACGGCATTGGCATCTGGATGAATCTGCAACACACGCAATCGCGTCCGATCGATCCGCTGAAATCGACCAGCCCAGTCTAACAACCGAGCAACCAGATCATCTGCGTCACCACGTTCGAGATCGCGATCATTTGTCCGCTGCCAGTCTTCGTGATCCCACCAGGAGGAATTCACCACGCGGTGCTGTTTCCCTGGCACCAGTAGTGCGTGCAGATCATCACGCATGAAACGCCGCAGTTCCTCGGATTGGCGATTCTTCCAGGCCGTGGTGAAAGCCTGACCGAACTTGGTCTCAAGCTCGAAGGTAATGTGTTCATATTGCCAGATCAGCTTTTGCCTGTCGGTCGCCAGACCGGCGAACGTCTCCTCCGCTTTGCTCACCTGATCGACTGACTCTGGGCTGTCTTCATCACGCCGACAACTAAAGCCGATGCAGACCATGAACCCGAACAGCAGCAGCAAACGAAGACGGACAGCAGGCTGACAATTCATTCAACGGCCTAGAGAACAGGTGCGCTGCATCAGGCGTTCGCGCCATTCGATCGTTGCTGACAATATCTACACAGTGCCTCACACACTACACAGTGCCTCACACACTCCGACGACTTTCATAACGCTAGGCCGGCACGGCACGACATCGCTACAGCAGTTCGGAAATCGGCTGCCCGCTAGTTAATACCTGTTTAACATCACTCGGGGCTCCGGTACGTACCCGGAGTTCGCCAATGTCAAACAAAACATGCATGATCGTTGCCAACACATCACTACTAGAAATCGGCTTGGAGGCAGGTTCCCCTGCAATCCGGTCGGAACGCCCCACGACTTGCCCCATCTGCAGGCCGCCGCCAGCGAATGCCAGCGTACAAAGATTCCCCCAGTGGTCGCGACCACCATTCTTGTTAATACGCGGCGTCCTTCCAAACTCACCGGTAATGACCAGCAAAATCTTGTCCGTCAGGCCGCGCCGATCAACATCTTCAATAAATGCTGATACCGCCCGATCAACTGCAGGTGTCAACGAAGCGACTCCGTCGCGCATCGTAAATTCTTTTCCACCACCATGCATATCCCACCCGCCACAAGTGACCGTAACAAAGCCGCAACCAGCCTCACAGAGCCGCCGCGCCAACACCATCTGGTGTCCGAGCGCCACCGGCGAGAACATCTCGGCATAACTATTTCGCTTCTTGGCACCGTCACTCGGTTTCATGGCCCCTGTGTCATAGCGTTCCAGCAGACGTGGGTCTTCCTTGGATAAATCAAAGGCATCTGCGACACCACGCACCAGCACATTGAACGCCTGGTCCTGAAAACGGTCTGCCGCACGAAACTGCAAATCCGTCTGTTTGCGCAGTAAATCCAGCTCGCGCAACAACCCTCGCCGATCACCCAACCTGGCCGCCTCCAGGTGCAATTTCATGTTCTCAACAATTTCCCCACCAGCGCTGGGATCAAAAGGTTTATATGCCGCAGGCAAACTGCCCGTCTGTGACACGCGCTCGGAGTTGTAGTAGAGTTCTTTGTATTGGTCGCCCATCGCGCGAGCCGTCACGAGCGTGTTCTGCGGCATGCCGGTGGAGGCATTGGTCAAGCCACTGATCCTGGCAAACAGTGCTCCCATCATGGCGCCAGTCGGATTGCCACCTGCCATCACGTGCTTGGCAGCAGGACCGTGGCTGGAAATACCGTGGCGATAGGACTTTACAATCGTCATTTTGTGGGCCAGGGCAGCCAAACGGGGAAGCGTCCCTCCAAAAGTGACACCCGGAATCGACGTGGCTACCTCCCCGGTAATGCTGCGTATTTCTCTGGGCGCCGTCATTTTTGGATCAAACGTCTCAAACTGGGTGGGCCCACCCTGGAGATTCAGGACCACGACCGATTTGCCGCGCAACAACTGTGGCGAATCGGCGGCACTTCCATTCACCGACATTCCGAACACCGTCAAACCACTTGCCGTGGCGACGCCGGTTTTCAAGAAGTGGCGACGGTTACGGTTTGACCAATCGATCGAGAACATTAACAGGCTCCATTACGGGGCATCTAACGCGACCTCCGGGAGATAAGCGGCTTACAGTATAATGAATCGGAATCGGGTCGACGAGAAACGTCAAATTCACGTTTTTTTGAAGAAAAGTGCCAAACTAGCACAACGCGCAAACCGATTCTCTTTTGCAAGCTAGTGGCGCAGAACGCCCCCCTACAGAGCGGGAGGCTGCAAGCATACTGGCCAATCTCTCTGGACACATAAGCTAGGACATTCAGCGAGAACTTCCGAAAAGCTCCTGAAAGTGGCTTGATTCAGGTGGCCAGGGTCCTCATAATACGGCTTGTTTACTGTGGCTGGCGAGATTTGATCTGACGTATGCCACACGTTTGGCCTCGAGCCTGGTTTTCGGGATTTCAACGGATCCGATTCATCATTTCATTGAAGGACGATGGTAATGAAAGCGCGTCTCTTTATGTCAGTAGCTGCGGTAGCAGTCCTGGTCACCGCCTCAGTCGCCGCACCCAAGCTTAATCTCAAGGGTGTCAAGTGCGTAATGAATGCAAAAGCCGCCGCGAAAGCAAAATCGTCGGCAGACTTCAAAGGTGGCAAGGTCTATTTCTGCTGCGGTAATTGTGCGAAAGCCTTCGCAACCAAGCAAAAAGATCCCAAAGTAGCGACTGCTGGTAACCACCAACTCGTGGCCACCAAGCAAGTCAAGCAGGCCAAGTGCCCCCTGAGTGGTGGCAAGTTGAACGCCAGCACCAAGATTAAGGTCCAAGGTGCTGAAGTTGCTTTCTGCTGCAACAACTGCAAGGGCAAAGCCAGCAAAGCCAAGGGTGCCGACCAATTAGCACTCGTATTCAGCGACGCTGCCTTCAAGAAGGCCGGATTCGCCGTTCCGAAGAAGGAAAAGAAGTAGCTCATACGGGGTTATTTCCCAAGCTACACACCAACCAGGTGAAAGAGGACGCTTACGAGCGTCCTCTTTTTTTGTGCGCAGCCGTCATTCCATCGTCATCCAGCGGGCGACAATGAACAAACGATAATTGCTCTGGGGCGATTTCCGTTTTTCTGGAATACTTGGTGGACACTGCCAGGCACCTTGTCCCCGCAATCGGCAATAGCCATCACATGCGGCTGTTCTTCTCCGTTGGTGAACCAAGTGGCGACCTTCATGGCGCCAACCTGATCCGCTCCCTGCGAGCGCTTGATTCCAGCTGCGCTGTGTGTGGCTACGGCGGTCCCCGCATGGCGACAGCCGGATGCGAGATGCTGGCAGACCTTACGCAACTGGCAGTCATGGGGTTCTCTCAAGCCGTCACAAATCTGCCAAGTTTCTATCGGCTGTTTCGCAAGGCAGAACGGTACTTGGCTGAAGTACGTCCTGATGCCGTGATCCTGATCGATTATCCAGGATTCAATTGGTGGATTGCTCGCGCCGCCAAGAAGCACGGGATTCCTGTGTTCTACTATGGCGTACCCCAAATGTGGGCCTGGGCTGGTTGGCGGGTACGTAAGTTGCGCCGTCTGGTAGATCACGTGTTATGCAAACTACCCTTTGAAGTCGACTGGTTTCAACAGCGTGGCTGCGCAGCGACCTATGTCGGCCACCCGTTTTTTGACGAATTACAGCAGCGACGACTGGACAGTCGCTTTCTCGCCGGGCAACAACAGCAAGGGGGGCAGCTGGTAACTCTCCTGCCGGGCTCGCGCCAACAAGAAGTCGCCCGCAATCTGCCCGTATTCCTGGACACCGCCGAACGGATCTTCAAAGAAGTACCCACAGCCCGGTTTGCCATTGCCAGTTACAACGAGGAGCATGCTTGTACCGCCAGGCGGTATCTCGCAGAAAACCAATTGCCCATTGAAGTCTACAGCGACCGGACACCGGAACTTATCCAGGCGGCGACTTGCTGCCTGGCTTGCTCAGGGTCCGTCTCTTTGGAATTACTGTTTCACCTCAAGCCAACCGTCATCCACTACCGCGTTCCGCG
>MDTE01130504.1_pt1 | contig 103915 bp, 116 predicted proteins | sample 811231 | NCBI WGS metagenome assembly MDTE01 (sample SAMN05326651, study PRJNA326480) | marine metagenome | isolation source: seawater | place: Indian Ocean: Red Sea | collected 2010 | reverse complement strand
TTCAGGGGTTCCAGAAAACTACACGGGACTGTGGTCTAGTCTGGTTATGACGTCACCTTGACATGGTGGAGGTCCCCAGTTCAAATCTGGGCAGTCCCACTCGGTTTTTAATACGAATACTCCCGGATTTCAATATGATCTGTCTCTCCCGAACCATCCCTTCCCGCCTGTTATACCTGCCCATATTGCTGTTATGACCCAACTAAGAAGAAATAGCACAACCAAGCCACCAACTATGAAAATAATGGCGGTGACAGGATTGCTCATATAGAGATAGAAATATGGCAGATGTGGGAATAAATACGGGGCTATAACGTACAACATGTACAACAAAGCCGAGAATGAGATCAAAAACACAAATGGATGTTTCCGAATAATTGATGGATCTTCAGTTTGGTATGGATCTGACTTTGTCACCATTTGCTGCCTCCCAACTTCTTCTCTATCGTGATTTCCATTGGATGGAATAGTTTTCCCTGGTTTATAATTTTACTCCCAACAAGTTGTTGCAGGGGGTTTATCGGTCACATCGATAACAAAAGAACCAACACCTTCAATCTTTGAAATTTTTTCCTTTATGTCATCTAGAACTTCCCATGGGATTTCAAAAGGCGAAACTGTCATAAAATCATCTGTTGAAACAGCTCTCAATGCAATACTTCTATTTTCGGAGTTAATTCCCGACCCAAACAGTACAAAGATAGTCTGGCTAATTCCATTTATCCCCCTCTCTGAAAGAACTCCCCTTCCTATATGGTCAACCTCTTTCAGCAAATCGATGTTCTCTCTTGTCACAAACGTTTTAATTTTGCTAATTTCTGTTGGTTCTTCAAAACTATACACCACCCTGTTAACAGAATGAACCTGTTGGGGAATTTTCTTTGCAGCACTCCGGATACTGGTCCAATCCCGCTCACCCCAAAGCATTCCCAGATATGAATATGTTCTTGCATCTCCTTGGACTCCAACAGTTTTAACAGGTAGAACACATCCACTCAAACCTTCTCCCCGAGCAATCCCATCTACTTTGGAATTAATCTCTTCCCAGTCGTCGCTTTCTTCAGCACAGTCCACAATTCTTATCCCCAATCCCGGACCTGGAAATGGTTCCCTCTCTGCAATTTCGAGGGGCAAACCAATCTGTCTGGCTGCTGCCCGAACTTCATCTTTGAAGATTAATCTATTTGGTTCAACAACCCTCCCTGCGTCCTTCAAATCCTCTATGAATTTACACCCCACATTATGATGCGATTTGATATTGTCCGCTCTGCTACCCACTCCCTTTCCACTTTCAATTAAATCCGTGTAGAGGGTCCCTTGAGCAAGAAACGTCTTTTCTCCATCCAATCCAAGTTCTTCAATAATCTCGCTTTGAAGTTCTCCAAAGAAATCTCCGATAATTTTTCTTTTTTTCTCTGGTTCATTAACGCCCGCTAAAACCTCGATAAATCTCCCCTCTGCATCCACAAAAATAAGATCACTAATACCTGCTTTTTTCAAGCTATCTTGTACTTCTTCATTCTCACCCTTTCGCATCAGGGCCCCAATATAAACGGGAAACACCGTCCCAATACCTTCTGTTTGTGAAAGGAGACTTGCGACTAGACTAGAATCTACCCCCCCACTAACAAAACAGATAACATCGTTCGTTCCAATAGTTTCTTGAATATATTTCTTAGCTTCTTCGATGTAACTTCCCATATCCCACTCGCCAGAACAACAGCAGATTTTTTTCACAAAATTATCTATGATGCCAAAACCTTCCTCAGTATGAGTAACCTCTGGATGAAACTGTACTCCGTATAAGTTCTTTTCTAAGTTAGCAATACCTGCGACATGAACCTCCGTTTCTGCAGAAACAACGAAGCCTGGAGAAAGATCATCTCTGTCAACACTATCGCCGTGGCTCATGACTGCAGAAATTGACTCACCGATATCTTCAAACAAAAGATTGTCACTATCAAGCTTGACATTTGTTTCACCATATTCTTTTATCCTCTCTTCATCATCGATAAAACCTCCTCCTGTCAAATGATTCATCAATTGCATACCATAGCAAATTCCTAAAAAAGGAATTCCCAATTCCAGAATCTTGGGGTCGATTGTTGGGGCGCCATCTTCATATACGCTCTTAGGCCCTCCCGATAATACGATTCCTTTAGGATTAAAATCCAATACTTCTTCTGCAGAAATATTCGAATCAACAATCTCTGAAAAAACAGAACACTTTCTGATGGCCTTGGCAATTAGCTGAGTATACTGGCCACCAAAATCTAAGACAAGAATCTTGTGAGTCATCTTTAATCTTTTATCATTGTTTCTTCATATCATGCGGATTGGTTATTATTTGACTTGAGAATGGGGATATTATTTCTATAACTGCCCTTTCGCGGAATTCTTTCAAGTTCATGCAGCCAGTGTTACTAAGGGCACCTTTTACTTTCATCATGTCTGTTTTTAGCGCCGGTTTAATCCTTCCACCATACTTGACAGTTCCCTCTACCCCTTCTGCAAAAAATGTTTTTCTACTCTGTCCATATCGATCAAGGTTTCTTGCTCTATGTGAACCTTCTCCCCACGTTGCAACTTCATACATCTCTGCTTCTATTCTTGTTTCTTTTCCTTTGTAGTCAAGTTTTTCTGCTGCTGCTTCGTAAAATTTGTTGAAGTATCCTCCCATCATTATTGCGTCCGCAACTGTCAATGCAATTACCATGTCTGCTGTCGATGATATACCCCCATCAATTATCACGGAAACATATTTTCCTGTTTTCTCGAAATAGTCATCCCTTGCCCTTCCCACTTCGATCAATGCAGTCATTGGTGCCCTTCCTGTTGCTTTCTCCCTTTGAGTTATGCATATTGATCCTGATGACATGCCCACTTTCACCATGTCTGCACCACTCTCCATTAGAAACTCTGCTGCTTCGTACGTCACAACGTTCCCTGCACATATTGGAATTTCAAATTTCATAGCCTTGTATTCTTGAAGAACATCTTTGGTGAATTCATTATATGCGTCAGACGTGTCAATAACTACTAAGTCTGCACCTGCTTCTACCGTTTTCTTGACTTTATTTTTCCAACCTTTATGAGTCGATATCGCCACGCCTACCTTGATTTTTTCCATATCCTGTCCGAAAGCCATTTTTTCCAACCGCCCGTCTTTGTCCAACACGACCAATCTGTCAATTCCATTTTTCTCAAGGAGTTTCTTCGCCTCTTCAATTCCAATACTCGGATCGTCAACGATTGGCAAATCCTTCGGCAAAATCATCGCCTTTGTTACACTATCAGAAATTGATACTTCTGAATCCCAGTAATGTTGCAGTGAAAACATTCCTACAAATACATTGTTCTTATCAACAACAGGAATGGCAGAGTGCCCTATCCTTCTAACAAACCGCATTGCAATCTCAACAGTTTGATCATCTCTAATTGACAATGGTTCTTCCACAAATGCCATTTCATGAGTCTTGATCTTCTCGACGATCTCTGCTTGTGCGTCTGCTGAAAGCCTCGTTGGAAGAATCCCAATCCCACCATTTTTTCCTAGTGCCAAAGCTAATTCATATTCCGTAACTGAAGTCATGGCAGAACTCATCAACGGGATCTTAAGTTTCAAACCCGCCAAGTCGGTGCTCAGATCAATGTTTCTTAGCACGCAGTCCTTTTTTGTGAACCCTGGCATCAAACTAAACTCTCCAAATGTTCGGCCAATGTCTGGTGTGATTTTTACCATATTACTCTATTTTAAAATCCAAGACTTCCCCTGGCTTGAATAATCCTTTGCTTTTAATCCCAATTTTCTTATCTTCAATGATCTGGCCTGCCATTTTTGCTTTTACACCGAACTTTGAGCACTCTTTTATCACTTTATCTGGCTCTGGTGTTATGATTGCAAAACCTTGCCCCATATTCCATACTCGATACGCTTCTTCATCAGGTACCTCTCCAAGTTCTTGACAATACTTCATCACATCACATGGCTCGAATAAATCGTTAAATTCTGCCCCATGGCCCGATGGTTTCAAGACCCGCTCAACTTTCTCTATAATTCCACCTCCTGTGATGTGAACTGCCCCGTGAATCTCACATGTTCCTTCTGTACGAAAACCTCCGTGCATGTGAACAAATAGTTTTGAGTAAATTGTTGATGGTGTCAATACTTGAAGTCCAAGTTTTTGTCCTTTGAAGTCTTCGTTGTGCCACTCTTCTCCCAAATGTTTTCTGAAGACTTCTCTCACCAATGATAGTCCATTCGAACGAAATCCCCTCTCTTCCAATACAACTATTGCATCTCCAATCTCGATCTCTCTCCCTGTGAATATCTTTGTTTTATCAGCGAACCAAATTAAGGCCGAACCCCAATTATACGCGAGGCCATTTCCATATCCTCCCACTCCTTGGTTTAATTGCGCGAGCTCCCCATTGACAATTGCTACATCAGCTGCTTCTGCAGCTTCAACATACCCTTTTGCCAATTGTTCGATCATAGGAAGTCGAGTATTATCTGTTCCAAGAGTATTGACATCCAATATACTTCCAACAAGCACGGGCTCAGCACCTCTTAAGACCGCATCATCGCAAACCATAGCCAAAAGATCAAAAGCCACGGTATCATGCTTGTTCATCCTCTGGGCAATCTCTACTTTTGTACCCACTCCGTCAAACCCCATTCCCATCATACTCCCTTCGGGGAGCTTGCTCACATCAATTGCTCGTACCCCTGAAAAATCATCAAATGGAATTATTATTTCGCCGATTTTTCCTTTCCTGTTTTGAAATGTTTTCTTAGCTGCCTCAAACATCATTCTAGCCGCTTTCGATTCAATATCAACATCAACCCCAGCCCCTGCATACTCATCTACCATTTTCGTTAAACCTTATAATCCATCAGCTTCCTCTAGATTTGAAATCTTTTGTTTGTTGTTCTCAAGCACCTTTTCGTGCAATTCAGTCCTATTATTTCCTAATATTTTTGCCACGTGTCTTGCCACATTCGCAGGTCTTAATATCAATGAATTTGAGGATCCAGAAGGGTTCTGTATACACGAATCAAATTTCTTTTTATCCGGTGGGCAACTTATTACCGGGTGCACTGAATGGAATGATACTACTCCCGACAATGCATCTGTTCCTCCTGCGATCGATATGTAAACCAAAGGCTCAACCGATTGGTTATATTTGTTTATTATTGCTTCACAGGTAGATGGTTGCTTATGGGCAGAACAGATCCGTACGATGGTGGGTATGTTGTACTTGTCGAGTTCTTGTTTTATCGTTTCTATGTGTTCTCTATCACTGTCCGATCCTGCTATTATCACAACCACACCTCCTTCGATATACCCCTCCTTCTTCAATCCGTACAACAACTCTTGTTTTACATCATTACTTGGGAACTCAAATTTGTTCCCTGTGAGTTTTTCATACAAACTAATATATCTGTATGACACCTCGATGACATCTTCATCTGTTAATGCTGGCGGTTCTCCTTCACTTCCATAACTGAAACCCTTCTCTGTAAGGACATCTCTTACGAATTGTTTTGATAGTTCTTTTATCTTTAGTGAAGGATTCTCTTTCAATAGCTCAGACACATCTTTATAATCTCCAGATTGATTTTTTATTTCTTCAAATTTTTTGTATTCTTCAACTGTGCAATATCGTGACGAATCAGGTGTATTCGCTTCGTCAATCAGATATATATCTCCCTTTCCGTCTAGCCCAAATTCGAATTTGGTATCTATGAAGATCAAGCCGTTCTCCAATGCAAGTTCTTCCCCTCTTTTATACAGTGCGATCGATGTGTCTTTAACCTTCTTTGCTAGTGCCTTCCCCAATTTCTTTTCCACTTCTTCATAAGTCATGGGGGCATCATGATCATCTGCCTTGGTCGTCGGTGTAAATAGTGGCTCAGTTATTTTTTCATACCTGAGCAACCCTTCAGGCAGTTCAATCCCGTATATGTTTCTAGTCCCCTTCTCATATTCTCCTGCGAGACTTCCCCATAAGTACCCTCGAACAACACATTCTACCATTATATTCTCATAATACTTTTGTACAACAACATTTGGATGTGGACTTTTAACTGCCGCATTTGGAATAATATCTTCCGTGTTTTCAAAAGCCCATTCATTGAATTTGTTTAGAATCTGACCTTTGAACGGTATACGTCTACTTAGGACATAATCGAAAGAAGAAACTCTATCACTAGCAACCATTACTATTGGCGTCCCGATCTTTTCCGATGTGAAATGTATTTCTCTAACCTTTCCTTTTTTGTGAGTCCCAAGCTCTGGGAGGTACCCATTGTCTAATGTATTGTAAAGGTTCTTTTCTATTTCTTTTTTATATTCTTTTTCCATTTTATTTATCCTCCTATTATTTTTTAATTATAACTTTTTTTCCTTCAACGCTTATCTTTCCTTCGGCGTATGCCTGTATTATCTCCGGATACAGAATTTTCTCTATACTTTGAACTTTTTCTTTCAAGCTGTCAACTGTTTCGCTGTTTTCTATATCTACAGCCCTTTGTGCTATTATTGGGCCTGTATCCGTTCCCTCATCAACAAAGTGTATTGTGCACCCACTAACTTTACATCCACATTTCAGAACTTCTTCATGCACTGAACGGTCCATCCCCGGGAAGCTGGGAAGGAGTGACGGATGAATGTTCATTATTTTATTCTTGTATTTCCTTACAAACCATTCGCTAAAAAGTCTCATATATCCCACAAGCACGATTAGTTCAACTTCTTCAGTATCTAGTATTTGCGCTGTTTTTTTGTCATAGCTCTCCCTCGTGTCTATGCCCTTTTCAAACAGCAACACTTTTGTTTTGATACCTGCATTTTCTGCCCGTTCTACTGCGTAGCATTCTTTATTGGAAAATACCAGTCTTAAATCCACATCAAGCTCTCCTGCCTCTATCTCATTTATTATTGCCTGTAAATCAGTCCCCATAGTTGAAGCCATCACGGCTATTTTTAGACTCATGGAAGTCCTCTCTGAAGCTCTTTCCAAGCAATGTCCTTTCTATAGTACATCTGATCAAAGTTTATTTTGGGGACTTCACTGTAGATATTGTTCATAGTTTCTTTCAAAGTCCGGCCCGTTGCAACTATGTTTAAAACTCTGCCACCGTTCGTGACCATTTTATCATTCATTTTCTTTGTTCCTGCGTGAATTACCTGAACACCTTCAACATCCTCCAACCCTTCTATGACCATTCCATTTTTGTATTGTTCTGGGTACCCCCCCGATGCAAGAACAACCGTAGCACAGCATTTATCACTCCAAACAATTTCTTGATGTTCAAGCCCTTGGTTAATAACTGCTATACACACATCAACAAGATCTGTTTCCATCCTTGGAAGGATCACCTGCGCTTCTGGATCTCCAAACCTACAGTTAAACTCCAATATTTTTGGACCTTCTGATGTCATTATAAACCCAATGTATAGGACTCCCCGATAATCGATCCCTTCTGCTGCAATCCCTTTAAGAAATCTGTCCATGACCTCCTCTTTGAGAAAATTCTCCTGCCCTTCAAGTAAAGGTGCGGGAGAATATGCACCCATGCCCCCTGTGTTGGGCCCCCTATCCCCCTCATGAACTTGCTTATGATCCTGTGAATAAACCATGGGTTTGAAAGTCTTTCCGTCGGTAAAGACAAGATATGAGATCTCTTCTCCAACGAGGTATTCTTCAATAATAATTTTTGAAGACGCTTCTCCAAACCTTTCCCCGATCAAACAATCCTCTGCAAAAGTAATTGCAGTCTTAATAGTTTCAGCTACAAAAACTCCCTTTCCTGCTGCCAATCCATCTGCTTTGACGACTATCGGTGCCCCTCTTTTTTCAATATAAGATCTCGCTTTTTCGAAATCTGTGAACTCTTCGAATTCTGCTCCTGGAAGCTCGTATTTCTCTATGAATTTTCTTGTGAATATTTTTGAGGCTTCGAACTTTGCAGCTTTCGCATTCGGGCCAAATGATCTTATACCTGCATCTTCGAGCACATCGACAATTCCATTCGCCAACGGATTCTCCGGGCCAATTATTACTAAATCAATAGATTTCTCTTTTGCAAATACAACCACTGCTTCACTATCCATAATGTCAATTGAATGGCATTCAGCAACTTCTGCTATTCCCGGATTTCCTGGAATTGCGTATATTTTTTCGGCCTTTTTACTTTCTGCAACTTTCAAAGCTATAGCATGTTCCCTTCCCCCCGCCCCAATAACTAAGATTTTCATTTTACCATCTTCTTTTTAACATCTCTCTTGTTTGTCATTTTCAAAAAATTCTCTGTCCTTTTTCGATAGAGGAACTATGTATTCATTGTTCAGACAAGCTACACAAAGATCTCTCCGTATTGCCTTTTGCAAATCCTCGACTGTTGTGTACACAAGCTCATCAGCACCGATGTAATCTCTTATCTCTTCAATTGTTTTTCCACTAGCAATCAGCTCATCTTCTGTCGACATGTCTATTCCATAATAACATGCATGCTTCACCGGTGGGCATGATGACATGAAGATTATTCTTTTCGCCCCTGCCTCCCTCAACTTCGTGACTATCATTTTTGATGTCGTCCCGCGAACAATACTATCGTCCACAACTGCGACATTTTTATCTTTGATAACACTTGTAACAAAATTTAATTTAATATTAACAAGATACTCTCTCGCCTTTTGGGACGGCGTAATGAAAGTCCTCCCAATATATCTGTTCTTGACAAGGCCTTCTCGATAATCTACACCCAGTTCTTCAGCAACTTTAACTGCGCAGGTTCTTGCTGTGTCTGGAACTGGTATGACCACATCTATATCTTCTCCTTGAACCTTCTCCGCAAGAATGGCACCCAGAGCGAGCCTTGCTTTGTATACTGCCCTTTCTTCTATCATACTTTCTGGTCTTGCAAAATAAACCCATTCAAACATGCAGTGAGCCCTTTTTTCTTGTTTCAGGACCTTTCTCTCAATGTTTAATTCCGTGTCAATAAAGATCGCTTCCCCTGGCTCCACATCTCTTATAAATTCATAACCGAGTGTTTGCAGAACAATGGTTTCAGATGTAAATATATAGCTGTCATCTTTCTTTCCCATCACCAACGGCCTGATTCCACTCTTATCTCTAATCGCGAACAAACCCCTTCCTGCAATGACCCCTGTTATCGAGTATGCACCCTTTACGTTATTCAATACTTTCTCAGCCGAGTCCAGGAAATTTTCTGTTTTATCATAATGTCTAGCAAAAATGTGCATGATAGGTTCCAAATCAACTGTTGTTCCAAAGAAAATCCCATCTTCTGCAAGTTCTTCTTTCAAAGATCCATAGTTGGTCACATTTCCATTATGCACCACGGCAATCTTTTGAGAGGTGTTGATTGTTAGAGGGTGAGAATTATTTTTAGAGGGGGATCCGACAGTGGAATATCTTGTTTGGCCAATGCCCATATTTCCTTTAAGCTTTGAAACATTTTCCTCAGTGAAAATATCTCTGACAAGGCCTATGTCCTTAATAAGTGTGAGTGCATCATCCTCGCACGTCGCCACACCTGCTGCATCTTGACCCCTGTGCTGCAGACTCATCAGTCCATATGCCAATTTCACACTGACATCTTTGTCGTTTATAATCCCAATTACTCCGCACATTTTATTTTTTCATTTTTTTCAGCCCCACCTGATTTCTCCACCAACCCATCTGGAGTTGACATCGCACAATTCTTAATTACAAGGTCCACTTGCATTTTATTGTGCTAACTTTTTCATGGAACTGGTTATATTCATCGAAACAATTATGTTTTATAGTAATCAACCGCATTTCTGAAAATAGTTAGATTTGATTCCATGAACTCAGGCATTTCCAATTGTTTTCTTTTGGCCAGTTCTTTTTTGAGCTGGAATTCTGGTTCGCTTGTTGAATAGATAGCCCTTTCTGGATGGGGCATCATTCCCATTAGTCTACCTGTCTTATCACAGATGGCTGCTATATTTTTCAATGAACCATTCGGATTTATTGGGTACTCTTGAATGGTATCATCCCCTTCCCCATTGCAGTAAGTAAAAACTATCTGATCATTTTTCTCCAGTCTCTCCAAGATTTCATCATCGCAAAAGAACCTCCCCTCTCCATGGGCAATTGGAAGATGTGTCATTTCAAGACCCCTTGTGAATATGCATTTTTCCGAATTATTTTTTATATTGACCCATCTGCATTCATATCTGTTAGACTCGTTTGCATCCATCGCATTGATTCGGGTGCCGTATTCTGTTATTGGCAATGAAAATAACCCTAGGTTGCTCATCACTTGAAAACCATTGCAAACCCCCAGTACGAGTTTCTCTTCCGATATGAATTTTTTTAATTCTAGCCAAAGATTATTCCTCATCTTATTGGCAAATGCATTCCCCGAACCTGTATCATCTCCATAAGAGAATCCTCCGGGAAACATCATGATATGGTAGTCTTCCATATTTTTGTTCCCATCTATCAAATCATTGATATGTACTATCTCGGAATCTGCACCAGCAAGCTCGAATGCATATGCACTTTCCCTTTCGCAATTAATTCCATATCCTGACATGATCAATACTTTGACTTTCACAATTTCAATAGCTCCCAAATCTTTGTTTATAATGCCTATTCATTTCCTCAACTGTCGTTGAGATAGTTATTCCACCGCCCTTCACCATGAATACCGTGTCTTCCTTCACCTCGCCTATTTTTTTCACTTCGAAATCTTGCAACCCATTCTCAAAAGATTCTTGTTTTGCAGGATCGATGGAAACAATAAATCTACTTTGTGATTCTGAATAACATTTTTTTTCGAATGGAAGATCTTCTCCAGGAATGTTTGTAAAATCAATTTCCACCCCTCGGCATCCTGCAATTGACATCTTTGCAATAGCTGTTAAAAGGCCACCCCTCTCAATCGATGAACATGCACTAAATATTCCTTTTGTATGCATTTCATACATCTTTTCATACAAGTTCCTTGCATGTTTTGCATCGACCTTTGGCGATTTACTTCCAACTTCTCCATATAAGTTGTAAAACTCACTTCCTCCACATTCGTCTTTTGTTTGTCCAATAATATAGACTAGATCTCCGGGGATTTTGAAATCGATCGAACAGCTTTGCTGTACATTTTCAATAACCCCAATACTTGAAATCATCAATGTTGGATATGCAGATATTTTGATTTGGTTGTTCTCATCATCAAACCCTCTGAAGTCATTGAACATACTGTCTTTCCCCGAGATGAATGGTGTCTTGTAAGCTGTTGCAAACTCATAACAGCCTCTGGCGGAATCTTTCAATTGACGCAGTCTTTCTGGCTCATCTGAACTGCACCAGCAAAAATTATCCATTAAGGCCATGTGATTGATGTTCCCTCCTACGGCAACTGCATTCCTTATCGCACTGTCTATTGCCACACCAGCCATGTCATAGCAGTCGATCTCACTCATTCTTGGAAACAGGGCTTGCGACATGACCACCCCTCTATCTATGCCAAATACAGGTTTTATAACCGATGAATTTCCATTAACTCTGCCTTCACCTTGCAAAGGCTTTATAACTGAGTTATTTTGCACTTCGTGGTCATACTGTTTAGATATATATTCATAGCTACAGATATTGTGGCTACCAATCATTCTAAGAAATAATTCCTTTTGATCATCTACCAAAATTGTTGGTTCTTCCGTTTGGTATGGATATGGCTTCGTAACTAGTTTTTTCTTTGGCAAACCTTCATGAAGAAAATCCATCTCAAGATCAAATATTTTTTTCCCGTCCATATTGACAACTGCCCTATTTGTGTCATTAAACCTCCCCACTGTGGTAGCTTCAACACCTCTTCTTTTCATCAGACTCATGAATTCTTCCAATGTACTGTCAGGAACTGACAAAGTCATCCTCTCCTGTGATTCTGAAATCCATATTTCCCATGGCTGAAGCCCTGGATATTTTAGTGGGACTTTTTCTAGATCCACTACAAACCCACCACATTCCTTTGCCATTTCTGCAACACTACAGCTCATCCCGCCTGCACCATTGTCTGTTATGCTATTATAAAGACACTGCCCAATGGCCTCTTTTGCGATTGCATCAGAGAATTTTTTCTGTGTTATTGGATCTCCTATTTGCACGGCTGTAGCAGGGCTTCCCCCATCCATTTCTTCACTGGAAAATGTCGCACCGTGTATTCCGTCCTTTCCAACCCTTCCTCCAATTATTACAATATTATCTCCTGGTCTGGCTTTCTTGCATTCTGCTGATTTTCCGTTTGGAAGTTTTCGTGATAAAAGACCTATTGTTCCTACAAAAACAAGCGGTTTTCCTTTATAATTATCATCAAAGAAAACAAATCCTGTTGGTGTGGGAATTCCTGAGCAGTTTCCACCAACATTTACTCCCTGAACTACACCCTCCATAATCCTTATGGGTGCAAGAGCTGGACTGGTCATGTCCTCACCTCTAAAAATAATTTTTTTATCTTCCGGTTTCCCAAAACAATATCCATACTTATTCGCGATTGGCAATGCACCCATCCCAAACCCAAGTGTGTCCCTATTCACACCAACTATTCCGGTTATTGCACCTCCAAAAGGATCAAGAGCAGACGGACTGTTATGCGTTTCTGCTTTATCGGTTATCATGAACTCCTCATTGAAAATGATTCCCCCTGAGTTATCCTTGAAAACACTCAAACAGAAATCTTTGTCACCTAGATCTTTCCTTACATTTTCTGTTGCCTTCTTTATGTACCGTTTGAAAATTCCTTCTTCTATATCGTCTATTTGCGACGCGAAAATTGTGTGCTTACAGTGCTCTGACCATGTTTGTGCGATTGACTCTAGTTCTATGTCTGTAGGTTTTCGTCCTTCCTTCTCATAATATTCTTTTATAGCTTTCAAATAATCTATGCTCAATGCAAGTGGACCTCTTCTCACATTTGTTTCAGGATCGAATATTCCTTTTTTCCCCAACTCTATCAATTCCTCTTCATCCACGTCTAGATCTATCTCTAAAACCCCCCTACTTTGTTTCAGATGAACTGTTGGAATTGTTTTGTCCATTCCCCCGTCTTCAAAATATGTTGTATGTGACTTGATGTGGTGCCGCTCGATCAGAACGTTTGTGAGTCCCAATGCAATTTTTTTTATATTTTCTTTTGTGACGTTTCCTGATATAAACAAGAGTTTAGATGAGAAGACTTTGTTTCTCCCAATTTCGATCTTGAACAAATCATTTATTATTTCAGTAGTAGTGCTCGCGACGTTATCTGTTACTCCCGGTAGTAATCCCAATTCAAGCACAAAATCAAACTTCTTGTCTGCAGGCTCATTTATTCGTGGAAACTCTGTAATTGGGTTGTGAAGGGCCGCAGCTATCTGTTTAAATTGTCCCTCTGAAAAATCATACTCAACCGTGTAAACCTTGGAGGTTTCTATCGAAACTTCATGCCCCTCTGTTGCAAGTGCATTCTCCAGCACCTTTGCTTCTGGACTTTTTTTCGCTGAGTCAATTTCTATTCTACAAATGTTGCTCATTTCTATTCAAAAAACCCCTAATTTTTTACTTATAGTATCGCAGAGGGGAAAAATTATAATATTTGGAAAACCATAAGATTTAACCTCGCGACTTTTTTAAATGAAAGTAATATGTCTCAAAAAGCATTATTTCTTTCTGGCAAAGATGTTGCCGGATTAGCAACAATGGAAGAATTTATTGAAGCCATTCGGGATGGATACCGCCAAAGAGGAGAAGGTGCGTCTGCAAAACCCTCGCAAGTAATCTCAAGCGATGCTGGCCCAACACCTCGATATGGAAAAGCAGCTAGTCTTGTCACATATGGGGCTAGTATGCCTGACTCGAATGTCATGGGTATGTACACAATGTGTCCTTCTTCCGCAACCGAGGGATGGTATTTAAATCAATTGTATAGCAGTATTGGAGAACCACTAGCAGTAATTGATGGGGCTAGCTGGAATCCTCTCAAAACAGGTGCAGTTGGTGCAGTTGGTGTGGATGCTTTAGCAAGGGATGATTCTTCAGTTGTTGCCCTAATTGGAAGTGGAGAACAATCAAAAGGCCAACTAGTCGCCATCGAACACGTTCGTGATATCGAACATGCATATGTCTATTCTCCCAACAAAGAGCATAGGGAAAAGTTTGCTAAGACAATGCAAGATTTCGTTAAATGCGATATAATTTCCGTAGATTCTAGCGACGCGGCAATTGAAAATGCTGATATTATTGTCACTGCAACAAAAGCGTCAGATCCTGTATTCGATGGGTCTAAAATGAAAGAAGGCGTTCACGTAAATGCAGTGGGCCAGGGAAGTGAGGCCGACAAACGAGAAGTAGACGAGGTAACTGTCAAACAAGCCAAGTGGGTCTCTGATATAAAAGCAAGAACTCTACGATCCCAAGGTGCCTATATCTATGCCGCAAACCACGGATTCATCGATTTTGATACCCACTACTATGCAGAACTGGGCGAGGTTCTAGCAGATAAATACCCTGGTCGAGAATCTGAAACTGAGGTAACTCTATTTGATTCAACAGGATCTGGACCCGAAGCAGTCGCTGGCGGAAAACTATTGTATGAAAAAGCTGTTAAAGCAGGAATAGGAACTGAGATCGAGTTCTACTCTGCAGAAGAATCATTTGGATTCACCGATTACATCGCAACTGACTGGTAATCTTATTTATATTTTTCCAGTTCCGGGGGTGGCATTTTTATAGGATGTCATTGGAAGCTCAATACCCAATCCCTCTTTTATCGCCTTTTCATATAACATGGCCGCAGATGCAACAGTTTCAACACCCACTCCTGTACTGTCAAAAATTGTAATTTCTTCCGCACTTGTTCTTCCTGGAATACGCCCCGAAATTATATCTCCTATTTCTGCATATATGTGATTTTCACCCACCCGACCAGCATTATACGCTGCCAAAAATCCTCCTGCCATGCGAAGTCGTTCTTGTACACCATGTGCAAAAACCCGCTCTCTAAGATCTGGGACATATTTATCCGCTTTACAAATCGCTTCTATATCCAACTCCCTTTCGTGCCCCGATTGACCCATTGCATTCACATGGATCCCTGGACTGAGCCTTGATCCATCAAAAACGGGATCAGAAGCAACCGTCGCCGTAACCAAAATATCCACATCATCAACAGCACCATCACTGGAATCGACAGGTTTTGCATCAAACCCCATGTCCTTTTCAATTGTTTTACAAAATGCTTCTCGATTATCAGACTTTCTAGAATATACTTTCACGCTAGTGATATCTCGAACGACAGCTAGTGTTTGGAGTGCACCATATGAAACACGACTAGTCCCGATTATCCCCACACTTTCAGAATCTTCTCTTGCGAGCACTTCAGAAGCAACTGCACTTGAGGCTCCTGTTTTGAGAGGATTCCAATACGATCCATCTAATATAGCGAGCATTTTTCCAGTTTTTATGTCCCATAATGGGCATGTGAACCAACCATCTCTCTCGGGACCTCCAACAGAGTACACATAGTACCCCATATATCCCATTTCTGGCAACATAGACATATACCCCGTTAAATCCGTATTTGGATCTTCTGTTGCTAGTGCTGAAGGCGCATTCGACGGTGCACCATGTCCACGTTCTCTGTAGGCATCTCTTGTCGCATTAACATAATCTTCTGGATCTGCCAAATCTATCAAATCTTCCGTGGTCAAATACAATATCGTATCAATCATTATTATTCCTTTTTAGCATTAAAAGTAGATAATTGTCTTGATCATTAACCACTAGCAATTTCGACATCAATTTCCACCAAATATGCCTCCTGAACTAGCTGATGCACTCCAATTAATGTGTGGCATGGATATGGTTCTTCTGTAAAAACTTCTTTCCAAACATCACTATACTCTTGAAGATGTTTTCGAGGCTCGATTAAATAACTAGTTACCTTTGAAATGTCACTTAAATTTTTATCCATTTCTGCCAATATAGTTTCAATATTTGCAAATACCTGCCTGGCTTGACTCGTCATATCTGCTCCAACTGGTTTAAATTCCCCAACTCTTCCCACCATTCCCGAAATGGATATATGTCCTTTATCTATTCTAGCCTGGCTATAGCCCCTTGATACGGTATCTGGCATATTTTTTGGATGTATAACTACAGTCATACTATGAAAGTCCACTTCAGAGAAAATAGCACTTACCAATAGTCCAATCCGAACCTATATGTTGGGTAAATGCGTTTTCTTAGTTATAATGTTATACGACCTAACACTTCCTCTCAATGATGACACGATATTAATTCCTGGTGGGGGAAATGCGTTTAAAGCAGAAACAATACTGAGCATAGAACAAGGACATGCAGCTGCCGTTCATAGTTTCAGCCAAAGTACACACGTCGGTACTCACATGGATGCTGCAGCACATTATATTGGAGGCGGGAGAACCATCGACCAAATAGAACTTGATGTGCTTATCGGCCCTGCACAAGTAATAGATCTTCGTGAGTATTCGGGAGAATATATCACTTCAGATATACTCGAAAAAGAGGCATCCCACATTGAAAAAGGAGACCGACTTCTTATGATTACGGGAGACGTTGACAAATATTTCCACCGTGCAGAAAATCCTCAAATTAAAACTTTATTCGAAGAAGGCGCCTGTTTCTCTGTAGATGGGGCAAAATGGTTAGTTGATAATGGGGTCCGAATGGCTGCAAATGATTTTGTAACTGAATCAACTAAAGATGCAAAAACTAAAACCTTCGACGCCGACCGACCAGTACACAATCTCCTGTGCGGTGCAGACATAGCCATACCTGAGTATCTGTGCAACACAGACAAAGTTGTTGAAGAGAAATCAATTGATTTATTCTGTTTACCGCTTCCGATCACTGGATTTGAAGCAGCACCTACTCGAGTCATTGCTAGGACTTACGACTAGTAAAATCCCATATAGCAATATTTTGTTTATCTGTTTTAAATAAAACAAATGAAAAGTCTATTTGTGTTCAGACGGGACTTGAGATTGGAGGATAATACTGCTTTAATTCAAGCACTTTCAGATAGCGATGAAGTAATTCCTTGTTTTATACTCGACCCCCGGCAATTAGAATTCAATGAATATCGGAGCTTAAATGCGATTCAGTTTATGTTTGAAAGTTTACGAGAACTCAATTCTGAACTTTTAAAAAATGATTCTTTATTATATTTATTTAAAGGAAATGGCGAACAAGTAATTTCTCAATTATTGGCTCACGTGGATGCAGTATATCTCAATAGAGACTATACACCTTTTAGCATTAATCGGGACAATTCGATTCAAAATTTATGCTTAGAATCTGGTAAAAAATTTGTTCTCTGCGACGATTTGTTGTTACACCGTCCTGAAAATGTATCTACTAAAACTGGAGGAACTTATCAAGTTTTCACCCCATTTTACAAAAATGTAATTCAAAAGAAGATACCAATTCCCATCTCTAATAACCATTCCAATTACTCTAAAATAGACCTCGATAACCTCCCCATCACCACGTTAAAAACTAACAATAATGAAGATATTTTCGTTAGAGGCGGTCGAAAAAATGCTATCCGTATACTTGATGGTATAACTCAATTCAAAAACTACTCCGACAAACGTAATTATCCATTCTTATCTTGTACTACCGGCCTCTCTGCACACAATAAGTTCGGCACAATCAGCGTCCGAGAACTTTATCACGCCATTAAAAACCAATTTGGAAGGGATCACGCATTGATAACCCAATTAATATGGCGCGATTTTTACACCCACATAGCATTTCACCACCCCCGCGTTTTTGGTAGCAATTTCCGTAAAAAATATGACCAAATCCAATGGTCAACCAATGCAGACCACTTTGAAAAATGGTGCACTGGACTTACTGGATTCCCAATAGTGGACGCGGGAATGAGGCAGTTGAACACCACGGGGTGGATGCACAACCGTATGCGAATGGTAGTTTCTAGTTTCTTAACAAAATCACTACGTATCAATTGGCAATGGGGTGAAAAGTATTTTGCACAAAATCTAATTGATTATGATCCCTGTGTAAACAATGGGAGTTGGCAATGGGCCGCCAGCACCGGATGTGACGCACAGCCTTATTTTAGAATATTTAACCCATGGAGGCAGCAAGAACGATTCGATAAAGAATGTAAGTATATCAAAAAATGGATTCCAGAACTTGGTGATTATTCTTCTAAAGAAATACATAACTGGAATGGGGGTTCTACTTACCCTGAACCTATGATAGACCATAAAAGCGAAGCTAGAAGAACATTGGAGCTCTTTAAATCAGCATCATGAAGTTAACAGTAGGGTGTAAGGATTACGAATGGCTAGAACCACTTATCCATGGTTATGTAAAATCTGACGATCTAGAGTTGCAATTTTTTACAGATGCACCTAGCAATCGAATACACGACCGAACAGTTGGGGGCGATTTTGATGTCGCAGAATTTTCTCTAGCCAAACATATTCTAGGGTATCCCAATTGGGAATTCATTGGATTGCCCGTGTTCCCTCGTCGTTTTTTTCCACATTCTCATATCTTTGTCAATCAAAATTCAAATATAACTGAACCAAAAGATCTAGAAAATAAACGGGTCGCAATATATCAATACCAAAATACATTGGCACTCTGGGCAAGAGGAATTCTTTCAGAATATTATGGTGTTGATTTAGAATCAATTGAGTGGGTCACTTCGCGCCCCGAAACATTTGAAGTTCCCTATGATCCGGAAATTGTTGACCATAAAACATTACCAGAGCAATTATCTCAAGGAAAAATAGACGCCCTATTTCTACCAACAACAAATAGGATCTACCCACTTCCCAAAAATGTAACTCAGATGTATTCGGATCCTCGTGAGGCAGAAAAAATATATTTCCAAAAATCAGGTTTCTGTCCACTCATGCACGATATAGTCATTAGAAACGAAATTGTTGAAAATGATCCATGGGTTGCCACTGAATTATATGAACTATTTCAAAAATCGTATGCTTCATATTTAACTAGAATCACCGACGATACCAAATGGCCCTTGGCCTGGTGGACTATGTATATCGAAGAAGAGTTAGAGGTATTCGGAGACATATGGGCCAGATCCTTTGATTTTAATTCAAATGTGAAAGCTGAATTAGAAACCATGATTCAATATGCCTATGATCAACATTTGATATCTGATATCTTCGACCCACAGGATTTATTCTATAAAGTTTAGTAAATCTATTTATTATCGTTGAATATACTTTATAAATATACTTATCAATGAATTTAGATAAATAAAAGAAAAATATACCTGTATAAACAACGATAAATATTATTATCGTCAAATTTAAGTTATTTGGGAATATATCCTGATAAGATGGAACTTGAAACCTCAAACGATACTCGTGTGACAATCAATACATATGTCCCAGAATATCAACGGGATTTGTGGAAACAACACGCAGAACTTTTAGACATGAATTTGAGTGAATTCGTACGGGCGATGGTTCAGGCAGGCAGGCGCGATTTTGACATTGGAACTAAAAATAATGAAAATATATTGAAAGTCAATTTTGATGACAAAACCCCAGGGGTATCGGGAGTAAAAATACAACTTCTAAATTTTTTCCAAAACGACGAGTGTTTGGGTTGGGACAAACTAGTGCAAAAACTCACAGTGGATTTGGAAGATGAACTGGAACTTGCATTAACACAACTCCAAGAAGAAAATCTAATTAGATACAATGGGAGGCTAGGTGGTTATACACTTTTGCGAGATTAACTATGGAAAAACTAAATTTCAATCGTAGTGATCCTATTGCCTATTTCATACAGGACATGGAATACCATGGCAGATCTAAAAGAACCCAAGATGCATATTTTCGAGTGCTCACTGACTTTCAATTATTTTTGAACAACGAATGTGGTACTAAAATCAATAACGCTACTCATAGAGATTGCATGGCTTGGCTACATGGTATTCGTAAAATATCTTCCCCAAGTACTATTGCAACATATGCATCGTATGTCAATCGATTCTATAGGTATATGTCCAATGTGGGGATATTAAATTCAAACCCCATGCTATTAGTCGTTGAAGAGTTGACAGAATCAATAGACTCAAATCCAATACGAAGGGATATTTCATTAAAAAGTATGCAGAAATTTTTAAAAAATATTTCACACCCTTTGGATCGGGCAATTATTGTTACTTTACTTAAAACAGGAATGCGAGTTGGGGAGCTTTGTAACCTAGACTTGAGAGATTTAAATTTAGTGGACCATGATGTAACTTTCACATATAAAATCAAACCAAGAGGTGCACTTGGGGACCGATCAAAGACTTTGTATATCTCAAAAGAACCCACTCGAGGAGAACTCTACAATGGTGAGGTGAGGACTGCATCAAATAAACGGAAACGTGACACCATAGTCCCCATCGACAATGAATTATACCACACTTTAAAAGTATGGCTTTCCATTCGGCCAGATTCCAATTCTCCGGCAGAACCTGTGTTCCTTAGCACTTCAAAATGGGGACATAGGATCACCCCTAGTATCGTTCGTTCCAGGCTTTTGGAATATACTAAAACCACAGGATGGCATTCCCCCGGGGCAGGTGCAGAAGAAAATGTAACTCCCCATTATTTCCGTCACTTTTTTACTACCAATTTAAGAAATGAAACCGGAGATCGGGGTATAGTTAAATATCTACGTGGGGACGTCGCAGATGATGTTATTGAAACTTATACTCACAATTGGGGAGATAGCGTTCGAACTGTTTATGAAAAAAATATTTATTCATTGCTAATTTAAAAAAAATTCTGTTTGATATGGAACACATAAACAGAAAATCTCTGTTTGGTTTAAAACATATAAACAAAAATCCTCTGTTTTGTTTAGAACACATAAACAAAATAATGCTATATGCCAATTCACAAATTGTTTGATATGGAACACATAAACAAAATATTGCTATATATGTATATTTATGTTTGATATGGAACACATAAACAAAATACTGCTATACTTGCAAATTCACTTATATTTAGTCAATATGGGTAGGTGGGAACCAGGCCAATTTCCCTTCAGACTCTATTGACACACACACAAATGAGCTAAGAGGTATGTCCGAAGTGGTCGGGGCAGAACATTGTATTATCTCCCCGTTCAACAAAGCCACTTTGTACAGTATTTTTTCACCTAGATAGCGTTGATATGTAATGGTTCCATTAGCATTTTTTGGATTGCATAAGTCTATTTTAAGATCTTCTGGTCGAAACAAAATTTCCATATTTAGATTATCATATTCTTTAGAAAGCCCATAAATATTTTCTCGATTGATGTCTCCTATTATTGTTGAAATAGTATCTCCGTCTAGGAATCCCGAAATAAAGCTTGCATGTCCCAAGAAACTTGCCACGAATCTGGATCGGGGATAATTAAATAATTCTTGAGGGGCGCCAGATTGCTCTATTCTACCGCTTTTGAGGATTAGAACTCTATCTGAGATGGATAATGCCTCCTCTTGATCATGGGTAACAAATATAGTGGTTGTCCCAGTAGTTTTTAAAATCGTTCTAAGTTCTTCTCTCATTTCAATCCTAAGCCCTGCATCAATACTAGAAAATGGCTCATCTAAAAGTAAAATTGAGGGGGTGGGTGCCAATGATCTTGCAAGAGCAATCCGTTGCTTTTGTCCACCAGAAAGCTCGTTTGGGTAACAATCCTTCTTGTGAGAAAGGTCCACTAATTCTAATAAGTCATCTACCTTTTCGGGGTATAATTCTAGGTCGTAGCTGTTTATCCCAAAAGAAACATTTTGGCCAACAGTCAAATGAGGAAATAGGGCCAAATTTTGAAATACAATCCCAACTCCTCGTTTTTCGGGAGGAACTAGTACTTCGGGACTACTCACCAATTCACCATGGATCTTAATTGTTCCCCTGTCTATTTCTTGTAATCCTGCTATGCACCTTAGTATCGTGGTTTTTCCACCCCCCGAAGGGCCCAAAAGTGTTAACAATTCCCCCTTCCCAACAGAAAAAGATAAGTCGGAAAGTATCCGGTTTCCTCCAAAGTTTTTATACATATTTTCTATTTCTAGAATTGGATCTTTCGGATCTTCACCTTGAAGAGGAGGCCACATATCAAATGATTTAGAATTATCCACGGCCATTTGAATCCTCCTGCATCAAGAGTAGGACCATTGAAAGGCCAGAAACTATTAACAGCATTACTATTGGTAATGCGGCATCACCATAAAAATTTGCGTCTTCTGCCATCCAAATCAATGTGACCAGTGTTTCAAATCCCGTGGGCCGTAGCATCAATGTTATCGGAAGCTCTTTCATAACTGTCAAAAATACCAAACAAAACCCTGCAAGCCAACTCGGGGTAACTAAGGGGAATGTAACTTTAAGGAACGATCTGATTGGACCCACACCTAGTGTTCTCGATGCGTGAACCAACTCAATGTCTGCACTAGAAATTGCAGCGGTATTGGATCCAATTGAAAGGGGGAAGAAACGAATGGCATATGCAAAAATTAAAAGAGGTAATGTCTGGTAATAAGAGCCAAGATATTTAGATCCAAAGAAAATTAAAGCCAGACCTATAACCACGCCGGGCATCGCATAGCCAATATAGGAGGATTTTTGAATAATGCCATACCAAGGTGGTATCTTTCTAATAATGAGATGTGACACAGGGGTACTAGCCAATGTTATCACTGTGGCCGCTGCAAACGACACTAAAACTGAATTGAATATGTGCTGATACGGGATCGTGAAAACATTTCCGTAAACGGGATCTAAACTAAACCAACCAAAAAATGTTATTAGAGGGATGGCGATTCCAAAAAAAGCCACGAATAGTGGAAATCCCGTACATAAACCTTTCCACTTTCCTAATGAGATCTGAAGTGTTCCTTTAAAATCGATGGTTTTTCGATCGACAACTGACTTATGAGCTCTAGATTCCATCGACAAGATCACAATTGCAAATAATAATAAGATCAATGACAATATTGCGGAGAACCCCAAATCAAACCTTTTGATGTATATCGCACGTGTAAATACATCATATCTCATTATTGCAGGAGTTCCAAAATCAGATAGGCAATAAAGCGAAACTAATAGTGCCCCTGCAATCACTGCAGGGTATATTTGTTTCCAGATAATTCTACTAAATGTTCTCCACCGGTCGACTCCAAGGGTCCTAGAAACATCGATTGTTTGAGGATCAATGGTTTTTAACGCAGCCCTAGTGGTAAGGTACACGTAAGGGTAGGTATACAATGTGAGCACAATTACAGTCCCAGAAAGGCCATATATGGATGGCAATTCTTCCACCCCTAGGGGCAAAAGCATCTTTTGGAGCGTGCCATGTGGGCCAAATGTAGAAACATAGGCAAATGCACCTATGTAGCTTGGAATTACTAGTGGCAAACAAACCATGGCGGCCCAAAACCGTTTGTATGATATGTCTGTACAAGTCGTTATGAATGCAAGTGGGACCGCAATCAAAATAGTGCACAGAGTTGTCAATGACACCATTACAACGCTATTAATCAGTATTTGAATCGTTTTTCCCCGGGAAAGTATGGCAATTAAGTCTGCAAATGGAACTGTTATCGCAGTTATCACTAACCATACTGAAGGTATTAGGATTAAACCTGCAATAATTGAGGAAGCAATTATGGAAAACAGGATCGTCCGGGGATATTTTTTCACGTCAGATGTATGCCGTACGGATTGAAATAGTCATTGAACAAAATTGAAATTAAAGATATTATCGTTGTATATTATTTTTAAATTACAAAGAGAGATTTTCCCACTTAACTGTGAGAATTCCCGGTCTAAAGTACTCCTGCTTCTTCTTGCAACGCAACGGTTTTTTTGATATCTTGTGAAGCAAATTTCACTAGATCGACTTCCGGCGTTTTTTGTTCTGATAATTTTGGCAGACGTGAATCTGCTTCTAGTCCAGGGATCATCGGATACTCAAATTTCATATTCCCAATGAAGAATTGTTGTGCTTCAGTGGAGAGGAGATGTCTAATGAAATTAGATGCGAGTTCATAGTTTTGCCGTGGGTTCTTGACGATTGTTGCCCCTGCAACATTCATGAATACTCCTGCATCATTCTCCGTAAAGGCTAGTTCTATGTGATCTCCAGATCCATAGCTATGTCCTGTTGGGTCGTTCTTTGCCCTCATAGGGTAGTAGTGGTTTACGGGTCCAGCATGGATTTCTCCAGCAAGAATGGCCTCAGTCACATTACTTTCCTTTGCATAGCTTTTGACGCCCGCTGCTTTCATGTCTTTTAGCCATTGCAATGTTTTATCGTCCCCATGTAGGTATCGCATACATGTGACGAAATCCGCGTGAGATCCATATGTTGGTGCCCACCCCATCTTATCTTTAAGTGCTTCGACCTTGGGAAGGTCAAAAATACTCTTGGGGATTACTGAAGCATCAACTTCTTTTGTGTTGTATGCGATGCAACGGAGCCTACCAGAGGTTCCAATCCAATGCCCCTCTGGGTCAAGATAACCCTCCCGACCTGCGGCAATTACATCTGCATTAACAGGGACAGTCATTCCCTCATTTTTCAATAACCCTAGGGCTCCCGTACTGACAGTATAGAATACGTCTGCAGGTGTGTTTTTCCCTTCAACTCGTATTTGATTCGCTAAAGCTGTAGATTTGTCATATCGAATATCTAAGTCCAGTTTCGGGTATTTATCCTGGATCATAACAAATAACTCGCCAACAAGTGATTCCTTTCTACCAGAGTACATCGTTAGACTTCCTTCTAATGGAGGAAGATCGGCCATAGATATTCCTGCAGTAACTGCTGGTGCTGCATGATCTTCTGCACCATGACCCTCATGGTCGTCATGGGTCTCTGTTTCTTGTTGTGTTGTACAACCTGCGATAGCCATCAGGCCAATAGACCCTGTAGTCACGAGTAATTGTCTTCGAGAGATATTTTTCAAACTCATCGAGTAGCCTAAATTGCCGCTATATATAACCTATACTATTTAATTCAAGGTATATATTTAACCATTTGAGGTTAATATTATTCCCAGAGAGTATTATTCACAGTTATTCCAACAGGTATGCCGGTAAGTAGCTCCCATATGGAACTTTCAAATGAAGTCTCCGTGGGGGGTGTTTGAATTATGTCAGACAAAATATCGTTTGTGGCTTCATGCCCACAAGTATAGTAATGTTCACCAGGGCTTGATGCAGAAATCCCTACAATCTCTTGACTGCAAATAGGACATTTTGATGTGGGTTCTATTTCTGCCGTTTGAAGAGTCATTGTTATGCTCATGATTCAACAGTGACAGCACTGCTATTTAGACGGCCGCCTAGCATGGTGAAAGTAAAACGACAGACTGGAGGCAGACGGGGGGCGTTCGTTGGTCCTCCGATTTTATTCCATTCCATTGAAAACCAACCTACTGCCGTGTGTCCGACCCAGGGCATATGGGTTCGCAGCTTTTGCGAAAAACTAAAGTTATGGCTAACCATCTCGCAGGTATGGATCGAATTGCAATAATAGGGGCTTCTATGACGCAATTTGGAGTTCGAGAAGGTTCTTGGATACGTGATTTACTCTCAGAGGCTGCGATGGGTTGCATAGAAACTACAGGAATATCACCCCGTGATATTGATCATGTATATGTTTCTAATATGGCCAGTGGGGAGTTCGAGGGGCAGACGGGGATTATGAATGCGCTGGTCCACGATATAGGGGCAGTTCCCGCATATACTGCCCGAATTGACCAAACTAGTGCATCAGGGGGAGCGGGTATCTATGCGGCGTGGCAATCTGTCGCTAGCGGTCAAAGTGATATGACATTACTTGTGGGTGGTGAAAAAATGACTCACACGTCCACTTCAAACGCAACGGACATAATCTCGACACTTACCCATCCTGTAGAATACAAACACGGAGTTACATTGCCTAGTTTTGCAGGCCTCATCACTCAACTTTACTTACACAAATATAATGCATCTCGGGAATCACTTGCCAAAGTTGCCGTTAAAAACCATAAGAATGGGGTTGACAACCCCCATGCACACTTTAGAAAAGAAATAGATGTAGAAACTGTACTATCCTCCCCCATAATTGCAGACCCACTTAGATTGTATGATTTTTGTCCGATAACAGATGGGAGTGCTGCCTTGATGGTTTGTCCCGAATCTCGCGCAAAAAAAATTACAGACAATTACGCAGTGATTACTGGAATAGGAGGTGCAACAGATACTCATGTGGTCCATGAACGAAGAGAACCCACAACATTAGACGCAGTGGTGGTTAGCTCAAAAAAGGCATACGAAATGGCAAACAAAACACCCGAGGATATAGATGTTGCAGAATTGCACGATATGTTTACAATACTTGAAATTTTGCAGTCGGAAGATTTAGGATTTTTCAATAAGGGAGAAGGGTGGAGGGCAGTAGAAGAAGGCCTCACTGACCGAGATGGAAAACTGCCAATAAACACCTCAGGAGGGTTAAAATCAAAGGGACATCCACTAGGTGCTAGTGGTGTTGCACAGGCACATGAATTATACCACCAGTTAATGGGCACTGCAGGTAAGCGGCAAGTGGACGCAAAAGCTGCACTGGCATGTAACATTGGAGGGTTTGGAAATTGTGTTATTACTACCATTTTGGAGTCTATATGAGTGATAAATTAATTGTGTACAAATGCTCTAATGGCCATCTTTGTTATCCAAAGCATAGCATATGTTCTAAATGTGGAGTTTCAATAGGAAATGAGGAGGTAGACCTATCCAATTTGAAAGGTACTGTTGTCACTTGGACAAAAAGTACGGTCCCTCCACCAGGAGTACGAAAGCCAAATATTATTGCTATTGTTGAATACTATGTCGAAGGCGAAACAGTAGCATTATTAGGGGGTATCGAGGGAGAATCTGTGAGCATAGGTGCTATTGTCAACGCCATACCAGTTTCAAATCTCAGAGATACTGAATATTGTCAACGAGAGAAAGGAAGTCAAACCTGGTCGGGTCATCGATTTAAAATAGTAGAATGAACCCAATCAAGAATCACTTTGCGTAAGTTTTGATATTTTTCCAAACAACTTGCATTTTCTCTCCAGTCAGCTTGACCAATTGGTCAAGGGAATCCTTGGAATCGGAAGAGACCAATCCCAAGTCCCGAATGGCTTTTGTTGCAGAAACGTGGTGAACATGCACCAATCCATCTTCTGGAGACTCATATACAACAGTGGTACAGGGCAACATTCCTGCGATCTCTGGATCAATTTTTAAAGCACCATATGCGATTTGTGGGTGGCAAACTATTATCAATGCGACCTTTGATACAGTTTCGCCCAATGTCCCTTTTATCATTTTATCGAGATAGCTAACATTTATCGTCTCAAAGTCGGCCAACTCATGTTCTAATTGTATCGCAAGAACTGCATCTTCAAAATCCATATCAACCGTGGTGTGTAGTACTTCTTTTGCCGTGGCAGTTTCGTCCATATGAATAGGTAAAAACCACTTTAAAAAACACTTGTGGTTAGCAGATGGAAACTAGTTTACTAAAAGTCACATCCGAAATTGTTTAAAGCCCGGGTGAAATCAAATAGAATATGAGTGCATCAATGGAGAAAATGCTTTTCTGCGTTTCGTGCGGTATTAGCATTTCGGGGGTGAATGCAACATCTTTTGAATGTCCCAACGGTGACACTATCATTTCTAGATGTGCCAAATGTAAAAAACAGAGTAATAGATATCAGTGCCCGGACTGTAATTTTGAGGGACCATAGCTACCATGGGGACTGTAGCCGCAAAAATCAAGGTCATGCCAGAAACTTCAGAAATTGATATTGAAGAGCTAGAAAAAAATATTGAAAGTGCAATCCCCGATGGGGCTGAGTTAAAAGGAATTGAACGCCAGCCCATTGCATTTGGACTAGTTGCGCTATATCCCACAGTGTTAATCCCGGATGGAGAGGGTGGAACTGATAGGATCGAAGAGGCTCTTTCCAAGGTGGAAGGTGTTGGTAGTGTTGCTGTTGAGGCGGTGGGGCTAATATAGAGAGTTTTAAGCTGCTTAAATTAACATTTCATATATAAGATTATGCCAAGTTCAAAGGGACCACGTAGCAAAACTCGACGAAAGTTGACAAATAAACTTCGAGATAGAGGAACTTCTCCACCTCAACGAATAGTTCAACAGTTTGAAAATGGACAAAAAGTTCACCTCAGGATCGACCCAAGTGTACAAGATGGAAGGTTCCACCCTAGATTCAATGGACACACAGGAGAAGTGGTTGGAAAGCAAGGATCTGCCTTTAAAGTCCAAATAACCGATGGAGGAAAGACAAAAGTTTTAATTTCAGTTGCTGCCCACCTGAAAGCCCAAAAATAACAATTATGACCATATTCCAAGAAATTATTTCAGAAGACTATTTAACCGTATCTGAGGTGAAACAACATCTGCAGAAAATAGAAAAAGAACGAGCAGGGGATGAGGAACGAGAGTTGCCTTATGAACTTGCGAGAACAATTGAGCATGTAAACCGTTTTTCAGTGTTAAGTGCAAAAGATGCGAGAGCATTGGTGAAAAAATTGTTAGAATTGGAAAAGGTAAGTCCGCAAAATGCATGTAAAATTGCGGATTTACTCCCCGAATCCCGAGACGAATTACGTTCAGTATATGCACAAGATCGCCATAATCTGGATGGCGACGAGTTGGATAAAATTATATCAATAGTGGCCGAATACGTCTAAAAATAATTGAATTTACCGGCATTATCTATTTAAGTGTCTAAATCTATACCCATGTAGTGATAGGCCTATGTTGCACGATATTCAGTTGGTAACAGTTTTGGACTATTTGGCACATGGGCGAGAGGGGGACGAATCTCCACAATATCGAAAACCACAACTATTGCAAGTAATAAAAGAAGAGGGCTTTGTCCTATGTGAACTTGTTCTTAAACAAGGGCCATTGGGGACTATAGGAGATCCGCTGAATGTGAATGAGTATCCTGAATATATTGAATCCATTCGAGAGATTAAATATGAGGATCTATCTGTTGGGGCGAAATCCGAATTAGAACGTAATATCCGTGAAATTATTCAAAACAATAGCCAAAAATTTGTCGACTTTTTCAACAATTCAAATCCAATAAGCATCAGATTACATCAACTAAATCTGCTCCCGGGGATTGGGGGGAAACTCAGGGACAGGATTCTCAATTCGAGAAAATATTCTTCTTTTGAAAGCTTCGAGGACCTAGAAGAGAAAATCGAGGGGTTGTACAACCCCCAAGAGATAATACTCAATCGAATTCTAGATGAACTAAAAAATCCAGATATCAAGTATCATATATTCGTCAATACAAAATGAATAACAAGGTAGTTATTTAATATAATGCGGAACCCGAAAGATCTATTAAAAAAAGCAAGAACCAAAGGAAATCAAAATTTAGATCAATATTTTTTGATGGACGAAGGGGTCCTCGATAGATTGCAAGCATATGCGCGCGAATTTGATTGTAACCATATACTTGAAATTGGAGCAGGGATTGGGAATTTAACCGATAAACTCGTTGAAATCTCTGGAGGTGTTACTGCAATAGAAATAGATCCTCTCTTGGTGGATTTTCTATCACTTGAATTCAAAGAGGAAATCTCTACAAAAAAATTGCATTTAATTCAGGGGGATATCTTGGAAGTCCAATTGCCCCCATATACTGTGTCTGTATCCAATTTACCATACGAATTGTCTAGTAAAATATTATTTAGATTGCTTCCAAATAAAATGCCACTAGTCTTGATGGTGCAAAAAGAATTTGCCCAACGTCTCGTTGCAAAACCAAACACGCCAGAATATGGTAGACTCACAATAACAGCAGGGCATTATGCAGATATAGAAATTATAGAAACAGTTTCCCCTCTCGCATTCAACGTTAGACCTGCTGTGGAAAGTGCAATCGTTAAGTTGGTTCCTTCAAAACCAGATTATATTGTGGAAAATGAGGCTGCCTTTTTACAGCTAGTTACTGCAGTGTTTACACAAAGGCGTAAAAAAATGGTTAATTCTATTAAAAATACCACTCATATTTCTCACATAGAAAACCCTACTAGTTTAATTGAACTAGCAGGTGAAGAGTTGATGAATTCTCGACCAGGGGAATTGACCCCTGCTGATTTTGCAATATTGGCCAATATTCTGACAAACCCTGCAGATGATTAATGATGGAAAAAAAGTTTTACAAACCTGCAGAAGATTCGGCCCTGTTGGCTAACTGCGCAATGGAAAGTGTCGGAGAAATGGATTGTGTGTTAGATATTGGTACGGGTTCTGGTTATGTGGCTTCAAAAATAGAAGGAAAGTGTTTGAGAGTCATTGGATCTGACATCAACTCCCATGCATGTACTCACGCAAAAAAGAATAACATTGACATTGTACGATCGAACTTAATGGATGCATTTGATAAAAATTCATTTGACGTAGTACTGTTCAACCCACCTTATCTACCAGAAGATGGACACGTATTTGAAGAATGGTTTGAGATGGCAACTGTGGGTGGGGAGACGGGGAGGGAAATTATAGAAAATTTCCTTGATGATTTGAAACGTGTGTTAACACCATCTGGATGTGCATTGCTACTAGTCAGTACCAAAACAGGGATATTTGAAATTGAAATGTATGCAAAAGAAAAAGGATTTGATGCCAATACCATTGCAGAGGATACTTACCACGATGAAAAATTGGTTGTTTTTAAGATTACACCTTATTAAAAATTTCACTTTCACATAGCTCTTCGTATTGCATTTATGGTGCCCTTTAGTTCCAATGGAACAAAGATTCAATAAGGACAACTATGAGAATATATATCAATATATACTATTCCACATAATTTGAAAAAGGAATATTAATGTGGTCACATGAACAAGTATAGTTTCATGGTTGAGATTATGTCGTCCTCATTGGGTTTATATCCACTCCCTGATTGGACGAAAGATGAATTATCTAAATTAAAAGGCCACCAAAGGGATGGACTTATTAGTGGAAATGAAAGCTCATTGATTAATGCGGTTTATGATTCTGCGAGGGAGTTTATAATAGGGGAGCAGCAAACTGCAGGTATAGACTTAATTGTGGAAGGGCAGCTTAGGTGGGATGATATGCTGGCCCACCCACTTATTGTCCACGAGTCGGTGGAGGCAAGGGGTTTGGTTCGGTATTATGACAATAATAATTTCTATAGAGAACCGGCAGTTGTGGGCGAACTTACTAGCAATGGGGATGTGGCAAGAGAACTAGAAAAAACGTCTGAATTGGTCAGCACACCTAGTGCGGTATTTCCAGGTCCATATTCACTATCAAAACTTGCTACGGATGAATATTATGGTTCAGAAACTAAGTTTCTTGAAGCAATAGGGGGATTTGTGCGAGAAGAAATTCAAGGACTCCCTGAAATAAGTTATTTAACATTGCTGGAACCGTCATTGGCAGTTGACCCACCTCACGGCGACGAAAAGGAATTAATTGCCGATCTACTCAAAAAAATAAAAAGTGTGGTGAAAAAAGAACTTATTATCCAAACTTATTGGGGTGCATTCGACGAAGAAACGTATGCCACATTACTTGAATTGGGTGTAGGAATTGGTTTTGATTTTGTTACAGCAGCGGAATCCAATTTAGAATTATTAAGTGAACAGGGGGCCCCAAAAATGGCCTCGATAGGGGCAATTAATGGGCAAAATACCAACGTCGAGTCCCCTGAGGAGGTCCAAAATCTAATTAAAGGAATACTTGAAAAAAATCCGGATATACAACGCGTGGTTGTAAATCCCAATACAGGATTATTTTATTTGCCTGAGAATCGATTTACAGAAAAATTAGGAGTATTGGGCTCCATTGCAGGTATGAGGGAGACATTATGAGGGACACTAGGTCTCAATTTCGTCCAGTGGATCATCCGAATGACCATTTCATACTGACAACGGTGGTTGGTTCATATCCTAAACCAAAATGGCTCAATCAAGCCCGTGAATCATATCATGTTCATTCTAACAAAGATTCAAGGGATCAATACACTGAAGCAAAAAATGATGCATCCACAATAATTATAAAAGAGCATGAAGAGGCCGGTATAGACGTTGTGGTGGACGGGGAAATGAAAAGGAATGAAATGGTTGAGTATTTTGCAGAAAGGATACGGGGATATGAATTTAATGGGCCAGTAAAAGTCTGGGGCCATAATTATTTTGATAAACCATCCGTGGCTGAAAAGGTTTCATACAGAGAACCGTGGCTTCTTGAAGAATACAAATACAATGTAAAGATCTCTGAAAAGCCTATAAAGGTCCCCATAACAGGGCCATACACGCTAGCAAATTGGAGTTTCAATGAATTTTATAAAGATGAAGATGAGCTGTCCTATGAATTGGCAGAACTTGTCAACATGGAAATAAAGAATCTAGTTGATGCAGGGGTGAGATATATTCAAATTGATGAACCAGCACTAGCCACTACCCCGGAGGATCATAAAGTGGTGCGGAAGTGTTTAGAGAAAATTACAAATGGAATTGCAGATGATGTGAGAGTTGGACTTCATGTGTGTTACGGGGATTATTCAAGAATTTTTCCAAAAATATTGGATTTTCCGGTTGATGAATTTGATGTAGAACTAGCCAATGGGAATTATAGCCAGCTAGAAGTATTCAAGAAAGTTCCATTTACGAAAGATATTGGATTCGGAGTAATTGATGTGCACGATTCTAGGATAGAATCTGTGGAGGAAGTTAGAGAGCGAATTTTAAAAGGTTTGGAAGTAGTCCCTCCTGATCGACTAACAGTTAGTCCAGACTGTGGGCTTAAGCTCTTATCGAGAGAAGTGGCTTATAAAAAGATGGTAAACATGGTCAAGGCCACGCGCATGGTTGAAGAAGAATTGGATCGGGGAGAGATAGAAGTAGTAAAATGAAATGCTATTCGTAAAGCCAGGTTTCGTCTATACGCTCATACGATGAAAATTCAAGTTCATCAAAGAATAGATTTATTTCACGTTCGTTAGACCCAGGGTTAGTATCGGACCCATGAATGACGTTTCGCCCAAGATCAATTCCAAAATCGCCCCTTATAGTCCCAGGAGGTGATTCTGAAGGGTCGGTAGAACCCATCATTTGACGAACGATACTGACCGCATTTTTTCCCTCTAAAACCATAGCAAAGGAAGGGCCCGAACAGATGAACTCAACCAATCCATCAAAAAAGGGCTTTCCAACATGTTCTGAATAGTGCTTTTGTGCTAGTTCTAAATCAATGGTTAAAAGCTTCGATCCCACAAGTTTGAGGCCACGTTTTTCAAATCGGGAAATGATAGTTCCTATGAGACCGCGTTGGACCCCGTCCGGTTTAATTAACACGAAGGTTCGCTCACGGGTCATTATTCTTCAATTAATTCCAAATCTACTTCTACGGTTTGTGCGGTTGGCTTGGAATTCTGAGGAGCTTTGCTAGCTTTGACATGCCTACCCCGAGCAGTCCAGGGGAGCCTCCTAGATTTTCTACCAAGTTTTGAGTTTTTATCACATTTTGAGGAACAGAAATAGGCAGTTCTCCCATCCGTTCGTACGAATAACAGTCCAGTGCCAGGTTCCATGGGAGATCCACAAAAATCACAAGATCTAAAATCGGGCACGGATGATCACCTTCCCCCGATAGAATCTGCTTCTCTTGCAGTTTCCCTTAGTTGAATTATATCTCCAATTCGAACAGGTCCAATGCAATTTCTAGTTATAACTTGTCCCTTATTTGATCCGTCTTTAATTCTACATTTTATTTGCATAGCTTCTCCATGCATTCCTGTCTTACCAACGATTTCCACTACCTCAGCGGGTGTGGAATCTTCAATGCTCATGCTTTACGGAGGTCCTCAAGTTTGGCAGATAGGTCTTCGACGGAATCCTTTGCACTTCCCGGATCAACAATTGCAGCTGCTGCACTTGGTACAGACAATCCCGTTGCATTTCCTATTTCTTCTTGTGTTGGTACAAATAAAAATGGAATTCCTTTCTCAATGGAGAGTTCGGGCAGGTGCATTACGATTTCTTCAGGTTGTACGTCTTCTGCTATGAAAACTAATTTTGCAGTTCCACGTTCAATGGTTTTTGTCGTTTCATTCGTTCCTTTTTTAACAGACCCGGTGTCTCGTGCGGCTGCAAGTGCTTCTAGAGCAGCTTGCTGGAGATCGCCAGGTACGTCAAATGTTACGTATATTGGCATGATTGTTCACTTTGGTCCCAATAAAAGCTCACCCACAAACTCTGAGATAACTCCTTACAGAAGATATGGATCATTGACTTTTATAGAGATTCTACGCAAGAGTAGTTAGGCCTCACATAAAAACTCCTCTATAAAGGTTACTGCGTGTGATTGTGGGCCATGCATATTGCTAACATGGGGATTAAAAAAGGGAGGGGATCTGCTCAAGGGTGTGAAAAATAAGCAGCATAGACTCCAGAACTAATATCTAACTTTGCAAATCCCACCCTTTCAAACTGAATTAAATCACCAGAATTGTAGTTACAAATAGTTGATTCAACAATTCCGTTAAATTCTCCTTGAGAAGTTTTTAAACATAGTTGTTCATGGGCAGAGGGTAACCAGTGGATAATGGGCAATGACTGTGACTGGGCCGAGCTAAAATCGTCTTCAATAAACTCAAAGGAATCTCGAGTATACCTAACCGAACCAATTCCCTTTAGGTACAAAATGTCTTCAGCCCCGGGTATGTCAGAGCTGTCGATGAAAATAGAAGGCGTTATTGCAAGTTTTCTAAAGCCACGGTCGGTGTGATCAGGGTGTATGGGAATTTCTACAGTTTCGGGGAGATTCCGTCCGAATATTTGTTTCTCGGATGGATTTTTAATAAAGAACAAACGGTCTGCAACTTCATCGATGTGAGATCTATTTTTAGAATAGATCGTGGAAATGGATAATGTAATGTTATTTGTAGAGGTCCCTAGTTCAATCATGGAGGATGTAATTGCATCTCCTTGTATACCTCGCCTTTTGAAATTTCTTAAGAGGGGTAATTGGAGGTCAGACCACCCTGTAAAACTTCCAGATTCAATGGAATTGGACATACTAGATGTGGATAATGGAACAGGATGATCATCAATATTAATTCGCCCCCAGTGGACAACTTCGGGGTAGTCCCAATTGAAATAATCATATAGATATTGTTGGCGTTTTGCAGAATCTTGTAAATCAATTCCCCGTATTATATGAGTAATTTCGAGTAAATGATCATCTATCGCGCTTTGGAAGTCTAATAACGGCCAGCATCTATGTGTTTGTGCCACTTCACGGGGGTGGGGAACGTCGACCATTCGAAAGGCAACCCAATCGCGGAGTGCAGGGTTTGGGTTAGATAGATCAGTTCTGACACGAAGGACTACTTCTCCTGCAGAAAAATTTCCATCTACCATGTCTTGGAATTCGTTGAGTGTTTGTTCAATAGAATTTTCTCGGTGAGGGCATGGGTGGCCTGAATTCTTTAAATTAGAGAAATCCGAAGAAGGACATGTACAGGTATAGGCCCCATTTAGATTAATTAATTGGATGGCATGATCATAATAAAAATTCAACCTATCGCTTGCCATTATGACTTCATCGGGTTCGAATCCAAGGTACTGGATATCTTCCAGAATCCAATCATATGCTTCAAGGAGAGGACGTTTAGTCGCAGGATCTGTATCGTCAAAACGACAAACGAACCACCCATCATATAGAGATTTATAAGTCCCAATTACAGAAGGCATCCTAGCGTGTCCAATGTGCCAGGGCCCATTGGGATTGGGGGCAACGCGCATTCTAATTTGATCATAGGAATTGGCATTTGGTAGATCAGGTAATTGGCGCTTGGGCACTTCTACGAATTCTTCTTCCAATTGTTCGACTAAATCGGAAGCTAGATTTGTTAGTTTTTGGAGTTGGGCTGAATTTTCAAGAGAGTTCACCTGCTCAATAAGAGGACTAATTAGAGCAGGGATTTCATTTGCAAACTTTCGGAAGTCGGGATAGTCTGCCATGAGGATTCCCATTACTGTTTTAACTTGAGAGGGACCTTGATATTTTAGTGCGTTATAGAGTGCATGTTTTTCTGCCTCAATTAATAAGATCTCTTTGAGTTCAGCGTCCATTCTTGGTGGGTTAATGGTCTCGTTGACAGAAAAAGTCGACTATGTCTGATAATAGTTCTTGAGAGGGGTTAGAAGGGAGAAGTTCCAGTTGTTGCTTGGCCTGAGTGGATAGGTCGTGGGAAAGTTCATGTGCATATGAAATTGTTCCCGAGTCCTCAAGGGCTTCGACTAGAGAATCCATATCGGATTCAGAAGGGCACGAATTCTGATCGTTGTGGAATGAATTCAGATCAACACCGGAGTTGGTGGCGTGGATTGTAAGTATGGTTTGTTTTTGCTCAGATAAATCACTTCCACGTTGCTTTCCAAGAATGGAACTAGGAGTAGTTAGATCGAGTAGGTCGTCATAAATTTGAAAGGCCTTTCCGGCGAGTAATCCAAAGTTGTATAATGCATCTATGATCTCGGGGGGTTGTCCAAGAAGCTGAGCGGGTAAAGCTGCAGATTCTGCAAAAAGAACACCAGTTTTAAGTTCAATCATTCTGAGATATTCTTCAATAGATACCAGATCCATTTTTCCAAATTGAACATCTAGTGCTTGGCCCTCACAGATATCTGAGCAAACGGTTGCCAAACTTGTTAGTGCACGGGATACATTTGAAGAATGTTCTGCAGAGTTTCCTAGTGTTTCAAAGGCTTTTGAATAGAGAATGTCTCCTGCAAGTATTGCAGTATTGGTATTAAATTTTTGATGAACTGAGGGGACCCCACGTCTGAGATCATCGTCATCCATTATGTCATCGTGAATGAGTGTAAAAATATGAATGAATTCTAAGCTTGATGCTGCATCGAGCATATTTACAGAGGTTCCCGTAGAATCAATGAGCCCCCGGTAAGGGAATGGTGACAAATCTTGATTATAGATTGCTTCTGCGGCTATGAGACAAACAACTGGGCGGAGTCGTTTTCCTCCCGCAATGAAAAGGTGATTCGATGCTTCAGAAAGGTGGTCGGGTCCAATGGTATCTATGTGGCTAGCCAAACATTGGTTAACCAGAGTTCTCCTACTAGAAAGAGCATCTAAAATCCGAGAAGAATCCTTTTCGTCCATAAATTTAGTTTGTCAATGAGACTCGGTTTCCGTTATATGAAATGTGAATATCTCGTCCTAGGACGTATCCCTGTTTTCGTGCTATGTTGACATACCCTGAAGCACCAGCAATCGTTTGGTGAGCAGGAATTATGTGAGTTGGTTTAAGTGTGGTTAACATCTCATACAAACCTTCTTGTGAGCAATGTCCAGAGACGTGAACATCGTCGTAAATTCTAGCCCCCCTCATTCGGAGGAGTGTTTCTGCCTGGTAACGCTGGCCTTCATTAGTCGGTTCAGGAATAAGCCGTGCAGAGAAAATGACTTTGTCACCTTCACTTAATTCGTATGGAGTCTCTCCTTTTCCCATTCGAGTGAGCATTGCATTTGGTTCACCCTGGTGCCCCGTGACGATAGGAAGGTATTTTTCTTTCCCTTCTTTCATGATTCTAGAAAACGTTCTGTCCACTGATTTCCGGTGCCCATACATTCCTAGGTCCCCGGGGAATTCAACAAAATTTAGTCGTTCTGCAGTTCCAGAATATTTTTCCATGGAACGTCCGAGTAAAACAGGTTGTCTACCGATTTCTTGGGCAAATTCGACAATACTTGCCACCCTAGCTATATGGCTAGAGAACGTGGTTGCGACAATTCCACCTTTGTAATCTGCCATAGAGAACATCACATCTTTGAGATGTTGTTTTGCTACCGCCTCACTAGGAGTTCTACCTTTCACGTTTGCATTTGTGCAATCTTCAATATAACACAAAACCCCTTCATTTCCTAGTTCTTTAAAACGTTTCATGTCAATAGGGTCCCCTAGTGTGGGTGTGTGATCCATCCGTTTGTCAAGTCCGTAAATGATTGCACCTTCAGGAGTATGAAGAACGGGATTGATTGCATCAATGATAGAATGGGTCACATTGACAAACTCTAGTTCTAAGGTGTCACTTAGAGGTATTCTTTCGCCCGCATTCATGGCTACCAAATCGTTGTTCACTTTGAATTTTTCTTCAGATTGTATCAACTGCCTGACAAGTTCAAGTGTGAATGGGGTTGCAATAATGGGAGCATTATACCGGTGGGCGAGCTTAGTTATCGCCCCTATGTGGTCTAAATGTCCATGGGTAGGGACAATCGCTTTGACATCTCCGGGGATATTCGACATTACACGATCATCGGGGATCGCACCCATGTCAATTAGATCTAGGCTGTGCATTCTTTCAGTTTCAATATCATCGTGAAGGAGAATCTTAGAAAGGTCCAGACCCATATCGAAGATAACGATATCAGAGCCTACACGAACAGCGGTCATTTGCCGTCCGACTTCTTCAAATCCACCTATTGTGGTAATTTCAATTTCCATAGTTAACCCTCCGAGTAGAACCACCTTTTAAACTGCCTGTGATAAAGTTCGGCGTCAGACGCCTCACAATAGGGCATGTTCGAAGGTAGTGTGACTACCGGTTGGTACATGTTATGGTTCGTAGGGGTAAAAGTCAACTGAATTTGATCTGAGCGTCTGACAAAGTGGACAATGAGGATTTCTGGCAGCTGTGTTAATGCACCAACGTTCCAGGGTTTGATCCTTTTAAGAAAGCTTCTAAATTGGGGAGATCAAAGATTGAAACTGGAGCATTTGTATTTGCTAATTCTTTGATTTTTCCGGCCATCCCTCCAGTGACATCGGTTGCAGAAGAATGCGTGATTGAACTATTTCCTTTTTGTTGGGAAGAAAGGCGGGGTATGACATTTCCAGATGGGTCTAAAACGCCAGGTGTTGAGGTACAAAATCCGATGCGCTTGGTAGGGATTGAGTTGGATAGATTGGTTACTAGTTCATCCCCACTAACTATGGTTGCTCCTTTTTCTGCAGTGGTGACAATATCTCCATGAATCACAGGTACAAATCCAGATTCTAGAAGTGATAAAACATGCTGAGAAGGAAAATGAAGTAGTGAATCTGAATCTCTCCATGCAACGGATAATGGATGCACGGGGATTGCAGGTATGTCTAAGGAGTGAAACGCGTGGACTACGGCATCGCAAAGGCAGATCATAGAAGAATGTATGATATCCACCTCGGTCACATTATGAGTCCCATTCTCAATGGTCACATTGAAATTGGAAGCGTGGAAATGGCCAAAACTCCCACCTCCATGGACCACAATGAGATTTTTTGGACGGTGGTTGGAAATGATTGTTGCCGCGGTGTCAATATGGGCTTCGTTCAGCGTCTCTGGTTGGTCTTTTTTGGTGATTACACTACCCCCAAGTTTTAGTAAAGTGACCGGTTCAATCGAAGTCATTTTCGGAGTAACCCCTTTTCAGAGATGTCCACCGAAAATGCAGATTTGCAGCTATCGGTGGAAAGTAGAGATGGAATGGCAGACATATCAGGATCTAATGCAACAATACATCCAGAACCTCCTGCTCCAGTGAGTTTTGCACCGAAAGCCCCTGAATTTCTTGCCGCCCACACCATCTCATCCAAAGAATTGGAAGAAACGCCTAGAGAGGATAGCAAACCGTGGTTAATATTCATTAAATCCCCTATAGTAGCCAGGTCCTGATTTTCTAGAGCAACCATTCCAAGTTTCGAAATACGGCCAATAGAAGTTATAATAGACTCTATAAACTCATAATTTTCTTTGTTATTCCGCACCATTGAGACTAATTCTTTTGTAGACCCGAAACCACCGTCGTACCCGATTGTAAGGGGTAATTTTGAAAAAGGTAATTTATTACATTTCTTTCCTTCTACGCAAACAAATCCCCCCATCGTAGAGCAAAAGGTATCTGCCCGAGATGCGCGGCCTTGGACGGTTTGTTCTACTTCATGGGCGAGAGTGGCTATTTGTTCTAAAGGGTGGATTACGTCACAGGTTCTAGACACTGCATCCACAGTAGCAACAGAAACGGCTGCAGAAGACCCAAGCCCCGCCCCTAAGGGGATATCACTTTCAACAACTATTTCCAATCCATTAAGAGTAGTTTCAGAAAAATTCAAAGATAGGCCAATTGCTGTGAGAATATAGTGAAGATGGGGTTCTACTTTTGATAGATTCGATTTCAGAGAGGATTCAGAAAATTCTATACTGAAATCGTTTGTACCTATTTGGGGAGCTTGAATAGAAATTAAATTATCATTCGATTTGGTACAAGAAACAGTTATCCTCTTATCTATTGCACATGGGACCGCAGGCTCACCATAAACTACTGCGTGTTCTCCGAACAAATAGACCTTCCCTGGAGCAGATGAGGATGGCATTATATTACAAATTGTATGGAATGGATAAAAACATAGAGTTGACTCTATAACTCTAAATCGAAGTCGGATAATGACAGATCCGGAGTTACGCCGCGGTTGTCTAATGTTTCATTTGCAAGAAGCCAGTAAACAGTAGCGAGGGCCTTTCTGCCTTTGTTGTTAGTAGGAACAACTAGGTCTACGTGACTAGTTGCATTGTTTGAATCACACATGGCGATGACAGGGATACCAATAGCAATTGCCTCTCTGATTACTTGTGCATCTCCGATTGGGTCGGTTACAACTGCGATGTCAGGTTCTATGAATCCGGGGTAAACCGGATTTGTAAGTGTTCCAGGTATAAATCGCCCGGTAGAAACCATAGCCCCAATAGATTCTGCAAAGGTTGTGGCGGGGTGATGGCCGTACTGCCGGGACGAGGAAACAATAACTCGTTCGGGAGGATAACGAGATAACAGGCGGGCTGCTTCTCTAATACGTTTATCAGTTTGGATAATATCTAGAATATACAATCCATCTGGCCTAACACGGTGGATAAACTGAGACATGTCTTTCGTTTTTTGTTGAGTTCCAATATGCACTCCTGCAGAAAGATAATCTTCCGCAGGTAAGAGAAGATCCACCCCCTCATCGTCGAAAGTGTCTTCATATTCCTCGACTTCTGGTGCGGAATCTATGTCCGCGGAATCGGTAGTAGCTTCAGGAGCTTCCCCGTCAAGAGGAGTAGTTTCTTGTTGTTCGTTTGTCAATTCAGGAGTTTCTGTGTCAATAGTTTCCGTGTCAGTCATAGTGTTTTTATCTCTTGTTCAATTCTTATCAATTCATTTAATTTTGTAGTCCTCTCGCCTCCAACGGCTCCGGTCTTAATATAGGGCGCATGGGTTGCAAAGGCTATATGAGAAATTGTGGTATCTTCAGTTTCCCCACTTCGGTGGGAAACGACTGGAGTGATATTATTTTTCTTGGCGAGGTCAATGGCTTCCAAGGTTTCTGTCAAAGTCCCTATTTGATTGGGTTTAATCAAGATGGAATTTGCTGCTTTGAGGTCGATTCCTTTCTTTAATCGTGTGACATTTGTTGCGAACAAATCATCTCCGCAGACTAGAGAGCTCTCCCCAATGGAATTTGTGAGTTTAGAAAACCCTTCAAAGTCATCTTGGTCGAGTGGATCTTCAATATATGCCAAGGAATAAATACGAGAGAGGTCCGAAACGTAGTCGATTTGTTCGTCTACAGATCTGGAAATGTCTCCGTAATCATAACAATCTTGAGTGGGGTCATAGAGTTCGGATGCGGCCATGTCCACACCCATTTTAATTTCAAAGCCAACTTTACTTGAAATATTAGAGATCGATTCGGACATGACGTCGAAAGCTACCTCATCGGGGATGGGTGCCGCCCACCCACCTTCGTCTCCTTTGGCACGAATATGCCCACGATCTGACAACAGTGTTCCAGTCAATTTGTGTACCTCTGTGTTCGCGAAAATTGCATCGAAAACGCAGGGTGCACCTACAGGAACTGAAAGAAATTCTTGTATATATGTAGAGTCTGCCGCGTGGGCCCCACCGCCTATTACATTTCCTAGAGGAATGGGGAATGAACCTCTTTTGGAAGGAGATCCTATGTGTTGATAGAGAGGAACATCCAAGGAATTGGCTGCAGCTTTGGCGTTGGCCAAAGAAATTGCAACTGCGCTGTTTGCCCCAATGACTGAAAAATTTTCAGTCCCGTCTGCAGATCTAAGAGTGTTATCAACCAAGGTTTGGTTGGTAGAATCCACTTTTCCTTCTAACATGGGCAAAGCATGTTTTTTTGCGGCAGAAATAGCATCTGAAGCAGGTAATTCAATTGCCTCGTGTTCTCCAGTACTAGCTCCACTTGGGGCAATTGCCCTTCCAAATCCACCATTTTGTGTTTGGATGGATGCTTCCACAGTCAAGTTTCCCCTGGAATCGAAAACGCGGTCGAGGTGTATTGAATTGATTATTGACACTTTATTCGGGGGCCTCCTTTTTTGAGAGTATCCGTCTTTGAACTGAGAAGGGTAGTACATTAGCATCATATTCTGCAGCTGCTACTAAGATGGGCTGTGAGTGGTCGGTGTCTATGAGTAAAGGAGCACCGTGGGCTATTTGCAGTGCCCTTGCACCAATGATACGGGCTTTTTCGTGTCTATTATGTTCTAAATTTTGCATTATTGATAGGGAGACACAACGTCTATAAGATCGATGTGTGAAACAAACATTCTTCGGCAACAATACCGGGTGATACCAAGGTCATCAAGTACATCGGCAGGACTTTCTTCTCCGTCTTTTGTATTAGATCTTGAAACATAGTCTTCCCAATGCTCTGAGATGACCTTTCCGCATGTGAAACAACGAACTGGAATTATCATATTTTAAGTCACCTATAAGATTTTTGGAAGCGTGCCCTTGCACCGGGGCCACCCCACTTTTTAGATTCGCGTTGACGGACATCGTTAACTAGAAGTGTTCGATCAATAGCCATGTACAGATCCCGGAGTTCTATGTCTTCGGTGAACTCCACCAAGGCCCTAGCGATGGCGGTTCGAACAGCATCTGCTTGTCCAGAGTATCCCCCGCCATTAACTTTAACAGTTATGTCAATCTTGTCACGTAATTTGTCTTCTGCTATATCGAAGGGGTCTAACATTTTAAGGCGGGAGGATTCGGGTTCTACTAGTTCTATTGGAATTGAATTGACTCGAACCTTCCCAGTCCCTTCTTTAATTGATGCCCTTGCTATTGCTGTTTTCTTCTTACCACTTGTATTGATAGTTTTTACCATGTTATTTTCGCTCCTAATTTTTCGGATATGAGTCCAAGTTCGACGTATCGTATTTCAGAGGGATCCTCAAGAGAAGTATTGGCAAGAATCTCACCCTCAGTTTCAAATGGATTTCCCACATAGACACGAATACGTTCGAGTGCATCTCTCCCTTTCTTTCGTTTGTATGGCAACATGCCCCGAATCGCCCTTTTGATTATTCTGTCGGGGCGTTTAGGATAGTAAGGCCCTTGGTCGGAACCAATTTCCATTCGTTTTTGGAATCGGCTTAGAATATCTTGTTCAGATCCAGTGATCACTGCACGTTCTGCATTTATAATAGCCACTTTATTCCCTTCGAGCGAGAGTTGAGCTATTTGGCTAGAAACTCTACCGAGGACACACCCACTCGCGTCGATTATGCGATCGGGTTGGAATTTTCGATGATTCATCGGAAAATCCTCACATTAGAACCATCTTTATTCCGCCCGAGAATTTGTTCTAGGCGTATTGGTTCACCATTGGCTTGTTTTATTTTAATTTCTGCACTCTTAGAAAAATCAACTGCAGCAATAGTAACACCTTTGTTAAGAATGCCACTCCCAAGGACTTTCCCAGGAACAACAATAGTCTCATTCTCCTTGGCATATCTTTCTATGTGTCCAAGATTTACTTCTGCGTAATTTCTTCGGGGGCCTTCTAATTGATGGGCAATTTCACTCCACAATTCAGTGCCTGTTTCGCGAGAAACGGCTTTTAATTCACTTATAAGACTGTTAAGTCTTGGGTCCATTTTATTCATATGCTTATTCCCTCCCCCAATGCACCAGCACGGTTACACAATGACTGGACTGAGCTGGTAATTAGTTCGTCGCTGGACATAGAACCATCCGTCTCCACGTGGAAAACGAAAGTATTGGGCACATCCGTCACTTCTACTTTTTTCTTAGGATATTTGTTCGAGAGGTTATGTCCAAATTCACTAGTTGGGATTATTTTTCCAGAATCCTCGATGGCCCCACGAACGATTAAAGGGGTTTGTTCATCTCCTTTTTTCAGTGTGCCAAGCACATTGATTGATTGGAGATAGGTATATCCAATTGCCACACCGCCTTGGAATTTTGCGTGAGTACGTCCAGTTCCAAGAACAGCATCTGCTTCAAAGGCAAGGCGCTGGTTTTCCTTGAGGTCTACAATAGGTATTCGTTTATCGGCCGGTTCAACCAACTTTTCAGGCGAAACTAGATCGCCAGAATAAACAGTCGCAGGTCCCTGCACATCAAGGGTCAAAGTGACTACGTCCGTGTATTCAAATTCGTCTGTAGGTGTTGTAAGAGGAACAAGGCACAATCTATGGCCTATGATCTCATCGAACAAAACACTGGTATTTTCAGTCACACGAATTGTATCAATGGAAAGAGTAGGGACATCAATTAGCATCGCTCTTCGAATGCCATTTGCAAATGCAGGAGTCAAACCTTGGACAACAAATGTGACAAACCTATCAGAGTGATCTATCATATCAATTTTTACTTTGGTTTTGGCCATATTATCTCGCCACCCGTGGAGCACGGCACCCATCGTGTGGGCGCGGAGTTACATCCTCTATCCTTCCAATTTCAAGTCCAGATCTAGCGAGAGTTCGTATGGAAGCCTGGGCCCCAGGTCCAGATCCCATCCTAGAAGTCCCCCCAGGACCTCGGACGCGTATATGAATAGAAGAAATCCCTGCTGCTACGGCAGCTTCCGCGATTCTTTCTGCGATTTGCATGGAGGCATATTGAGAAGCTTCATCTCTACTTTGTTTCACCACGGCACCTCCAGAACACTTAGCTAGAGTTTCGGCTCCAGTTTCATCGGTTAGTGTGATGATAGTGTTATTGAATGAAGAATATATATGGGCTATCCCCCATGTTTTATCTGCTTCACTCATTCTTCAGACACCTCTTTTACTATTGGTTCGGGTGGTTTTCGGATGGGGTGAGATTCATCTGAAATTGAACTGTATTGATCATACTGAAGACTTGATTCCTCTTCTACTTTGACTTTATAAGAAGGAACGTCCACACAATGTCCATTTAGAGAAATATGACCATGGACGACGAATTGTCTAGCTTGTTTAATTGTGTTTGCTAGCCCGGAACGATATACGATGGTTTGTAAACGGCGTTCATGGATTGTGTTGACATCAAGAGTAAGAATGTCGTCTAACTGAGAGTCGGGACCCACAATTCCATATCGTTTTAATTTAGCAAGAAACAGAGTCTCTTCTTGATTGGCTTCGCCGAGTCTTGCAAGATGTTTTCGGGCTTCGCGTCGATAAGATCGAAGTTCTGATTGGGCGCGCCAAAGTTCGACTTTGTTTTTCAACCCATAGAGTGTTAGTAATTCGCGTTCTTCGGCTATACGTCCACTTTGGAATGGGTGGTTAGGGGTTTCGTAGAATTTGGTATTATTCCCAAGGGCCAAGATTAACTCCCCCCTCTATTTTTAACGCTTACTCCGACTTTTGCTCCTTTTCTTCCAGTTGATTTGGTTCTTTGTCCACGTACTTTGAGTGATTCTCGGTGTCTAAGGCCGCGGTAAGTGCCTATTTTTTTCATCCTGTTAAGATCTTGTTGATGGACTAGGTTAACGTCGGTTCCAATAAGATGACGATCTTCGCCTGTAAAGAAGTCATTTTGCCGATTTGTGGCCCATGTGGGAATTCCAGAGGGGAATTCGTCTATCTTAGCGGTGAGTTTTTCGATTGAATCGTCGTCGAGTAGACCAAGTGTTGCTTTTGGGTTGAGATCGGCTTGGTTGATTATTAGACCAGCGATTCTTCTACCAATTCCAGGTAAGCTGAGAAGAGCACGCTCTATGCTCTTCGTCCCATCAAGGTCAAAGTTTTTTACCCTGACGAAGTATCGTATTTCGTTTGTTTCAGTAGGTTCTTCTTTGGTGCTCATTTTTTCATAGTTTTGTATAGATGTAATTGACGTCGCGGCGGGGATTTGAACCCCGGAGGCGGAAATCGCCACAGGGTTAGCAACCCTGCGCCTTGGACCAGACTTGGCTACCACGACATGTTGGTTCTCGTCGCCCACTGTGGACTCGGGGAAGGACCCCTACATCTATTACGTGGGATATGGTATTCGTGTGTGCTATTTAAGGACAACGGATTAAAATTGTACGATGTTCAGACAGAAATGCCTAAGCGAGGAGAATGGATCAGAGTAGTAGTGATAAAATTTTTTGGGGAAAGGTTTAGAAAATGGGGGGAGGGATTGCTAGGAGTCCCCGTTTCGGAGATGGGTACAATAGTTCCAGGGTTAGTTTTGACTACTATTTTGCTAGGCTTATCGTTATTTTTAGGACAAATATTAGAATTTGAAATAATAGAGGGGGTTGACATAAACATCCCCGCAGTCATACTAGCATTGTTACTTGGCATTATCCTTGGAAATGTATTTATAGTCCCAAATTCAGTTCGCCCAGGGATTAAATTTAGCCGAGGGGTATTGCTACGATTAGGGATTGTTCTAATTGGGATTAGACTTGCGATAGGGGATGTTTTTAAGCTGGGATTGATGGGATTGCCAATAATTATTGGTTGCATAGGGACTGCGTTGTTGGTCACATATTTTTTAAGTAATAAATTGAATCAACCGAGACGCTTGGGTTCGTTAATAGCAGTTGGGACCTCAATATGTGGCATATCTGCTATTTTAGCAACGAGTACTGCGATCGAAGCCACGGAAGAAGAAACAGCTTACGCCATAGCAGTGGTTACATTATTTGGATTGGTCGCAGTTCTCATATATCCAATTTTAGGTCACTTTCTATTTGCAGGAGATCCAACAAAAGTTGGGTTATGGCTAGGGACCTCCATTCAAGATACATCACAAGTAGTGGGGGCAGCGTTGATATATTCACAAGTGTGGAACTCCCCTGTGGCTCTAGACATTGCAAGTCTCACAAAAGTAATACGAAATGTGTTCATGGTGATAATAATACCCATAGTTGCGATTGTCTATTCGGGGGGCCTAGAGAGGGCTAGTGAAATTGGTTTGAAAGGCCATTTAAGGTTGGGCAAGATTGGGCAAGATTATTTCCAATACTTCCCAAAATTTATCATAGGATTTTTAATTCTTTCCATGGTCCGAACAATAGGAGATTGGGAGATTGGAAGAGGGGGAACTGCATACTGGGTGGTAGATCAAGTCGAGTGGGTTCAGATGATAAGTTCGGTTGAAATGATATCTAATGGATTGTTCATAGTGGCCTTGGCAGGAGTGGGCCTAAGCACTAAACTTCAAAAAATTAGAGATCTTGGCCCTCAATCGTTTTTGATTGGATTCATCACAGTAGTTGCAGTAGGATTGATAAGTTTTTTCGCGATAAATCTGACAGTTTAGGTATACAGGTATGGCTTTCGATCTCCGATGGAATTTTGGTACTTTTCATTGAAAACCCAATGGTCATCTTCGTTCTTAATTAGGTATGCACCATAAAATGGTACTCTTTCAGATATGGTTTCTATTAGGGCCTTTCTGATTTCTCGTTTAGTCATCTCCCCCATTGATTTTAGATCGTCGTTTCGATTTAAGCATCCTTTCAAATACCCATCATGTGTGACACGTACACGGTGACAATTGGAACAGAAATCCGAATTTCCAACAGGGTCGACTATTTCGACCATTCCTTTGCCAAACCAATATCGTTTTCTAGAATGCATATACCGTTGTTCCACTTTATCGGCCCGGGATTCGAACCAAGCGTGGACATCGGATATGTTGACTGCCCAATCGGAATTTCCAGTTAATTCGGGCATATATTCAATGAGTTGCAGGTGGAGCCCCTCTCTTTGAGAGATGAAGTCAACCATAGACGGGATGAACCCTGCCGTTTGTCGAAAGACGACCATGTTGAGTTTTACAGGGGCGAGATTGGCTTCGAGGGCAGAATCTATCCCCAATAACACCCGGTCGAAGGCCCCACTTTTTGTTAATTTTGCAAATGATTCCCTATCAAGTGCATCCAAAGAAATATTTACACGGTCGAGCCCAGCATCGGCCAGTGCTTGGGCCCTCCCGGGTAAGAAAGTCCCATTAGTTGTAAGAGAAATCTCAAAAGAGTTGGGAGTCCTGCGTATGATTTCTTCTAGATCTTGACGCAGCATGGGCTCCCCTCCTGTGAATTTAACAGAATTTATCTCAAACTCCTCGCAAACTTCGAGGAATCGAACGACATCGTCGGTGGAGATTTCATCCATTTGAGGGTCTAATGGCCCCCGGGTATCCCCCAACCCTTCGTTGTGGCAATAAACGCAATCGAAATTGCACCGATCAGTCAGCGACATTCGGACGCTGTTGACTTCCCTTCCAAACGAATCTTTTAACACAAAGAGATATTCCCACCAAGAGAATTTAAGCTTAAGGGTTTAATATTACCAAATTGATCAATTAAACCTATTTAATTTTAGATTGTAGGATTTATAATCAAGTTTCCATCGGGAGTCAATCCAATTTCGGCATCGGAGGTTAATTTTCTATCGTTGAAAACATGTTTAAGCCCCCGGTTTAGAAATGCCACGAGTTCAGGTTCGGTGTAGGCCAATTTTGTACCATCGTTGTCAGCCATGGTGTAAATTCGAGATACTAGATCCCATAATTCAGTTCCTTCCTGTACATTGAAAATGATGTTGCACTTAAGCAGTTTAGATAAAGTGATTGTTTGTTCTGCTTTAGATATGTTAACACGTGCAGAAGTTTCTATTGTGCTGATATTTGCCACACTTGTTCCAAGTTGAGACGCGATGCTTTTTTGAGTCACTCCGCGTTCCCTAAGGGACAGCACTTCGATCTGTCTTTGCGTAAGGAAGGTATCTCCGGCATTAGGTATAGTTCGAGTCATACGGAGAGATAGGACCCGGTGATAAATTAAACCATCCCAAAAATATGTCATGCGTTTGTAGGACTAAGGTCGAATGGATGTGGGGATTATCTTGCGTGGAGTAGTTTGTTGAGTTGATAATGACGCATGGTGAACATTACCCAGAACAATGGGTAGCAGAAAAGAGAAAATGGGCTAAGAAATCCACCTAGATTATACTCGACTTTGTCTGTTAAAATTGTGTGATCCCCCTGGGATGAAAAACTATGAGTATGGATCCACCTTTGGAATGGTTTTCCAGACACATCGTCCCGGAAGAATGCACTATTTGATTTTTCATCGATTTCGAGTATTGTGACGTTCCAAACAATGGGAGAGCCTATTTTGAAAGGCTGAATTGTGGCTACTATTTTGGCACCTTCTGGGAGATTACCTTGAATTTGGTTTCCTTTGGAATCTACTACAGACTCAATTTTAAGATTCATCCAAGGAGGGGTTAATTGTTCAAGTCCCGCTATATTTGAATGGAAATTCCACACATCATCAAATGGAGAGATTATACGAGAGGATTTAGTGAAAATAGGCATGTTTTTGATTCATTTTAAACGAATATAAAATATAGGTTTTAAATTAGGAATTGAAATAGCCAAGTTGATGTTCTCTTCTGCCGTTTTCGGGGTAAGAATGCTAACGAAACGTGCGAAGGAAACTACCCCTTTCAGAGCCATGTCTGTATTAGAACGGGCACAAGAAATGGAAGACGTGGTTCACCTTGAAGTTGGAGAGCCAGATTTTGAACCTCCGGCAGAAGTGATAGATTCGGCAATCGAGTCGGTGTTGAATGGCAATTCAGGGTATACAACTTCTAGGGGGAAAATAAAACTAAGAGAAGCGGTTTCAGATTACTATCAAAGGACGTACGACCTAGATATTGGAGTAGATAGGATAGTAATCACCCCCGGGACTTCGGCTGCACTTACTATGGTCTGTCTAGCTCTGCTCGAGGAAGGGGATGAGGCGATTCTTACAGATCCATATTATGCTTGTTACCCCAATTTTATTAGGCAAACTGGCGGTACTATCAACACAGTTCCCTTAGATATATCTGCAGGTTTTGCGCCGAATATAAAACTTTTTGAAGAATCTATGGGCGAAAGTACCAAGGTGATGTTATTAAATTCCCCTTCAAATCCAACAGGTTCCGTGTTAAAAAATTCAGAAATAGGAGAGTTGGCAGAAATTGCACAGAGGAATAAAACAACTATCGTTTCGGATGAAGTGTACCACGGCATATACTACGATACAGAAACACACAGTGTATTAGAACACACAGATGATGCGTTTGTGGTGGATGGTTTTTCAAAGAGATTTGCAATGACTGGGTGGCGCTTGGGATGGATCGTATGCCCACCCGAATGTATAGATGTGATAAACAGATTGACGCAAAATTTAGTCATCTGTGCGACTAACTTTGTACAAGACGCAGGGATAGCTGCCCTACAAATGTCAGACGATTTAGTTCCAAAAATGCGAGATGTGTATAGAAAGAGGAGAGACGTCCTCATTGAAGGGGTGGAGAAATTAGGAGTAGGAATGGGATATGTCCCAGAGGGGGCTTATTATCTTTTGATAGATGTTAGTGAGTTGGGAGATGCATTTGATATTTCCAATAGGTTGTTAGATGAAGTTGGAGTGGCCACTACACCGGGGCCAGATTTTGGAGGGTCTGTAGAAAATTGTCTTAGACTCTCATATGCCACGGGAATGGAAGATTTGAAGGTAGCAGTAGAAAGAATAGGAAAATTTATTGAAGATAATCAATAGAAGTTAAAGTCACTACGTGTGTCTCTTTTGAACATAGTCAAAAGACCTTTCCCAGGAGTATTTTTCATCGGTGTATCGATATGCCAAAGGATCTTTTGGCATAGATCCCCGGGCTATTTTTTCTTGCTGATAAGAAGGCCGGTCGTCGATGAAATAACGTCCAGTGAGTATTTTTCCTTCGGCTAGTGAAGTTTCAGTTTCATACATCATCTGTGCCGCTTGCACGCGGTTGTGAGGGTCAAAGTCATATTCTTCTGATTTCTGAACATCGACATATGGAACATATTGTTTTGCATCTTTATTCCAAGTAGGACATTGTGTAAGGAAATCGATATGTGCAAATCCTTCATGTTGAATTGCTTCTACAAGAATGTCCTTTGCTTGGGAAGGGTTTACTGCAGCGGTTCTTGCTATATAAGATGCACCGGCTGCAAGTCCCATGGACAAAGGTCGAATGGGGTCTTTTGCACTGCCTAGGGGTTGTTCTTTGGATTTGTGTCCCTTTAATGAAGTGGGGGAAGCTTGGCCTTTTGTCAATCCAAAAACTTCATTGTTGAATACTATATATACAATATCGTGATTTTCACGAGCAGTATGCATGAAATGGTTTCCACCAATCCCATATCCATCTCCATCCCCTCCAGCGGCTATGACAAGTAAATCTGGATTCGCCAACTTTGCCGCCCGTGCAATTGGAAGAGACCGGCCATGTAAAGAGTGGAACCCATAACACTCGAAATAACTACTGATCTTACTAGAGCAACCAACCCCAGTAACAAGAAGAACTTCCTCGGGAGACCTGCCGACTTCAGAGACAGCTTTCTTCAAAGCGTTTAGTACTGCGAAATCTCCACATCCGGGGCACCACGTTGGTTGGGGTTCGATTTCGGGTGTAAATTCATTTGCGTCAACGGTTCTGTTTTCTCCAATGGCACTAAAGGTAGTATTCATAGTTAATTTTCTCCCATTATTTTTTCTTCGAATCCTGCTACAATCTCAGCGGGTTCGAATGGATTCCCATCATATTTGAGCAACCCATATAATTTATCGCCGTATGCCCCAAGTTGTTGTTTCACAAGTCCTTGGAATTGGCCCGTTGCATTCATTTCCACGACTAAGATCTTGGAAACACTTTCAACGAAAGAAGTGACTTCTTGGATAGGGAATGGGCAGAGGTCACTTACAGAAAGTGCTTTTACTAGAGGGGTTCCAGACGAATTAATTCGGTCAACCGCTTCTTCAACGGTTCCTTTGTTAGAGCCCCATGTTAAGATCCCATAGGGGGAAGAAATAGGGCCATACGGAGTATTATTTGACACATTTTGGGCATCTAGGTAAGTCCTTATTGCGGCTATTTTACTCCTACGTCGGTCCATTTGTAGAACTCGATTAATGGGGTCTTCGGATATGTGTCCTTCTTGGGTATGTTCATTGCCAGAAGCATGGAATCTTCCGTGTTTCTGTCCAGGTATGGATCGAAGAGATACCCCATCTTTTGCGTCATAGTTATAGCGATGATACTTGCCAGAGGGATGATGAGGAGCATCGATTAGATCGGATTCGGGGATGGTCCCAGGCATGGAATGATCAGGATCACGGTCAAAGAAACTAAGAGGTATGTTTCGCAATTCTGCCCCGAGTTTTTGATCGTATAAAAGAATCACAGGGATATTATACCCATACGCAATCTGGAACGCCATACGGGTTTGATCGTATGCTTCTTCGGGGTCCCCAGGGGCCAACACTATACGGGTGGAGTCTCCTTGGCTAGTATATAGAACGTGCTCTAGATCTGCCTGTTCAGTCTTAGTTGGCATCCCGGTTGCAGGGCCTGCGCGCTGGGCCTCTAGGAGAACTATAGGTTGTTCAACCATTTCTGCTAGGCCTAGTGGTTCAGACATTAATGAAAACCCACCCCCTGCAGATCCTGACATTGCTTTTACCCCTGCGTGGGACGCCCCAATGGCAAGTGCTGCTGCGGCTATTTCGTCCTCAACTTGTTCAGATATACCACCAACATCGGGAAGGATTCCACACATAATCGTAAATGCAGCAGTCCAAGGTGTCATAGGGTATCCTGCAATAAATCGGCACCCTTCGTCGAGGGCAGCATAGGCTATTGCGTGACTTCCCGATACGAGAGCTTGGGTTTCGTTGTGCTCGCCAGAGGGGAATCTAATGTCATGTGTAAATTCAAAGGTGTCAGCCACCATAGAGTATGTATTTCTAAGAATGGTTAGATTTTGTTCAAATATAGGCCCCTTCATTGCGGCTTTCATCAGTGCTTCGATGGGGGCCAATTCCATTTCCAATAGCGCGGCTGTGGCCCCCACACCAGCAGTATTTCGCATGATATCCCTGCCTTCTTCTTTTGCGATAGAACGCAGATCAATTGGATAGACATTCCAGTTATTTTCAGCTACTTGTTCGGAGAAGTCGGGTACATCTTCTATGTCGATTATCCCTGTGTCGTATACAATTACACCACCATTGTGTAAATCGTATAGATTCTCAGTTAAGGGCTTTATTCGTTCATTTCCATAATATGCAGAATCTATCTTCTGGTTCCTGCCAAATGAATCCCCCAATGCCAAGAGGAAATTGTAACCATCGCCACGTGATTTTAATTCCGTAGGACCCGCTCTTATTTCGGCGTAGGTATGCCCCCCTCGAATACGAGATGGGTAATGTCGGTGGGTGAAAACATTCAGGCCAGATCTCATGATTGCCTTGCCAAAATTATCACTAGTAGAAACTATACCGTCCCCTGATCCTCCCGCAATACGCCAAATGAGCTCTGAATCCATTATTTATGCACTGGAATTTGATTGGAACTTGACATGTAAAAGACTTTGCCCAAATAAGTATGAATAATCATGATAGATTAATTTATAACGGTGGTGTAAATGCGACTATTGGTATCGATTTCAACATATCCTAAATAATTAATCTGCATAATTATCGGAATGTAATTTTCGGGTTAATGCACCTACATTATTGATTATATTTTGGCAAACTGTCTGAAAATCTGACTGGGCTATTGAATCGGGATTGAGGACGGCAGGAAATCCGTCGTCGGATCCCTTCCTAACAAGAGGGTCTAATTGGATTCGTCCGAGGAATGGAAGTTCCAATTCATTTGCAAATATCTCGGAAGTTCCCGTTCCAAACAGGTCGTGGACTGTGTTGCAAGAGGGGCACAAGAACCCACTCATATTTTCTACTAGCCCCAGAGTGGGAGTTCCATGTCTATCAAACATTTTAAGGCTTTTTTCTGCATCGTCGAGGACAACTGATTGTGGCGTGGTGACTATCACGGCCCCAGTTACGGATACAATTTGAAGTAGGGTCAACTGGGCATCCCCCGTTCCAGGTGGCAAGTCTATGATTAAATAGTCCAATGAACCCCAATTTACATCCGAAAGTAACTGTGAAATTATTTTATGAACCATAGGCCCTCTCCAGATTACAGGGTCATTTTCCCCGACAAGAAGACCTAGACTAATGAATTTTACTCCAAATTGTTCAGGAGGTTGGATTTTCCCATCTTTTGTTTCAAGAGGTTCGTCCGTGTGGCCGATCATCCGGGGAGTATTTGGGCCATAAACATCAGCATCGAACAGGCCTACTCTGGCACCAAGTCTCGCCAATTCAGTAGCAAGGTTTACAGAAACAGTAGATTTCCCCACCCCACCTTTTCCGGACGCTACTGCGATTACGTTCTTGACAGTAGGTAAAAGATCGTCCTCGGGTGAAACATTTTTTTCGGAGCGCGCAGATATTTCCACTTCAAATTTGGAATTTGAAAATAAATCTCTAATTTGTTTGGCTATTGATCGTTCTTCGGTGGAGTAAGGAGCCCCCAGAACAAGGGATATTTTGATTGTAGATTCTTCGATGGTTATAGAATTAACCAATCCGAGGGAGACTATATCATTTCCAAGGCGCGGATCGGGAATGGAACTAAGTAAATCTTGGACTTCTTGTTCATCCATGTAGACAAATATATGTCACATGTTTGATAAGAAGTTTGCTAGTTATCAAACTAATTGAGAGAAAATCGACTTAAGTTGGAGGAAGTACAAGAGGGGAAGTATGGGAGCAAAAAATTGTCCGGTTTGTGGTGAAGATTATGAATTTTATGAAGAAACGACAGGTGGAGATAAAGAAAAAGGAATACAGATAATGCACGATATTGACCAAATGTGGGAAGTGGAAGAAAATATACGCTGGAATCGTATCTGTCACCGGATTGGTACAAAAAATAGTGCAAACGCGGGGGAAATTCAGTTGGCAGTGGAGACTTTTAGGCACCATCGTGGGGAGACTGAGTGAGGTTGGAAAATGGCTAAGATCCCAGTGGAAAACGTAAAATGGTGGCAATGGGCACTGGATGCGGTGTTTTTTCTGTTCGGCATAAACTCATTGTTGAACGGAGAATTGAGATGGGGAATTGGATTGATTATAGTCGGGATGTTGGCATTTGGGTACGACCTATGGAGATGGAAATTGAACGGGGGTGAATTTAGTTTTCCCGTCCGGAAAGAAAAGTGAATACAGAATAAGAAATGGGATTGGAACTTGAGAGGTATTGGGGTATTGGACCTAAGACTAGGGCAAAATTTGAAAATAAATTAGGAGTGGATGGGGCTCAACGGGCAGTTCTTTACTCGGACTTTGATTCCTTGCTGTCCACAGGTGTTGGCCTTGGAAGAATAGTGTCCATATTGAGAAGAGTGGGAGAGGGGAAGAATATAGATGCTTTTGGATCGGTGGATTCTAGAAATGAGTATAAAAATATACTTGAAATAGTGCAAAAATTTTCTGTGTCTTCGAGGGTAAAAAATAAGATAAAAATTTTAGCTCCGATGTCGTCGATTGGTTTGATTAATGAACAGCTTGATTTAATTTTTGACACGGGTGAGGCATGGAAATTGCTGCCAGAAGAGAATAGAAAAGTGATATTGGAGCGTTTGAAGTGGTGCGATGGTGCAGAGGGAATCGGGCGAACCGCGGTTGGGATTTCTACATTTTTATATGACATGGGTAATTTGGGTGGTGTTTTTCAAGAAATAGAAACTTTGAACATAGAGACTCTGAAGAAAGTTGAAAGGGCCATGGATCAGTTGAAAGAGGCCCCCCTCGAAGTGGATGCTGAAAGAATAAGGCCGTCTATAGAGAGTGTCGAGAGTTTGGTCCAGGTGGAAGAAGAGGTCTACCAAATTATAGAAGATATCAAGAAAAAGAATGTTAGTGGTTTCATAGAGTTTAAAGAAGAAGTGTATGCATCCCTAACTAGAAAAACGGGAATCGACGGGAGTCTAATAAGAGATATAGAAGTGGAAGAATTGATAGAAGCGGATGAGTTTATATTAGAAATAATTAGAAAATTAAAAACTAAATTTCGAGGTGAAATTGATGAAGAAAAAAGAAAATTGGATGAAGAGAATCGAGAATTTGTTGAAAGGTCAAGGGGCGACATAAACAAATCCATTGAGGCAATTGATAAAATTGCATTTTATCTATCGTTGGCGCTCTTTGCACTGCATTTTGACATGTCTAAGCCAATAGTGAAAAAAGATATCTTATGTGTAAAGGTCAAAAAAGGACGGAATTTATCTATGTTTAGTTCGCAAAAAGGGGAAGTAACGCCAATAAATTATACTATTGGGACGTCTGAAACTCAGTCCCAAGTGGAAAGTAAGAAACTCGCGGTGTTGACAGGAAGGGCGGGGAGTGGGAAGACCACATTGTTAGACACAGTATTTCATATTACAGTACTATCGAATATGGGACTTCCAGTTCCTGCAGAATATGCAGAGGTGGGATTATTTGATTCAATCATATTGCAAAAATGTTCGGGGAAACAGAAAATAGCAGAAGCGAGAGAAATGTTGAGGTCAATGGTCCCTCCAATTGTGGAGGAGAAGAGGACATTATTGCTAGTTGATGAGATAGAGATGGTGACTGGGATGAAGGATGCATCAGAGATACTTAGATGGGTTTTGCATCTCGCGGATCGGGGGGAATCAATGGGAGTCTTTTCCACCCATATTGCAAAGACAATAGTACCAATAGAAGGTGGAATTAGAATTGAAGGCATAGATAAAGAACAAAGTGGGGAGGAGTATCAGCCAATACCAAATTTGATAGCAAAACCTACGATAGAATTGGCCATAGAAGAAATCATAGCTTCTACAAAAAAGAGGAGTGAATTGGTTGCATACAGGGAGCTTGATATTAAATTTGGAGAGCGAGTATTCCAACGAAAATTGAATGATCCAAAATGGGGGAAATGAGATTCAGAAAGTTTGTAAGGTTTAAGTGAAATTATAAGACATGGTCCTTTCAGAGTCGAATGAAGTACTAAAAATTGGTAGTGAAGCCCCTGCGTTTAAATTGATTGGTACAGATGGGAATCAACACACCATAGAGGATTTTGCCGATTATAAACTACTCCTGGTTTGTTTTACGTGCAATCATTGTCCGTATGCCCAAGCAAAAATCCCGGTTCTTAACGAATTGGCAGAAGAATATTCAGAAATAGCTGTTGTTGGGATTAGTTCAAATGATGTGGAAGCATACCCTGAAGATTCGCTTGAAATGATGACCGAGTGGGTTGAAAGTGGAAAAATTTCATATGATTACTACCTATATGATGGTGATCAAACTGTTGCAAGAGATTATGGGGCGGAGTGCACTCCCGATCCATTTTTGTTTGTTGCAAAAGAGAGTAAATTCATGCTAGTATACCATGGGAGACTGGACGATGCAACAAATCCAGATGGTGTGCCAAAAAGACACGAAATGAAAGAGGTTATTGATGCATGTTTGAAAGGGGAAAAATGGAAAGGGACTGCATCTCCTGCAATAGGGTGTGGGATTAAATGGAAGGAATAATGCCTATTAGTGACACGGTGCGATCGATAGCGGAGTCAATAAATACCAAAAAAGAAATATCTAATGATATCTAGGTGAATAGCCAGAGTTCGCCACAAGAGGATATATAGAATGAAACATAAGTTTCCAAGCATAGACGCAAGTAATATTATCTATAACCCCACGTTCGGGGATTTGCGTCGGTTTTCTGAAGAATTAGAACAGGCTACAGAATATGGGAGTCCAAACTATGTTAGTGGGATTAGATCTCGAAGTTCGAGTAAGACAAAGAACAACATAGATGATGAATTTGATAGCGATGATGAAACTCATATCTCCAATGCTGTAGAGCGAGTTTTCTCAGAGCCTTTTGTTTGTATTGATAGAAAGATGGGCAGCCATCCAAGATTGTCGTTTACGTGCCGATTGTTCGTTCCTAAAAAATACGCGAGGATTGCACTTTCTTGGGCGACTTTGCTTGAACCAAGTAACGGAGAGGATCCCGATTTATGTACAGTACACATTCCAGATTGGGAAGAAACTCGAATAAGAATATTCCCAGAGGATGGTGTGACATATGTACTAGGAAGTGACTACACAGGGGAGGCAAAAAAATCATTTTTGAGGATGTTTATGTATTACGCCAAGCAGAGGGATGGGCTAGGATTGCATGCAGGGACTAAACAAGTTTGTATAAATGCGAAAGGAGGGGAAAGGCGAGTTGGGCAGATCTTCATGGGCTTAAGTGCCACAGGGAAGACGACACTTACGTGCCATGGGTTTGGCCTTACTGGTGCTGAAAATGCAAATTTGGTCCAGGATGATGTCTGTGCATTGTTCCCAGATGGGTTGGTTGCAGGGAGTGAAGGGGGCGGATTATATATTAAAACCATTGGATTATCTAGGGAAGACCAGCCAGAGATCTATGACGCCACCGTTTCTGACAATGCGGTTTTGGAAAACGTTGCCGTGGGGAAGTCAGGAGATGTGGATTTTTATGATGGGAATTTGACAGATAATGGGAGGGCATCCATTTTGCGTTCCGACTTGCCAAATGCTGCAGATAGTATTGATCTGGAAGAGGCGCACCAAATATTTTTCATCACGAGGAATCCATTAATGCCACCTGTAGCTAAATTGACAGAAGAAGAAGCAGCCGCCGCATTCATGCTTGGTGAGTCAATTGAGACAAGCGCGGGAGATCCTACGAAGGCTGGAGAACCTATCCGGGTTGTGGGAACAAACCCGTTCATAATTGGTTCCAAAGGAGAGGAGGGTAATAGATTTTTAGAACTGATAAAACAAGCAGAAGTAGAGTGTTTTATAATTAATACAGGAAAAGTTGGGAATGTAGATTCGAGGTCGGTTGAAATAGAACACAGCGTGGCAATTTTACGAGAAATAGCCAAAGGAGATATAGAATGGAAAAGGGATGATAAGATAGGATTAAGTATTCCACTATATGTGAATGGAATGGATATAAAAGAGTTCTACCCACCAGATTATTTTGAGGATTACAGTGGGATCTTAGGGTCATTGAAAGAAGAGCGCAAAGAGTATCTTTCAGAGTTCACTAAGCTTGCAGAAAATTTAACTGAAACATCTCTTTCAATGTAAAAAAAAGATTCAATGGAGTTTTGGTTGCAGATGCGGAAATATTAGACAGAATATGACTAAAAATTTGCAGATAGGCGATTTAAATCCCCCTACCAGAATATTGATGGGACCGGGTCCGAGTAATGTCCATCCAAGAGTATTGCGAGCTATGAGTACTCCATTAGTAGGGCACTTGGATCCTTATTTCCTTCAAATTATGGAAGAGACACAAGAATTGCTTAGACATACGTTCCGAACAAAAAATGAGTATACAATCCCAGTAAGTGGTACAGGATCTGCTGCGATGGAAGCTGCTTTTGCAAACGTAGTTGAACCCGGAGACACTGTGTTAGTTCCGACTAATGGGTATTTTGGAAAGAGAATGGAATCAATGGCAATGCGAGCCGGCGGGGAAATAGTTCATGTAGATGCCCCATGGGGAGAGCCGCTACAAGTCGGAGAAGTTGCCCGTGCGTTTGAAGAAAATTCCCCAGATGTGTTTGCATTTGTGCATGCCGAAACGAGTACGGGAGCACTTCAACACTCCGTCGAAGAATTAACTTCTATTGCACATGAAAATGAGGCCATTGTCATTGCAGATACAGTTACATCTTTGGGAGGGGTGGAGCTGGAAGTGGATAAATGGGGCATTGATGTTGCATATTCAGGGGCGCAAAAATGTCTTTCCTGCCCTCCAGGGGCAAGTCCATTAACGTTGAATGAGAGTGCTCTGGAAAAAATAGAGAAGAGAGAAACGCTTTGCAGATCGTGGTATTTGGATTTAGGTCTTTTAAATGGATATTGGGGCGACGATAGGACATACCATCACACCGCTCCGATAACAAGCATATATGCAATAAGAGAAGCACTTAGATTAGTAAACGAAGAGGGCATAGAGAATAGATGGGAACGGCATCTTAGATTGGCATCCGCGCTAAAATCTGGTGTGGAAGCAATGGGCATAGAAATGAATGCGAAAGAGGAATATTGGCTTCCAAGTCTTAACGCAATTCGAGTCCCAGAAGGTGTGGATGATATAAATGTGGTAAAGCTACTTCTTCAGAAATACAACTTAGAGATTGCAAGAGGTCTCGGAGATTTGAGTGGGAAAATATTTAGAGTTGGTTGTATGGGGCATTCTGCAAATGCACATAATATTTCTTATTTCATGATGGCATTTGGGAGTGCGCTTCAAAAAGAAGGGGCCGCAATAGATGTAAAAGCGGGATTGGAAGAAACATACAGAAAGTTGGAATAAAAGAGTAAAAACCGCATTCAGAGAAAGACTATCCAGGCGAGTAAAATTGCGAATAGGGATGCGGTGAGAGTTCCTATAGAGTTGATAGCAGCATACAATAGATTGTTTTCTTCAATTAGGCGGACAGTATCAAGGGAGAATGTTGAAAAGGTAGTGAAAGATCCGCAGATGCCCACTCCCACTATAAGGAGAATTCCCGAGGAACTATTAGAAAATGTAAATGCACCCAATATGAAACTACCAATCACATTCACTATGAAAGTGCCCACAGGGAAGTTTTGAGATGGGACAGACCGGATTACAGCATATCTTGCGAGGGCCCCAAATGCGCCGCCAATACCAACTAGAGCGAAAGTTTCTATTGAGTATAGGTCGAGCATCATAATCCCCCTTGTTGTAATTTTTGACTGATAAATTTTCCAAATAATACTCCAACAAATCCCAAGATATAGGTCAGTAGAATGTTCAACATAGCAAATCGAGGGGAGAGGAAAGTTTCGAGAGCGAATGTGCTATACGTGGTGAATGATGCAAGGAAGCCAATTACTAAGAAGAAATGGAGCATTGGATTGGAACGTTCGGTGGAAGTGCCTGTGTAAAAAAGTATTCCTATGAAGAGACTCCCAAGAGTATTTACAAAAATTGTGGCAAACAGAGTAGGGAAGAGAATTGTGAAAGCATATCTAGTGGTTGCTCCGAGAAACCCCCCTAAAGAGAGAAACACAATGGAATCTACAGAATGGAGAGGGATTTTTTTTAAAGGGTGAATCGAAGAGTTCATCTATAAGAAATGGAATACTTTGGTTCACTAGCATATATGCGTTTGATATCTTTTGCTAGCGCCGCTTCACCTCTATTTTTAAGTTTGGGAACAGGATTGTTTTGGAGATCCTGGCGGAGATGTATTCCTTCAATTAAAAATGAGGAATTATCCAAAGTAGTGATCTTCCCTATCTCGAAGAGATAATCCCCTGGAACTCCAAATTTCATACTCCGGCTCTGGTGTCTTTCGGACCCGAGTGAATGAATAGTGACATTAACATAAACATTATCGATGGCCCGAGTCCATATGGTTTTTACATTCTGTGCAGTTGTCTTTGTAACACGTTTTGCAGAGGATAAAGATTCAAGAGAAGTTATTGTAACGACGAAAATGGCATCTTCAGTGTCAACTATGAATTCATCTCCCAGTTGAAGAATGGTGTCTTGAGAGAGTGGGATTGTGGTTGAGAGAGAATCTTCATGTTGAGAAACGATAACATTGCAATTGATTAATTTTGGAGATGGAATGTGGTTTTTATAGACATAATTACAATTCGGACATTGTAAAGTGAGAGTATCTTTAGTAGTATGTAATATTGTATGATCGAGTTCCATACTAGGAGAGCAAATAGGGCAGCGATTGGAGTGTGTATTAGTCATGAATTGTTACAGTTATATTGAGGAAGAAGGTAGACTAATTTTAACTCCATCTGCATAAATGGTGGGGTTTCGAATGATCCCATCGAGGTGCAATGGTGCTTCTACGTCACCTCCAATTCCTTTGTCATCTCCTATTGCCACATGGACAGTTCCTGCTGCTTTTTCATCTAGCAAAACGGATCCGATTAATTCAACAACATCGGGGTTGGTTCCAATTCCTAGCTCGGCCAAATTATACGCATTTTTCCCAACATCCTTTGCGGCGATTTCGACTTGGTTTTTAATGTCGTTATCAGAAATATAAGTCACATATCCATCCGAGACTTCAAATTCTATTGGTTCTTTTAAAAGTCCGTGGGGCATCATAGTACCATCGACTATGAATTTTCCATCTGCACTGATGGGACTAATATAGACCTCTCCGGCAGGCAAATTGGAAAAATCTCCAGGATTGTGATTTATACCATGGTCAGAGTGCCAACTACGAGAACCTATATTGAACTCAATGTCGGTTCCTGAATGAGATGTTAGACGAATTGTTTTGGATCCCTCGAGGGTACGGATTAAATCGTCGCACGTTGAACGGATTGCCTCATAGTTGGAACACAGACCTTTTGTCATTACTTCCTTGGTTATTCCTGGTAAAGTTGCACCACGAGAGCCAGAATTGGTGGCTTCAGCTCTAGCCCTAGTGTGAGTGATGCTTTTACTAGTTGCAGCTAGAAAAACGTCATATTCTAGCATGGCGGCTGCCACATCAGAGGGGGGTTCTTCTCCATGTTGATTTCCAGGAGGGTAAAGCAATAGAGTGACGTCGGTGGTAAGATCCAAAGCTACCTCATAGAGACATTCCCCTATATCTTTACAGACAGAGTCGGTGATTATGAGGCATGACTCTCCTTGTTGGAGTCCCATGCACTGGGAAAGTGCTGTGAAAGAGGCTTGTTTGAGGAGCATACTATGATAATTAATACCAACTTAGATAGCCTTTTTTAAAGAAATGCAGAAGCTAAATGCCACAAACACCGCCCCGAAATCGTTTTCTCGATGGAAATGGACATCGGACATATGATCAATGTTGCTGTTAATGGGTATGGTACGATAGGCAAACGGGTTGCTGATGCAGTGGTCCAACAGCCAGACATGAAATTGATAGGGGTTTCAAAAACTAGACCGAATCATGAAGCCAAAACGGCAGTGGGGAAAAAATATCCATTGTACGTGGTTAAAGAATCGAGAAAATCATTTGCAGAGGCAGGTATCGGGTTCGAAGGTACTGTAGAAGAAATGTTGGATGGTGCAGATGTAGTAGTGGATGCAACCCCTTCAGGAGTGGGAGTTAGAAATTATGAATTGTACAAGGAAATGAGAACTCCTGCAATAGTACAAGGGGGTGAGGCAAAAGATTCAGTAGAGTCTAGTTTTAACGCGAGGGCTAACTTTGAAAACTCAATTGGAAAGAACTTGGTGAGATTTGTTTCATGTAATTCAACAGGATTGGCTAGGTTGCTAACTCCTATAGAAGAGACATATGGAATTGACCAAGTGCGCGTTACATTGATTCGAAGGGGGGCGGACCCAGGCCAACCGGGGAAAGGACCAATTAATGATGTGATCTTAGATCCAGTATACCTCCCATCTCACCACGGACCGGATGTTAAGAGCGTTCTTCCAAATATAAACATAGATACACTTGCTTTGAAAGTGCCTACAACGCTAATGCACGTCCATGTGGTGAACATAGCATTGGAAAAAGATACGAGCAAAGAAGATATGTGCGAATTGTTATCGGGAGAGTCTAGAATCCACATGGTTGCAGCGGAAGAAGGAATAAAGGGGATTGCAGGACTTAAGGAGTTGGCTCTAGATCTGGGACGACCACGAGGGGATTTATGGGAAAATTGTGTGTGGGAAGAATCGGTCTCAGTTAAAAACAAAGAGGTGTATTTATTCCAGGCAATACATCAAGAAGCAGACGTGGTTCCTGAAAATATAGATGCGATTCGGGCCATAGTTAATGAATGTGGCCGAGAGGAAAGTATGAGTTTAACAGATAAGACAATGGGAATGGGAATGGGAAGGTAAACATAAATCAGAATGCAAAACTTAAGCTGATACATGACTTTTCTTAGGGTGTAAAATGCGTGATTTTGACGACCCTTTCGAAGATATTTTTGAAGAGATTCAGGCAATGATGGGCTCTATAATAGGCTCAGTGGAAGAAGGAGGGAAAATCCAAAGTGGTTCGGGGATCCAAACAGATATTCAGGAATTAAAGGAGGAGATGATAATCACAGTGGACCTGCAAGGGTTTGAAAGGGAAGAGATATCAATTAAATGTAATGGATTTGTTCTCATGGTTAACGCAAAAAACATAGATCTAGAGATTAATGAACAAATTGTACTTCCAAAAATTGGAAATTCGGACTTGGTGACGGCAAAATATAGAAATGGAATTCTAGTAGTAACGTGTCCAAAAATCGAAGAAGGTTTTGAAACTAGGGAAATAGAAATAGAATAAGCGTACAAAATTTTATAGTTTGGGTTGCTATTGAAGAAGTATGAGCGATAGTAAGTCAGATAGTCCTTTTGGATTGAGAAAATTCATTGAAAAGGTAGATTCCATAGGGGAATTGAAGTATGTGTCGGGGGCGCATTGGGATTTGGAAATGAGTAATATTTCTCATTTAATTTGCAGTACGCATTCGAAGCCTGCACCGGCATTATTGTTTGATGAAATTCCAGACTACCCAAAAGGGTATAGGACATTTTATGGACAAACAAATTCGGCGAACAGGGCTGCGATAGCGTATGGAATGGAGCCAAGATATAGTGATCCGATAGAATTCATAAAAGATTACCGAATACGGTCGAGGGAAATTGAAAATTTAGAGGGAATGGAGCCAAAATTTATTAGTGAAAAGGAAGCCCCCCTTATGGAGAATAGTTTCAAAGGGGAAGACGTAGATTTACTTACTTTACCAGTGCCAATGCACCACGAATTGGATGGGGGGAGATTCATAGGAACTGCGGACTGCATCATAACCCAAAGTGCCGTCGAGGGTCGGGTTAACCTAGGAACGTATAGAATGCAAGTTTTTGATCAGAATCATTTGGGTGCATTTGTAGTAGAGGGAAAACATGCGTGGTTGGATATCATGGACCACTTTGAGAATGGCGAGGAACGTATGCCAATAGCAGCAACGTTTGGTCAGGATCCCACTTTATTCATATTTGCATCCATAGGCCTCCACCACGATACAGAATGGGGAGAATATGAGCCGACAGGTGCAGTTATGGGAGAACCATTCCCAGTTGTAAAGGGACCAGTTACAGGAATGCCCCTCCCTGCAAATGCAGAAATAGCGATAGAAGGTTGGATATACCCAGGAGAAACTGAGATAGAAAGTTCTTGGAGAGGGAAGGGAATGGAAACTAAAATTGAAGGTCCATTTGGAGAGTGGGCGGGGTATTATGGAAGAGATCCCGTTCCAGAACCTCTAGTGAGAGTGGAGGCATTATATCATCGGAACGATCCAATAATGGCATGCGCGGTTCCCGCAAAACCCCCTTATGACTACTCATATCATAAGAGCCTAACTAGATCCGCAAATTTGTGGGATCAAATCGAGGCTGCAGGGGTCCCAGGTGTAACGGGGGTGTGGAGAACTGAGGCTGGTGGATCGAGATTGTTCAACATTGTTAGTATTAAAAATAGATATCCAGGACACCCACGACAAACGGCACACATAGCAGCCCATTGTAGAGCGGGAGGTCAGTCAAACAGATGGACAATTGTAGTGGATGAAGATATCGACATTACGGATCTGAATCAAGTTGCATGGGCAATGGCATCTAGGTGCCTTCCTGCAAGGGATATTGAAATTTCAGATGGGGGTTGGGCACACAAATCAGTTCCAGAGGTGGACGAATATGTTCCAGTTAATTCTAGAATTATGGTTGATGCGTGCATACCATATGAACAAAAAGATAGTTTCGCGAAAGTTGCAGAGGCATCTCCTGAGTTGAAAAAAGAAATAGTAGAAAAATGGTCCGACGTTTTGTTGGGTAATGAGTGAACAAAGTTGGCACTTTAGGAGGTAGAAACGGTGCCAATAAGATCAGCCATGATTTGCTGTATGTGGCACCCACTCCCGCTGTTCCTGTTGTCGAGGCGAACAGCGGTTGTGATAACCGCTGCGATGGGTTTTAAGCAGGAGTATAGGATTTTGAGTTCTGTAACTACATAAAGGTGCGTCAGACCTTGTCCGACATATGTCACGCAAAGGGGGAAAATTTATATAACGTGGGGAAACCTGGTGTGAAAAGATAGGAACAGTTCGGAGCCTTTATGCAGAGGTGAGAGCTTCTTTCTGGTAACTATGGCCCGAAAGCCTGCTTCCATGTATAGGAAAAAGAATAAAGTCGCCTATACACGGAGAGACTACGTAACTGGAATTCCTGGATCGAGAATTGTACGACATATCATGGGGGATGTGCATAAATCCCATGAAGATTATCCTGTTAAAATTTGCTTAAAAGTGGAAGAGTCATGTCAATTGCGACATACTTCCCTTGAAGCAGCACGTTTGACTTCCAATCGTCACTTGGCTGCGGAATTGGGAGAGGGGAACTACACATTTTTACTTAATAAATTCCCGCATCAAATTCTCCGTGAAAACAAGGTTGCTACAGGGGCGGGTGCGGACCGTGTTTCCGACGGGATGAGATTGTCTTTTGGGAAACCTGTTGGTACCGCCGCTAGGGTGAACAAAGGGGATATTGTTTTTACAGTTTATTGTGATGTGGATCAAGTGAATGTTACAAAAGAGGCACTAAGGCGGGCGTACAATAAGTTATCCCCTCCGTGTAGGATTGTAGTTGAACGTGGTCAAGAACTTATAAAGTAGTAACGTTGAAATTTCAGTGAGATTAACGAAGAGTATGCTCGAATTGGCAGTTATCACTCATGAGGAGACCTTTAACAGGATGAGGGATCCTCTTAAAGATCGGGGGATACTGGCCAGGTATATTGACGTTTATGGGAGGGAGATACCAATTTCTAAAGAAAGTCCCATTGAGCTCCAAGGTATAGATGTGGGTTTTGTATATCCATCTCGCATTATGGAAGGAGGGGTGATTGATGCATTTTTAGAAGTCCCGTGGGTAAATGGATTGGAATCTGTCGTGCTTTCTAGGAATAAAGGGAGGGTGCTAACAATACTGAATAAGAATGGATTTGATGTCCCATCGACCGTCATGATTTCAAATCCTATCGGGGAAGAAGAGTTAATAGATGCATATGAAAAAATAGAAAATCCAATGGTAATAAAACCAAATTCGGCTACTAGAGGATTGGGGATTGCTCTTGTAGATGATGTGGACTCATTTGAAGGGATTGTGGATTATATTAGATTGGTCCAGGATAGGGTGGAAACAGGAGACCGATCATTCTTAATTCAAGAATATATTCCCGATGCGAAAGATTACCGAGTTATGGTAATTGATGGAGAATATGTAGGTGCTGTTGAAAGGAGATTCGTAGATAGCGATTTAGAAGGTAAAAAATGGAAAAAAAATGTCCACAGAGATGCGATTGCAGTGAAAGCTGAAATGCCAGGACCCATCAGAAAAATTGCAGAGGAGGTTGCTTCGTTACTTGGGATAAAATATGTAGGGATAGATATCTTGGTGAATAAAGACAGGGTTGTAATAAACGAAACGAACGCCAGACCTACTATTGATCAAGAAGAAAAGTATTCACCTTTATTTTATGACAAATTGGCAGTTTTGATCGAGAAGGTTAGTCAGGGGTATTAAATTTTTCTGTCACCATTCGGTGTAATTATTACAGAGGGGATCGGAATAAGTAATTAAAATGGCGAATGAAAGAAATTTATCACTGAAAAAAGAGACGATCATTGACACAGATGTTCACCTCCAAGTAAAACCTGATGAAATTGCAAAATGGGTTGACGAGCCATTTAAAAGTATAATGACAAAGGGCCATATTGGGAACCCACTTCCAGATTCGGGGTGGGACAGAAGTATGGCGGGGAAAATAGAAAAGAGACAGATTACGGGGCCAGAGGATATTCACGAAAAGTTATGTGAAGAGTTCCACATCGACCATCCGATAATAAATTCGTTTGGGAAGTTAGGAAAGGCATCTATGTCTCGGCTTGCTGTTGCGCTCATGAAAGGGTATAATGATTTAGTTCTACAGAAATATTTGGACGATTATCCTCACTTTTATGGCTTGATAACGGTCGCAATGCAAGATCCAGAAGCGGCAGCAGAAGAAATTTACAGAATGGCAGATGAAAAGCAATATATAGGGGTTTTTATAGACAATACAGGTCCAAACCCACCACTAGGCGACCCACGATATGACGTAGTATATCGAGCGGCAGAAGACAAGGGGCTCCCTGTATCTTATCATGCATATGACAGTGGATTTATCGTTGATTTTCCAAGACAAAATGCAGGAGTGGAATCATTCTTCGCAGTGCATGTGTTAACACATCCATATGCCCACTTTCTAACAATGACTAGCCTCTTTGAACATGGGGTTCCCGAGAAATTCCCAGACTTAAAATTCATTTTCTTAGAAGGGGGAGTTACCTGGCTTCCGTACATGATGTATCGATTAAATAAAGTGCACTCAATCCGCAGGTTTGATGCGCCGATGTTAACAAAAACTCCAGAAGAGTATATCAAAGATCAATTCTACATATCTACCCAACCCGTTGGAGAGCCAAATAATCAAGAAGACATGAGGAAAATAATGGAAGTGATCGGATTTGATAGGATGATGTTTTCTTCGGATTACCCGCACTTTGATTTTGACCATCCGGAGGGTTTGGAGAAATTCCTTAGGGTGAATATACCCGCGAAGGATAGAAAAAAAGTATTATCAGGAAATGCCAAAGAGGTGTACGGGATTTAATGGCCGATCACGTAGTTGCAGAAGTTTCAGAGATAAAAGATGGAGAGAGAATTCTTGTTGAATTGAAGGGAAGAGAAGTTGGAATATTTTATCTAGATGGAGAGTATTTTGCGTTTGCTAATTGGTGTGCTCATCAAGGTGGACCCTGGTGTGAAGGGACCCTTACAGGGACGTTTGAAGGTGAGTTTAATAGAGACACTCTAGAAACTAGGCTGAATTGGGTAAAAGAAGGAAAAATATTGAATTGTCCGTGGCACGGTTGGGAATATGATATAAAAACAGGGACTTGCTTATCTAGGAGATCTGTCAAACTTCCTTCATATCCTGTACGTGTTGAAGACGGAAAGATCATAGTTACTTTATGATGATAAATGGGAGAGACGAATTACCTGATTGGTGGATTGAAAACCAATCCATAAAATCAGGAATGGACCTCCCAGTTTATGACCCCCCTAGGTTTGAAGACGGAATATACACCCATACAATAGTTCCAGCCATAGAGGAAGAGCTAGAATGTGAGATTCTATTTATAGGGATAGATGTGAGATATCTAGATGATTGGGAAATTAGAATGGACGACATACCGGTATGCGATATTAAAAAATATAGAACTCAAGAGGGAAATACAATATATGGCATTAGTTCAGAAAGGTTTTGTGTAGTGATTAGAGAGGAAGCGACTTCGAGAAAACAAAAAATAGAAGTTTAGAGAGTTTGATTATAGAATTTCAAGTAGAGCCATGTAGTGACCACGCAAGTGAATCCAGGAATCTTCTTCCATCCCTTCTCGGTGTTGGAGAAAAATGGGAGGTACCAAGCCTAATTGGTCAGGTTCCAAAACTGAAGAAAGTTTATCCAGAAGGGGAGTTGGCCACGAGAAATCTTCGATGTATGCAATAGGCCCTCTAAAAACAACTTCGTATTTTGAATCGGAGTCAAATAAAGCAGATTCCACTACGGTGACACATTGGGTTTTATAGATTTCAAGGGCGTCGTTCACTTGATTTTCGGATATTTTTACAGAGAGGTCGCCGATTGAATTAGATAAGGAGTCCATATCAAAAGAGGGAGGGTGGATATTGAGAGTCCCTTTCGCGAGTAAAAATTCAGACCAGCCGGTTCCAGAATGAATATCACGACTAAAGGTTGTAAATGCGAAGACTGAATCTTCAAGTTGGTATAAACGGACTCCGCTACTTCCAGAGGGATCAACTGTTTGTGTTAGAATGAGAGAGTCATCATAATCAACTACAGAGGGTGTTGTGAAATTATCAAAATTAAATTCGGCGTTCGAATCTGGGTCTTCAGAATCCATAGGTATGTGAATATCTCAGGGATTGGGAGTGTTAAGCGTTTAGATATCAAAGAAAATAAGAACGGGGAGAGCATAGAGAAACGCATGGAATGGGGAAATAAAGGACTGGAAGTGATCAAAACCCGCCATAAATTGATCATAGGAACTGGATTGTTATCCACATTAGTGGGAATTATGATGGCGATTTTTGTAGGATATGATTGGTTTGTGAATCATACTGGCCACGAAGTTCTCGCCATAGTTTCTGCGTTTGGGATTTTATTAGGAGTTCAAATGCTTATTCTATCATCCCTATCAAGTATGTTGATTTCGCTGCACCAGGAACAAATACATTACATGGAAAATCAGTCGAAAAAATCCAAGTGAGAGGCTATTTTATTCTTGCCCTTTAAAAATAAAAGAAGTGGCATCTTCCAGAGATTCTAACGTAGGGGAAATTGTAGGTACGGGGTCAAATAGAGGTGAGATTCCACGGGGCCATTTGACCCCCGTTCCAGTGGCAATACAAATAACGGTGTCTCCTTTATCGAATTCGCCTTCTTTGTGGGCTTTTTTTACTCCTGCTGCAGTTAGAGCAGTTGCAGGTTCAACGAATAGACCGTCTTTCCCCATTTCTTTCAGTGCCATTTTAATTTCATCGAAAGAGATTGCATAGGCACATCCTTTTGATTCTTTGACGGAGTTAAGGGCATAAGTACCAGTCATAGTTCCTGAAGTTGAAATTGTAATCGGCATGGGTCCCACATCAGGAGCTGCTTCTTTCAAATTGGAAGAGATGGCACGCACGAGGGGTTGTCTTTCTTCAGATTGTACTCCAATCATTCGGGGTAATTCTGAAATTATACCAATTCGATGTAATACCTTAAAGCCATTCCAAATACCAAATAGTCCATCGCCGATTCCAGTGGGAAAAACTATGGCTTCAGGTACTTCTTCTAACTGCTCAATTAACTCAAATGCTATAGTTTTGTAACCTTCTGAGGAGTAATGGAGTCCATTGGTTACAGGGTACCACCCTTTGTTCACAAGTAAATTGAGCAATGAACTTCGTGATTCAAAATCTAAAATTGCAAGTTCTGCCCCATAAGAAAGAATCTGGTTTCGAAGTGGCAATTCACACTCATGAGGGGATAAAATAAGAATGTCAGGTATATTGGCACGTGAGGCATATGCGGCGGCACTAGCTCCTGCATTTCCCGTACTGGAATTAACTACCTTGTTATATCCAAATTCGGCTATATTTGATATCATCAGAGAATATAGACGGTCTTTGAAAGACCACGTTGGGTTCACAGTCTCATTTTTATAAAAAACGTTTAAATCAAGATTCGAGCTTAGACTATTTGCCCGTAGTAGAGGGGTGCCCCCTTCTCCAAGAGTTATGGGATTTTTAGGAACTAAGGGCAGTAACTCCTGATACTTCCACATACTGGTTAGTGTAGTTCTATTTTCAAAGGGAAGTGAATCAAAATTTAATTCGTCGTAATCGAAGATAACTTGGAGAAGTCCGTGGTTTCCAGACTCAAAACATGCAGGGCAGCCGTGAGGATATCCACCAGGGGGGTATATAGAATTGCAAGATGAACATTCAAGTTCGTGGCGCATATATGGGCTATCAAGTGGGGAATTGCCTTGAATATATCCCTAAGCCGCGAGGGGATTCATTGAAAAATAGTGCTAGCTTGATTTTCTTCCGCGGATATATTCATCAAGATCCATATTTTCCCAGATTTCTTTTGGAGGTTCACAGTGAGGTGGATAGTCCACATCGAGTGGTTTGGTTGCATCGATGAACACACGGGTATCGACACCACCACCGGTGTAAGGCCATCCCCTCCCATCGGTTCCAATAGGATCTAGACATTCGATATAAGCGTCTTTGATGAAATTGATGTCTCGGTCGGGGCGGCATTTCATTGCCATTGCCCACCAGATGTCATGCATGTCATATGGATTTTGTTCCTCGTCGACTACCACGACATATTTCATGAAATATTTTCCAGATGAAGCGGCAATTGCTGCTTGTTTTCCAACACCAGGGTATTCATTTCGTACCTGAACAATGGCCACAAATTTACTACATTCAGGTGGTAAGTGGACATCCATGACTTGAGAAACAGCATCTTTTGCTTTTCGGTAAACGTCAGTTTCCATTGGCAATGCACCATGCATGAGATGGTCTATGTAGGGGTTGTAAACATCATAGTAGATAGGATCTTTTCTGTGAGTGATCGCAGTTACCTCAGCAACAGGAGATTCACGTTCTTTTCCGAGTAAGTATGTGAATTCACAAAATGGACCTTCTTTTTCTCGGACATGGGGTTGGATTACCCCTTCGACTACTAGCTCTGCATCGGCAGGTACAAGGAGATCATTCGTCTTGCATTTTACTAGATCCATAGGTTCCCCTAGAACACCTCCGATCGCTTTATATTCATCTTCTACAGTGTGTACTTGGCACCCCATAATAGCAGCTGGATGGTGTCCGACATATGCTGCGAATGGAAGGGGTTCGTCCCTAGCTTCTGCTTGGCTAAGAATAGAATATGCATGGGTTCCACGGGCGAGGAACAAACCAGTTTTATCCTTACCTTTCTTCATCATGCGGTAGATACCACAGTTGTGACGTTCGTTTTCGGAATCCCAAACAACGAACACCTCCGCGTCAATGAATGGTGCGGGTTCTTCGGGGGTGTGCGTCAAGAGAGGAAGTGAAGCAAGATCTACATCCTTTCCTGTTTTGACTACCTCCTGGACGGCCCCTTTGGACACGACATTATAGTCTAATAATTTCTCTCTTCGTTCTAAATACTTCCAAAGAAGATTGTCCGGTGTTGTTTGAAGAGCTTCAGCCAGCCTTTGTCTTGTTGCCAGGACGTTGGTGACTACTTCCCACTCAGGATATCCTTTGACATTTCCGCGTTCTACGTGTATCAAAGGGTAATTAGCAACATGCCTACCTCGCTGGCCCTCATCTTGATGGGCACGAACGAGAGATGCTATTTCATATTTTGGATCTACTTCTTTATTGACGTGTGCAATTTGCTCGGGGCAATTGTCGTCGAGTTGTTTTAAAAATGTTCTCAAGTTTTGTTTCATAATGAATTAAGTACGACTGGACGTGCCTAAAGAGAGTTTTTGAAACAATATATACCTATTCTTTAACGAGCAAAGGTGTATTAAATATTTGAGGAATATAATAGGATATTAATATGTTCGTGTTGAGAGGAAATTTAAGTAGCCTTAGAAGACCTTCCTCGAACATATTCATCGAGGTCAATGTTTTCCCAGATTTCTTTTGGAGGTTCACAGTGAGGTGGATAGTCCACATCGAGTGGTTTGGTTGCATCGATGAATAATTTAGTATCTACCCCTCCGTGGGTGTCGGGCCATCCCCTCCCAGTAGTAGCAACGGGGATTAGGTTTTCTACATAAGCATCTTTGACGAAATTGAAATCTCGGTCGGGGCGGCATTTCATTGCCATTGCCCACCAAACATCGTGAGGATCCCTGATATTTTGTTCTTCATCTACGACGGTTATAATTTTTGGGAAGTATTTTGCAGATGCTGCGGCAATTGCTGCTTGTTTCCCAATTCCAGGATATTCATTTCGTACTTTGACTATTGCTACAGTTCTGCTAGCTTCTGCAGGCATGAACACATCCATGACCTGAGAAACGGAATCTTTTGCTTTTCGATAGATATCCACTTCCATAGGGAGTTTTCCTATGTTCACGTGTTCTACTCCGGGGTTGTAAACATCAAAGTAAATGGGATCTTTTCTGTGAGTGATCGCGGTTATTTCGCAGACGGGAGATTCACGTGCTTTTCCGAGTAAGTATGTGAATTCACAAAATGGACCTTCTTTTTCTCGGACATGGGGTTGGATTACCCCTTCGACTACTAGCTCTGCATTTGCGGGGACTTTGAGATCAACAGTTTCGCAATCTACTAGTTCGAGTGGTTCGCCCATTACACCCCCAATAGCATTGTATTCGTCTTCGACCGTTTGGACTTGACAGCCATAAATAAAGGCAGGATGGTGCCCAACGACGGCAGCAAATTCTAGAGGCTCGTCTCTGGCTTCGGCCTGGCTGAGAATGGAATATGCATGCGTTCCTTGGGCGAAGAATATTCCAGTTTTCCGAGGAGCCTTTTTCATCATACGATAGATTCCCGTATTGTACCTAGAATTTTCTTGGTCATAGAGAACGAAAACCTCCCCATCCATGAAGGGAGCGGGTTCTTCTACTGTGTGACTCAAAAGAGGTATTTCATTGATGTCAGCTTCATCCCCTATTTTGATTACATCTTTTACAGGCCCTGTGGATACTTCGATGGGTGGTATGGGGTTTGTAACGCGTTCTGTGTACTCTCGTATTGCTTCTTCGTGTGTCGCATCGATCCCAAGTGCCATGCGATAATCGGTCCCACACAAATTGGTGACTACACGCCAGTCGGGGAACCCTTTAACATTTGTGCAAAATATAGCAGGATACGCACCGTCCGGTTCATCTTGTAATTTCCGGACGATGGATGCTATTTCATATTTGGGGTCGACTTCTTTGTCGATGTAGGCCAACTGAGAAGGCGATTCGCGCTCGAGGATTTCTAGATAAGTTCGAAGGTCCTTTGCCATTATATAGTTACACAGAGATCAAACAAATTCATAAGGATGTTTATTCGAATTTGCAGGGTGTTTTAACGGAGGGGTTTAATTGATCGAAAACGAGAATTGAGTATGCTCTCATTTGTCGGTTTGGGATTATATGATGTGAAATCGATTACAATGAGGGGTGCAGAAGTGATTAGAGAGGCGGATTTTGTGTTTCTTGAAAATTACACGAGTAAACTAGGGGGGTCGGGGGTTGAAGAATTGGAAAAATACTATGAAAAGAATATTGAGATTCTTCAAAGAGAGGATGTGGAAGTGAATCCGGAGAAGGTATTAGAAGCTGCGAAAGAAGGCGAGGTTGCGATACTAATAGCAGGAGATCCCATGATTGCTACTACCCATGTAGACCTTAGGCTTCGGGCGAATGCACAGGGGATAGAAACTGAGGTAATACACGGGACTAGTGCAAGTACCGCCGCGTGTGGACTTACAGGATTGCAAAACTACAGATTTGGAAAATCCACCACAGTGCCATTTGAACCAGTAGGAAAGTTGCCAGATAGCGTATATCAGACGATTGAGGGGAATAGAGAAAGGGGGTTGCACACATTGGTATATTTAGATATAAAGATTGAGCAAAATAAATATATGAAGGGGAATGAAGCTGCGAAAAAATTAATGGGAATCGGAGAAGATTGGATAGGCATAATCATAGCGAGGGCGGGGAGTAAAAATCCACGTGTGGTCACTGGCAGATTGGAAAAATTGTCAAAGATGGATTTTGGAAAGCCATTACATTTGATGGTAATACCGGGAGAGTTACACCATATGGAAATGGAAGCACTAGAATCATTTACAGAGATGCACTTATAAGTTTAAGAAAGGGGACGGACTATTATTGCCGTTTGAGAACTAATCGGAGGACATCTTCTTCCAAAAGTTCATGATCGATTCCCACTATTTGATCGTCGTGTTTTGCACTAGGTCCAGTTATGCGTGCAAATCTGAAAGTTGCTAAGAAATCGCCGCCAAGTTCATGACAAGCATCCTTAACTGTTGCGCCTTTTTGGAGGATAAGCGGTTCTTCATAGTCAGGTCCCCTTCCCGGTTTGTCCATATATATTCGAATGAAACCTAGGGAGTCCCAAATTGCGTCCTTAAATTCTACAATTCCAAGCTCCTCTTTTGCACTTATGTGGAGTATGCATTCGGGGGACACTCCATAGTCCGTCAATTCATTTGAAATGGTGTTTAATGTGGAAGCGCTAATTGAATCGGATTTATTGATTACAACTAATGATTTTTTATACACACAATTTCCCATGATCCCATCGATCAAGCTATCAAGATCAAGGGTTTCTCGAATGGTCACATCCGCGTTTGCAATTCCGTATTCCATCAAGACTCCTTTAATGGTAGATTCTTCAAGGCCCAAGTCGACGCTGTGAAAGATGGTGATCCCACCCCTGCTAGTCCTAGATATTTTAATTTGAGGAGGGGTTGCGTTGATTCGGATGCGGTTTTCATGGAGTTCAGATAAAAGGGTGGAATATAATTGTATGTGTTGTGCATCTAAGACAAAAACAACAAGGTCTGCTGTTCTGACGACGGAGAGGACCTCTCTCCCGCGCCCACGTCCCGAAGATGCTCCTTCGATCAAGCCGGGTAAATCTAGAATTTGGATGTTTGCACCGTGGAGATGGAGCATCCCAGGGGTCACTCCTAGAGTGGTGAAAGCATATTCTCCTACTTCGCTCTCGGCATTGGTAAGAACATTTAATAAAGTGGATTTGCCTACACTAGGGAATCCGACTAAAGCCACGGTCGCGTCGCCGCTTTTTCGAACGCCATACCCCCCACCTCCTCCCGAAGAGGATTGTCGTTCTACCTGTGCTTTTTTGTCTGCTAATTTTGCTTTTAATCTGCCGAGATGAGACTCAGTTGCTTTGTTTTTCGACGTTTCACGTATTTCCCGTTCGAGTTCTTCAATTTCCTGCTCTAGTGCCACTGTTCACTACTGTATCCGGATAGATAAAAAAATCTGCGTCTTTGAGCGAAAGAGATAGGACAAAAGAGAAAGTTTAAAACCAATGGTAGGTTTCCGTCAGGGTATGAGTGGTACCGTAGATGTACTTGTAGAAGGTGGCCGGGCAAATCCGGGACCTCCAATTGGACCAGTTTTGGGCCCTACACCAGTGGATGTTCAAGCAGTGGTTAGTAAGATAAATGAAGTAACTGCTGCTTATGATGGAACGCAAGTTCCAGTCAAGATAGTTTATGAAGATGACGGGAGTTTTGAGTTAGAAGTTGGCAGTCCACCAACAGCCGCTTTGATCAAGAAAGAGCTAGGTATTGAAAAAGGATCGGGATATGCAAAGAGGAGTTTTGTCGCAGACATATCCGTGGAGCAAATAAAAAAGATCGCGGCTCAAAAATTACCAGGACTTCTATCATATGATGTGAAAAATGCTGCAAAAGAAGTTGCAGGAACATGTGTTGCATTGGGCATTACCATCGATGGAAAAAATCCAAGAGATTTTAAAGAGAAAGTAGACAGTGGCACGTACGATGATATCTTATCGGAATGACCAGAGAGAGCGCGTCTGACGCGGGATAGAAAATTTTCCGACAAAATTAAATTGGCCTTTGAGCATGGGGCGAGGGGGGATATTCATTACGACGGGTTTATGCCCCCACATAAACCAAATTTCAGATAACAGGCGAATGCCTGACATATACTGTAGTAGCCGTATGGCGGACTACGGAGGAAAAAATGGCAGATAAAGAAATAGAAGAAGCTGTTATACGCGCACTAGAAACCGCCCCGAGTCGGAATTTTAGAGAATCGGTTGATCTTGCAATTAATTTAAAAGGATTGGATCTTAGGGATCCAACCAATCGTGTGGATGAAACGGTGGTGCTCCCTAGTGGTACTGGTCGAGAAACAAAGATTGTATTATTTGCAACAGGAGAAAACGCCGTTTTGGGTGAGAAGGTAGTTGAAGAAGTACTGGGATCTGTACAGATAAAAGAATTGGGGGATGACGCAGAAGCTGCGAAGGCGCTTGCAAATTCAACTGACTTTTTTGTCGCAGATGTCGGATTGATGCAAGACATAGCAAGACTCTTGGGAAAAGTACTAGGGCCAAGAGGAAAAATGCCAAGACCACTTCAACCAGAAGAAGATGTGGTTGATGTAGTGAATAGAATGAAAAATACAGTTCAGCTACGGAGTCGAGATAACCGGACGTTCCACGCACGTGTTGGGGCACAAGATATGTCTGCAACAGATATAGCCACAAACATAGAAGTGGTGATTAGGAGACTTCATGCAGCATTGAAAAATGGGGCCCTAAATGTAGATTCGATCTATGTTAAGACCACTATGGGACCTTCAGAGAGGGTAGCATAATGTCTACACAAATAGAACGTCATACAGATAATTTGCCGGAGTGGAAGACACAAGAGGTTGAAGAAATCAAAGAGTGGCTTTCGAGTCACATGAGTATTGGCGTTTGTGATGTCTCAGGCATCCCAAGTAGGCAGTTTCAACAAATGCGGGCAAGCCTCAGAGGGCAAGTGGCAATCAAGGTGAGTAGAAACACACTAGTTAAACTTGCTGCAGAGGGTGTAAAAGGACTGGATTCAATGACAGATCAGCTCAAAGGGCAGGTAGGCATTGTTGGTACGAATAACAATCCTTTTACATTGTATCAAATGCTCAAAGGTTCGAAAACCCCAGCTCCGATAAATGCAGGAGATGTAGCCACCAAGCAAATTATCATACCAGAGGGAGACACGGGATTTCCCCCAGGTCCATTTGTAGGAGATCTACAAGCCGTAGGGGCTGCTGCCCAAATAGCAGACGGGTCCATTCGAGTGACTGCATCTAGTGTTGTTGCGGAGATGGGAGATGTCATCACTCCAAAACTAGCTAATGTATTAGGTGCTCTTGGAATAGAACCGAAAGAAGTTGGGTTGAACTTAAAAGCGGTTTATTCAGGAGGAGTTACCTATGAGGTAAGTTCCCTTGACATAGACACGGATGAATACAGAGTAAAGTTCATCAAAGCAGCAAATAATGCAAGGAGTTTATCGATAAACAGTGGGTACCCAACTTCTCAAACGATATCCACCATGTTAGTTAATGGATTTAGAAATGCCAAAGCAGTAGGCATTTCGGCAGCTATTGAAAGTCCAGATTTGGCTGTAGAATTGATAAACAAGGCAGCTGCAGAATCACATACATTGGCTGTATCCTTGGAAGAGGATGCACGGCCCGAAACGCTGAAGAACGTAGCCAAAAATGAATCGATAGACAAAAAAGAACAGAGCGTTGAACAAGAGAATACAGAAGATACCGAAGCTGAAAGTGAAGATGCAACAGAAGAAGCGTCTGCAGCAGGACTTGGGGATCTTTTCGGATAAAATAAATAAAACAAATAGGAATTAAAATGGAATATATATACGCAGCATTAATCCTTCATGAATCGGAAAAAGAAATAAACGAAGAAAGTTTGACAACAGTGCTAAAAGCAGCTGATGTGAAAGTCGAAGACGTACGTGTTAAAGCACTAGTTGCGGCACTGGAAGATGTCAATATCGAAGAAGCATTGGAAGCAGGGCAAGTTGCCATTCCCGCAGCAGTAGCTGTTGGAAGTGGCGGAGCTGGTGGAGAGGCTGCTGCAGACTCAGGTAATGCTGAGGAAGCAAAAGCATCTGCAGAAGAAGAAGCAAAACAGGCAGAAGAAGAAGAGGCAGCATCCGCAGCAGGACTTGGGGATCTTTTCGGGTAAAACCACTACCGAAAGGGGATCAAATTCCTATTAAGTTTTGTTACGGAGAGAAGATTGGTATAGCAGGTAGAAATGGCTATTTATGCCGGTATGTAGATCCCTCTGCAGTATCTTCTACAATAATTCCGAGAAGCTCCAATTCTTTTCGTATTTCGTCGGCTTTATCATAATTGCCTTTAGAACGCTCTTGCTCACGGGAATCTATTAGGGAAGTAATTGTATCGGAGAATGATTCGTTTGAATCGGCCACAACAAAAGAGAATCCAAGTACATCTCGGGCAAGATCGTCCAGAGTTTTAATCGCAAGGTTCAATCCAAAATGATCATATTCTTCGTGTGTTTCAAGGTGTTGATTAAGGGAATTGACAACATCAAAAATTGCTACGAGTGCTTCTCGAGTGTTAAAATCATCATCCAATGCAGTTTGGAAATTTCGTACAGAAGATTCTATAGATTTTCGGAGATTCTCGTCGGTTGTAGTTGGGTGGGGAGATGGCTCTCGGAGTGCGTTTGTAGTTCGGAGGTATGCACGTTCCAGCCTCCCCCAGCGCTCTACCGCCTCGTGGAGGGCAGACTCAGAATAAGCTTGATGACTATGGTAAGAAGTTGAAATTAAAAACATTTTAATGGAATTGGGACCAAATTCGGAGATCGCATTGGCAACAGAAAAATAATTTTTTAGACTCGAACTCATTTTTTCACCTTGGGTTTCTAGAAGGCGTACGTGTATCCAAAAATTAGCAAAATTTTCCCCAGTGGATGCTTCACTCTGTGCTTTTTCGTTTTCGTGGTGAGGAAACATCAAATCTTGTCCCCCTGCATGTATATCAATAGTATTCGAAAGGTGAGTCATAGACATCGCGGAGCACTCTATATGCCAGCCCGGCCTCCCAAGGCCCCATGGAGAATCCCAGACGTCTCCAGAAGGAGCAGTTATAGGAGGCAGGTTCGAATCGCGGTATTTGGAAATGGATTCAGGAGGGACTTGGCCCGATTTCCATAAAGCAAAGTCGTGGGGGTGTCTTTTATCGCTCGCTTCTTCAGGAGCATCTGAAAAAGATTCTTCGTCTAAATTTGGTTTAGATAGTGCCCCATAATTGTCAAAGGAACTTACGTCGAAATATACCGAACCATTGGACTCATAGGCGTGATTTGAGTCAATGAGGGAAGAGATAATGGCGATGATTTCAGGTATATGTTCGGATGCTTTTGGATAAACGTGGGCACTTTTTAGACCTAATGAATTCATATCTTCAAGGGCTTTGTTGATAAAATAAGTAGCAACTTCAGATTCAGAACTTCCGTAATCGGATTCGCCCAACCTAGCTACAATTTTCTCATTTATATCCGTGAAATTTTCAACATAAGTGACAGAGAATCCCAAATATTCAAGCCACCGCCTCATAACATCTACGTGGACCCATGCTCGTGCATGTCCCAAGTGAGGTAAGTCGGAAACTGTTAAACCACAAAAATATATTGAAACGGAATTTGGAGTTATTGGTTTAAATTTCTCTTTTTTTCCAGTGAGGGAATTGGTTATGAAGAGCGACACTAAAAAACGAAAGGTTTGGCAACTGGATTAAATTAACTATTGCGCTTCTCCACCGTATTTGAGTAGAATATAACACAAAAAAAGAATTGCAATCATTCCAAAAATAGAAGCTATTAATATGCTTTTCGCCGGGTCAGAGAAAGAAGATCCTGCGGCTGCTGCTACCCCCGAGCAAAAAATAAGTGCGAGGAATCCCATGGCAAATTTGAAAAAATGCGAGAAGCCCATATAGTAAAGTCTCGGAATGGGAATTGCATAAAGGCACCGATACGATTGGAAAGGTGTCAAAAATGTTTTAAGGGATAGGGTTTACTAAAGTGTCATGGGGAACATAGAAGAAGAATTACGTGAACAGTTTTTTGAAGCATTCTCTCCCGCCACATATCCAATATCCAATCAGATGGATCTAGTTCCAACGCTACCAAATGGTATGTCTACTAGATTTGAGTCAGGGGACTTTTCGATGACGGTGATCGAATTGAGTATGCGGTTGTCGGATAAACAAGATTTTCCTTATGAAACTGTGGAAGATCTGATAGAGGATCTAATAGATGGGATGAAGGAAAAGGGGATTATTTAAAATGATAACCGCTAAACGGTTGCGTTAAGAACAATAAGTATGGACCCAGCTATATTAGGCCCAATTGATGCTATTTTTTCTCCAATTATAGAGCCTATATTACTGATTGGGGTGGTGATAAATCTAGTCACTCGGCATTTGGCCCATAGATCCCATATTCGACAAAATGAAGAAGAGAAGGGATCCCTGAAACGCTTTGTATTTCATGAGATTTCCAACGGAGTATTGATAGTATTTTCACTATACTATATGACCCTTCATCATCACGGGGGAATGGTTTTATCTTTAATGGTTTTGGCAATGATTTTAGCAGACATATTTGAGTTTGAAGCTAGGCTTGTAGAATCTAGAGGGGGAATGGAAATAGAATTGCCGAAGGGTTCGATGGTCGGATCGGCGCTAGTATTAGTGTACATACTATACATAATCATACTTCCTGCAGGGCCACTAGATCAATTTCTCACATTAATACCGATATAAATAAATTGGTTTTACTTTTCGTTTGATTTCGCTTTGATTTCGTTGATAGCAGGGATGAGAACCCAAAAGGTAAGGGCCCCGACGACGGCGAACCAAAACATAATTTCCCGGAGTACAATTGAAAACTGCCCGTAAAAATCCAAGTTTTCAGGAACGGGTGCTATTAGCTGCGTGGTTTCAAACCCAGGAGTTGTGAACCACCCAGAGAGTATCATCCAAGCTAGTCCTGCGATTGAAAATATACCAAAACCTTTCATGAATTCGTCGGCCATGGTCTGTAGTTAATCCTCCTTACCCTTAGTTATTGTCATTCCCTGTGTTTTGAAACGGCTAGTGAATGCATATACTACAGTTCCGATTCCAATTGAAGAAAGGCCGACTAACGCTAATAAAGGGTCTATCTGAGAAAGTGGGGAGGTTGCCCTTTGAGTTGCCGTGTCAAGTAGGATGAAACCAATGACGATGGAGAGTATGGAAAAGGCAGTTGAAAGTACAACTATACTTTTATAAAGTTGGTTAGGAACAATTACTTCTCTGTCTGTTTTTCCCATAGTAATGAGTTATTTGGGAGGTTTCGGGGGCCTATATGGTTTAGGAGGTCTAAGGCGGTAGTAACGTCTGTTTAATTCATACATATATCCTTCCCGCATGGTTTTTAACAAGGAATAGAATACAATCCCAAATAGAACAGGTAGAATGAAAGTTAAATCAAAGAGGAGATGGGAATTTAGAGGGACCAGATTTTTGACAGAAAGAACACTTACGGTGAATGCAAAAACTACACCTGCGACACCGAAAGCTGCCCAAAATGGTTCTTCTACAGGCCGTCTAGCTTTGCCTTTATTTACAAATGGCAAGGCTGCCAAGAACCCCACGACGACTAGATTTGCAAGAACTCCAAATGTTCGGTCTAGCATTATTTTGTCACCCCCCAATATGGAAAGTGCAGGGTTGAGCGGTTCGAGCTTAAGAAGACCAAATGACCAATATAGATACCAATCGGGGAGGATGACCGCAGGGGTTTGGCTTGGGTTTGCAGGAGCGGCAATATGAGGAGGTGCAACGGCCGAAAGAAGTAATATAATGCCTATGAAAAAGCTAGTAATTGCAAATCCACGGACGACTTCGTGTGGCCACATTGGGAATCCCAATACTTCCCGTTCTAAATAGTCAGCCCGGGATCGAATGTCTTGATCCTCAAGTCTGGCCCGTTCGAAATACTCATACGTGAGTTGGGCTAGCCCAGTGGATCTAGATTTACGCTCAGACCAACTAGGGGTTTGGTCATCAGGAGGGACTGGGGTTTGCATTAATCCAGAGCCATCGGTGATGATAGGGAATTCCACGTTGTTTTTTTGTTTTTTGTATGTTTTGCTTTTCATAATATCATCAATGTGGTTCTGCAATTCCTTGCATCCAAACAATTCCAATGTGGATCGCGATCACAGTAGTTACCGCAAATGGAAGTATGAATACGTGGAGGATATACATACGTTGTAAAGTGGCTTGTCCTAGGGAGAATCCACCAAACATTAGTTGTGCAACCCATTCACCCAAGATAGGAATTGAGAGGGCCATTTCAACCCCAATTTGACCGGCCCAAAACGAAAGTTGATCCCAGGGGAGGAGGTAACCGGTGTAGCCGAACATCAGGGTGAGTGAGATCAAGATGATCCCTATTATCCAATTCAATTCTCTTGGTTCTTTGTAGGCCCCTACGAAATAGACACGTAGCATATGGAGGAAAACTGCAGCTACCATAACTTGTGCAGACCATCGATGGATGGAACGTAGCATGAATCCAAAATTGAGATCGGTCATAATATATGTTATTTGGTTGTATGCAACGGAGGGGTCTCCAGCCGTTGCAGGGGAATAATAGAATCCTAGCAAAGCCCCAGAGATGGCAGCGACTAGATATGCAATTACAGAGAAGGTCCCGAGTGCATATAGAGGATACCAATACCAAAATTTATTATCAAGATTGTATTGTTCGGTGTGGCTACGGGGCATTTGCATATTTATCTTGTAGTATAAATTTTCCATAGACTCCAGGTAATCTACTATTCGGAGACGTTGATCCGCCCAGATGAGAATTGTTAAATAGGTTTTTTCAAGGGGGGTCAATTCCTTTTCGGATAGCCATTTGGAATAGTCGTAATGTTCTTTTAAATCAGGGGTCATGTCATTCCTCAGTCCTTGGTAAAGCTACAAATCGATCTTTGATTATGCTGAAAGGATCATAGACGGATTGGTGGCATTGGCAGTAAATTAAATCTGCGCCGTCAAATTTTTCACTATCTGTGAATGATTTGAATCCGGGAACGCAGCAAAAATGAGTGCATTTGTCCAATATGGCTATAAATCCTTGGCTGCAACTTTCCTGAAGCCATTGTTTTGTTTCACCTTGTGCGTTAGAGATTAGGTTGTCAACTATTGTGCTACGAATGAGCTGCACGGGCATCTGTACTTGAGGAGGTACATCTTGAGACCTCCAGGTGGCAAATGCAGGCTTTCCCACACCCGCCTTTCCAATTGAATTCCCCCAAGTCACGTAGTCCTCAAAATCGTCAATATGTACTTTTGCCCCAGGGGAAACTTCTTCTTTTTGCCACTTATAAGGGGGATTATTTGCATATCTGAAATAGTTGTCTTGATCTGCAAGTGGTTTTACTCCAGGGTAGGTTTGGACACCACAGTATTGGAACCAATCAGAGGAATAAGTAACACCGGCTATTTCTTGTTGGGCCACAGTTACCTTCCGCCCTCCTTCAATTATTTCGGATACTTTTGGCCACAATCCCATAAGGAATCCATCGTCGTCGATGACGACGGGTATTTGAGGCATTCCGCGAGGAGCAGGACCAAATAATTTTTCGATTCCGAAATATTCGGTTACACCGCCACCAGCTCCAGAAGGATTGGTCATGGTGTTTACAGTTCCGCTAGTCGCAGTTCCAATACCTGCTAGTGCAGCCCCGCCTACGACACCTTTGACAAACCGTCTTCTTCCAGAAACTTTGGGGTATTTATCATCTGAAGTCATGGTTATTTTTTCTTATAGAGGTATAGATTGGTTTTCATCTTATCAGTCATAGTGGTAATTATGGAATGGCCATGTACATCTTCTGGTTTGGTGTAGAGGTCTTCCCATTTTCTCCTGCGCTGTTTTACAATTACGACATCCGGTAAGAAATCTCTTCGGTACAGAACCAGGATGAAGGATAAATTAATAAATAGTAGGGCTAGTAGACCTCCTAAATACATATTTCCCACTCCAGAGAATCCCCAGCCTCCGAGGATTAAGCCATAGGTGAATAGGGTCGCGAACAGGACTTCGACTACAGTGAGTAAAACTATGGCTATTGTTGCTGCCGTGCTTTCTCGTGGAGGTTCGTAGCGGTGTATAGAACCATATTTACTACTTGGAGATGTCATATTATCACTTTTGTTTTGGGTATCCTGAATGTGGCGTTTCGTTGTATTTTAAGAAGAAAAATGTGAATACTAGAGAAGCGAAGATTCCAAGAAATGTTGCTATTCCGACCCAGTGTGCTTGGAATGCCACACCCATGTGTTCGGGGTCTTCTCCTTCGGAATGTGGATCGTCGCCCCCCATCCCCATTCCTGCTGCATGGCCACCACTGCTACTTGATGCGGTAGCTGCTCCCCCTTCGCTAACTATTACTTTGCCGATCATTTGGATGGTTTCGTGGGGGACACAGAAATAGCCATATTCCCCTTCCATATCGAAGGTATAGGAGTAAGTTTCGTCTTTTGCAATGTTTCCACCGGGGTAGCCGCTTCTGGCATCGTCTTCAGAATCAAATCCACCAGATGCCCAATAGGGCGCCCCATCGGGCAATTCATTTTCATAGGCAGTGACTGAATGTCCCATTTGGCCAACGGTAATCCATTCGACTGTGTCGCCGGGTGCAATGGTGATCACATCGGGATCATAGATCATACCGTCGGTCATTTCGACCACATGAGTCTGGGCAGATTCTTCTGCTGACGAGGGTACTTCTGCCGCTGCAACAATTGGAGAGGCAAAAAGAAGTGCAAGAGACCCGGTAGCAGATTGGAGGAAATGCCGCCGATGCATATAGTAGAATATGAGTAGAGGAGGTCAATAAAGGCACCGATATGTGTGAAATAAACAGAGATATAAAATATCTGAAAATTGATCTTATTTTTTATCAGATGGGGGGAGGAAATCGGGTCGGAAATCAGATCCAATTCCAATTTTTTTTAGTCGATCTGCGTACTCCTTGGACCGAAAACGATCGGATAGACGTGAGTGGACTACAACTAAGAGTAAGAATAGCCCGGTAAAAATAAAACCAAATCCAGAGACGGTGGTGAGAATTCCGGAACCGGGACGGGGGAAGTTTACAAAAAGGGGTGAAAAAAGAAGTAGAATTCCAATGATCAAGAAGGATGATGCCAATATTTGAAGCAATTTATTTCCAATTCCAGAGGAGGATTTGGAGGGCGCATCAATGTTGAGAGAGAAATCCCCTGCAGGTAGTTCGGGCACATCGTAAGTGTCCATAGAGCAAAGTACAACTATATTTTCTATCTCGGTGCGGATTGAACCCATCCCACTCACTGAACCGTCGAGTGCTATAAGGGCATATCCGGCATCGTCGTAGATTAAAAGATTCTCTTCGTCATCAATATGGATTGTTTCTATTGCGGCTATGATATTCCGCCTAGAGATTCGATCTTTAATGTCTAGTTCTACACGATTTAACAATTCTTTGCCAACTATAGAAAATTCTAGATCGGAGGGGAGATCGGAGTCAGGTGGAGTGAGTGATTCTTCGTTGGGGCTGGACAAGGTGTTTTCATATTGTTAACCGAAGAGCAAAAATTAAGTGATCTTAGAGTGTTTGGTTTGAACGAACGGGATGAATGGAGATGCAATAATTGCCACAATAGTTTTAATTACTGTTACGGCTAGTTTTCCATTTTATATATATGGTGCATGGATAATTCTTAGAGAAAAAGTAGTTACATGGGGTGTTTTAGTCCACCATTTAAAATTTATTTTTACAGGGCTTGCACTTACTACATTCCCCATTATTGTGTGGATGATACCTAGATCTTTTTCTCGGTTAGATGGATACATTGCGTTACACACTTTTGTGGGCCTCCAGGCATATGCATTTTTGATCTTTGCATTGACAGGAATAATCAAAATATTTAATGCGAAGAGATCTTTGAACCTATATCAAGTTCCAGATGACTCGATTCCAATTGAAGAATTGGGAGAGGGGATTGATCTATGGAGAAGGAGACTAAGAGTAGGAGTAATGGGATTTCTAATAATCTGGATTATAGCATGGAGCATAGGAGTGATCCGGTACTTCCAATTATATTGAAAATGGAATTAAATTCCTAAAATTTTTCTTGCTTGTTTTGGTGTAGCAATTTCTCGGCCAAGGTTTTCACAGATGTTAACTACGGTTTCGACTACTTGCTGGCAGGTTTCTATTTTTTCATCTTTATGAGGATACATGTATACGGTGTCTTCCATACCTATACGTACGACTTGATACCCCATCATTATTGCCTCAACTGTCAGAGGTAGCCAATTTCTTCCACCTACAACACTCCCCTGAACGGTGTCTTCTCTAGGGAGTGGGTTTGTTTCCCACATAGAAGCTAAATATAATGCCCCCCAGGGGTGAGGGGCGGTTGGGCCGGAGGTGAAGTATGCGTGATCACCACAAGTTGTGTTTACATAATAGGGTTTTTTCCATACTCCTGTGTCAACAAGCCATCTTTTGAGTCGGGGGTATGCTTTGTATGAATAAGCCATCATTTCCGGTTTGAGACCATTGTCTTGGAGGAAGTTCACCCATCCTTGTAAAATATCAGGGTTCATCACGAAAGGGGCTCTAGGGTCTAAGGCATCTCCCAAAGGGGAGCCAGTAACCATATCAACATAGCCAGGACCATACTCATCGAGAATCCTACCGATAGTTTGTTCTAAAAGAGGGACCCCAAAAGTGGCACCTTCGATGTTGCTCCTTACATTAATAGTAGTAATAGGATTGTGTTCTTTTTGGATTAGTTTAATTGTTTTAACTATAGTCTCAGGAGATGCATCGGGAATGCCATCCTCCCTGCGGACGTGGAGATGTGCCATAGAAGCCCCGGCATTCATCGCCCCTATTACCTGGTCTGCAACTTCTTCCGCCACATAAGGTTGGTGGGGATTCAAATCTCTTTTTATAAATGATCCACAAGGGGCAACTTCTATTATCAGAGGAGTATCCAAAGTGTCGATTGGATCTGCATTATGGCCTTGGTAACTTTTCCAAGGGGTTTTATAATAACTTTCGTCCTTATAGCCAAATTCGGTATCAACCATAATTACGGGGAGATCACTTAAGTATAATAATTATTTGATATCTCAACAGACTAACTGGTCAAATAATAGAGGGGGTTGAGATAGGATTAAGAGTGGGTGAACCCTGGAAGAAGTATGGGAATGCCAAAAAAATTCATAGAGATGTTCGAAAAAAATGTTTTTTCAAGTCTCGCCACCATAATGGAAGATGGATCCCCTCATGTAGTTCCAGTATGGGTGGGCATTGATGGTGAATATATAATAACCGCGGGAGGAATAGAGCACGTAAGGCATGCAAATATGAAACGGGACCCGAGAGTAGCACTTACAATTTCTGCTCCAGAAAACCCATATGAAGTGTACTTAGTTAGGGGAAAGGTAGTAAGCATGTCAAAACAAGGGGGGAAAGAATTTCTAGACCAAGAGGCCCAACGAAGATGGGGAGTACAAGAATACCCATTCCAAAAGAAAAAGGAACGATATCTAATTCAGATTCTGCCGGAGAAGATTATAGATACTTCTTCAGTCATTCCAGATGGTGTAGACATAAGATAAGTTAAGAAGATTCGGACGGGAGTGATAAGATTCCAGTTAATTTGTTATCGACCGCATACGTTGAGTTTGGTGGGACAGCTATGGTTGTAAAAGGGGCTTCGATGATTGCAGGCCCATTGACAACATTTCCAGGGAGTAATTTACTCCAGTCATAGATGATGGAAGATTGAAAACCGTCAGGAAGCCAATAGACAGGTCTTGATCCTGTTTCTGCAGATTGTGGGTCGGATCCAGACAATGGATATTCCGCTAGAAGTGGTTTGTCACGAGGGGCAGTTGCTTGGAGTACAAAATTGTCTATTTCCACTCCGTTTTGGGGAGTGGTAGATATCGGACTATACACCTCATTGTACTCTTTCTCAAATGCGGACGAAATGGTTGAGATGTCCTGATCGGAAGTGAGTTCAGTTAGAGGAGAAGTAACGCGAGTTACATCCAACTGCCCCCCGTATTTCATGTCAAGATATAATTCAAATAAAAGTTGATCTTCCCCATATCCCTCACCATTAAAATCGTGGATCGCTAGTTCTTGGAGATCGAGTACTGTTTGGTTGAATTCGTCGAAATTTTGGTAAGGGTCCAAAGTCCCTGGTTGGAGTAGAGGAATATGTAAAGACTGTTCGTAGATATGTTTTGTATCCATGACACTAGAACCAAAAGCAGAAAATACAGAGGAATATGGGAATACGATGATTGTGTTCACTCCGGCGTGTTTTGCGAATCCTTCTGCGTGTGTTGGTCCAGCGCCCCCAATGGCAAATAGAACAAAATTTTGAGGATCATACCCCCGGAGTGCAGTCTCCTTGTAGATGGTGCTTCCCATTTCAGCATCAGTTATGGAGCGGATCAAACTCGCTGCTTCGACCACATCTATTCCGAGTGGGTCTGCAACTTGTCGCTGTACTGCACGCTCTGCGTGTCGTACACTCAATGGTTTTTCCCCCCCATGGAATCCGGATGGATCTATATAGCCTAAGATAACATCTGCATCGGTTACAGTTGGATTCCGTCCGCCTTGGTTATAACAGGCAGGGCCTGGATTTGATCCAGCACTCTCTGGTCCAACTTCTATTTTGTTATCTAGATCCGCCCTTACTCGTGCGATAGACCCCCCACCAGCACCTATAGACTGACTTTTGAGCATGGTGCTATGAACCCTCCAGCGATCTACGACGGGCTCAAGATTGTAAGTTCGAGAAGCCCCCCCGGCGATCAAAGATAGATCAAAACTAGTTCCCCCCATGTCTGCTGCAATCACATTTTCATAACCATAGATACCACCAAGATAAGAACCACCGACCAGAGCAGAAGCGGGGCCGCCTTTGAATGTATCAATTGCACTCGTTCGGAAGATTTCTGCAGTCCCACCGGTGTTGTGAATCATTTGAAGTGGTTTAACATATCCGCGCTGCCTAAGTTCATCTCCAATGCCATACAATTCATCGATCATAGATTGATGAAGATATGCACTTAGCATAGTTGTAATCGTGCGTTCATATTCACCTTTTTTTCTGCTTATTTCAGAAGATAAAAATACAGGTGCACTTCCGAGATATGCATCGGGGTATTCATCGGATATTATTTCTCTGACTTTTTGTTCATGAGTAGGATTTCTGTGAGACCATGCGAGGCACACGGCGAACCCTCTGGCTCCTTGTTCAACCAGGTATCTTACTTTATCGCGAAGATCAGCTTCGTCGAGTGGCCGCATGATTTCACCTTTGAAATTGATTCGTTCGCGAACGCCGACTATCATATCTTGAGGAACTATAGGTTCTGGTTTATCGGATCGTGAAACATTTCGTTGTTCATGTACAGTCATCCCATCGGTCCATTGTGATCCGCGTCCAACAGGGACTATGTCTTCAAGTCCATTGGTGACAAGAACTCCAAGTTTTGATCCACTTCGAGAAATTAATTTATTTAACGCGAAAGTTGTAGAGTATCGAATTGCGGTTGCACTGGAAATTAGATCATTGGAGTCAACATTTAGATCTCTAGATGCGGAAATGATAGAATTGAGAAATCCAATGGACAAATCGTGACTAGTGGTCTCTGCTTTTCCGGTGACTATAGCTCCATTTGAGCGAACGAAACAGTCGGTGAAAGTTCCACCTATATCGACATCAATAGTTGTGTTAAGCTTTTTTGTCATGGTTTTGTGCGCAGGTGAATGCTGCCTTCAGATATTTTTGTGCGAAGTTGGTCAATATCTATGTCTATGTCATGAGTTATAGGATGGCCAAGGGGCAAATATTCATTTTCAATCATGATTCCGCAATGGGGACAATAAAATTCAATAATTTTACACCATTCGGGGTCTGGAGAAAATTTATATTCGGTGTCAATCTCAGAATGATGTATTTCAGATGGATCCCTTTCTGCAATTGTACATCCAGTTTTGTAATTTGACTTGCAATCTATCAAATCCCCACTACAAGAACTACAAACCCACATCTCAGAATCCAAGTTTATATCTAAATAGGGAGTAATTTCGACAGAAACCATATTTGTGTTGACAATAGAGTATGGAGGATAAAAGGCTGATGAATTCAATAATAGCCGTATGCGGTCCAGCCTCCATCGACTGGGAGAATGGCCCCAGTAACATCTGGGATTTTATCAGAAGCTAGAAATGCAACGGATTCGGAGATTGATCCGAGCGATGTTAGGCGGTGGGTTGGAGTTCGTGCTAAAATCGAATCTAAATCTGCACCACCCCCTATTGTCCGTACAGTTTCTTCCCCAAGGGCTCTATCGATAGTTCGGTCTTTTTCCACAAAATTGGGGGCTATTGCATTGACTCGGACCCCGTCGGAGGCCCATTCAATGGCAAACACTTTTGTCAACATGTTTATCGCTGCTTTTGCAGTACTGTATCCGGTTCGATAGGGGAATGCAGCAAATCCGGCATTGGAAGAGATGTTTACAATGGCGCCTTGTTTTTGTTCCAACATAGGGATTGCAGCTATTTTCGAACATAGATAAGTCCCTTGTACATGGACATCCATGACACGTGTCCATTCTTCTAGAGATTGTTCAATGGACGGAATTGATTTTTGAAAGATTCCTGCATTATTTACTAATACATCAAGTGAATCGCAGTTTTTGAGGGTATATTCAACCATAGATTTGACAGACTGTTCGTCTCTTACGTCTACTTGTACTGCGTAAGAAGTTCCAGATCCGTTGAGAGATTCTGCAGTTTCTTTTGCGTGGTTTAGATCTATATCAGCGACCACTACATCGCCGCCTCCGTTCATAAAACGAGTGGCTATTGCCTTTCCAACGCCGCTGGCTGCCCCAGTGACAATAATAGTTTTTCCAAGGAAATCAGAAGGTTCCATGGGAGTTTAGAGACCTGTGACCGTAATTAAGTTGTATATTTAGAAAAAGGAAAAAGTGGGTTAAAATGTAGAAACGGGTATAGGAGGACTTTGTTTAGACCAGGTATTAGAAAAGGTGTCGTATGAAGTTCCACGGGATAAACGAGATTTTAATGCTTCTTCCCTAAGTTTGGAAGTTTCATTGAGATCTAAAACGCCATCGCGAATACAAACATGGTAAACGTTTGTTGCAGTCCATTCCGAGATAAAATGTTTATTAAAATCAGAAAGAACATCTTCAGGGTCACGTTCGATTGGATCTCCAAAGCCGCCACCACCAGAAGATAGAGTTATCCAGATGTCGCCCTTGTCAATGGTTCGATTACTTCGATTGATCCGCTCGAATCGGTAATCACCAGAAAGTGATTTGTCAACGACCAAGTCTCGAACGGAAACGGGGAAGTCAATTCCATTTTCTAAAAGATCTAGTGCGTCGCTTCCAATGATAGAGATTCCTGGTAATGAAGTGGAAGCATAGCCACCAAAAACCCCATTATCATGGGGAATTCTAGATCCTTTCCCACGAGAAGTTACTTCAACGGGACCAGAAATGACTACATTAACATTTTGAGTTCCAACGCCGCCCCGGTATTTACCAAACCCATGGGCATCATTGAAATGCCTTCGTGTCAATCCGAGAAAAATTCCATGTTCTTCGAAATCTTCTAGGTTGTTTGTTTTCCCCCATGGTGAGTAAAAGAACCCATGAGCATTCATACCGTCTTTGTCGTGGCGTGCCCCCTGGCCATCGGTATTTAGTGTAAATGAAAAGCTCTCTGAAATTGGCCATCCAATATTATTGATTCCTTTGAAAGATCCCCCTCCAGAATGGGCGCTAGGGGCTGCCACAGCGCGAGTGGGGTCTGTGGAATAAAGTAGGCGTGTGAAAGCGTCGAAGCACAGAGAAATGACAGACCTTCCTAAATAGACGCAATTGCAGACAGATTTCTCAGGACCTGCGTTGAGAAGGGACCCATCGGGGACTTCAAAAGTGAAAGGTGCCAACGTCCCAGTGGAAACGGGGAGATCATGGAAAACATAAGGATATATGTATGTCGCAAGGAATGCAGCCACTCCATGTCCATAGGTATTGTAAGACCCATCACATTCCGGCGAAGTGCCAGTGAAATCTAAATGGATAGAATCCCCCTTCTTGTGTACAGCTAATGCAACTTTTAATAAAGTTTCATCGTTGCCGGTGGTATCGACGAATGCGACAGATTTGTAGACCCCATCAGTCCAGGAAGAGATTCTAGCTCTTGCTCCAGATTCTGCGGCATCGATTATTTTTCGGAAGAGTCCATGGACATGGTCGGGTCCAATTTCTTGGGCTAATTCTTGGACCCTGTGACGTAGTTTATCCGTAGCAGTGCACCTCGCTCTGACATCTATTTCTTGCATTTGCGGAGCACGAGAAATAAAGTTGACCATCATATCCATCAGATCATCTCTAATTTCATAATTCTCAGCGATTTTAATAGGAGTAAGACGCATGCCTTCGTCATGTCGAGAAGTTGCTGTTTGAGGCATCCCGCCGGGTTCGATCGCGCCTGTTTCTTGTTGGTGGACTGCGGCAGAGCTCCAAGCTATCAATTCGTCTTCGAAGAAAATAGGCATGATTGCGAATTGATCGGGGTTGTGTAGACCCCCAACAAGTGCTTCATTGGTATAAAAAATATCTCCTGGGCGAACTTTGACATTGGAATTTCCATCAATGTATAGATCGATTATATATTTTATCGGCAATTGGGCTATGGCAGCGTGGATATAAGTACCACAACTAGCAGAGACTAGATCTCCTTTTGCATTATGCAATCCAACCACTAGATCCCCGGATCGAAGAAACGCAGAAACCCCAGTCCGGACAAACACAGTTCTAGCTTCATCGAGAGCCACGTCTAACTTATTAGAATAGACTTCATACATCCCAGGTTGGATTTTTGCTGCATATTCAATCTCCTTCTCGGTCGCGGGTTCTGTCCGGATCCATTCCCGCATTGAAATCTGTATTGCTGCATAATCTAACATTAGACTATATCGGACGGAGGAGAAGATAAAGTGTTTACTTTTGAAAAATTAGTTAGATTGCTGTTGATTTTTCAGAGTCATCTAGTGCGTCGTACTCTGGACAATTTTCTAACTGTTCAAATCCACATCCCAAATCTAACCATCCGAGTTCATATCCATGAGAGGGTTCTGTAACGACCATTTTTGCCGGATTCTCTGGGTCGTCATTGAAATGTTGGAACTGACATCCTTCGGGAGATAGAGGTATTGCCATATAATCCTCGGCTTCCCATTCGAGACGTTTTGGCCCATCGGGGTATCTAGCCCCATCTATAATAGTATGTCCTTTCCCCCCCATTATGTAATGGACCAATCCCCCTTGCCGATGTTGTTTTCCACTTCGGCTTCCGGGTGGAATTTCTTGAATATAGAATAGAAGAGATCGCATAGATCGGTCTTCAAAGGAAGGGTGGAGGTACCATTTCATTTTTCCTTGGGGATTAATTTCGTATTCTAGATCTTCGCCCCGGATTACAGCCCAATTTCCAGCCCCTTGTGCCTGGGCGACCATTTTTCGGTAATTGTTTCGTAAAACGACTAGATCGTCGTACAAGCTGTTGGTTGTTTCAGGGGGTGTGTAGTCAGCCCAGTCTGCATAGTCGAAGTCTAGAAATAAATCGTAGTGGTCATCATACTCTTCGAAGTCATCTGCAGACATCATGTGGGAGTGTTTTTCTTGCCACTCTTTGTAAACTTCATTTTTAGTGAGTTCCGCACCGAGTTCTTCTAGATACGGTACGTGAATGAATGCGATCCATTCCGCAGGGTCATCAGGCCCCCTCATATTGAAATGTTGGTGCTCAATGCCACCTGGTTTTATAGGAAGGATAATAAGATCTTCTGGCCCCCATGGATGTCGAACATCGTCGACTAATGTTTCTCCAGATCCTTTCAATCCGAGGATGACAAGACTGCCCTGGTGAGTGTGTCGACCGTTTCTGTCTTCTATAGTTTTTCTAAAAACGAGTCGGTCGGGAAGTACTGCATCGGGTTTAAGCGGGGTTGAATAATACTTCGACTTTCCGTTTCTCCCAACTTGCCAAGGAACATCTGAAGACTTGGTTACATGAGGAAGTTCAGTTCTATCGCGGATAATTTTCAAATACTCAAGGAAATTTTCGTAAAAACCAGCGGGTTCTGGTTCTTGTTCTCGGACATGGGTTCTTTCTTTCTGACCTGCCATGTGGTGAGATAGTACGCGACACATTATAATGGTGATGGATGTGTCTTTAGCGAATATTAGAGTGTTATTGATTCGACAATCGGCGAGTTTGGAATCGACATAGGAAGATCTATATTGGAGATACTAGAACTAATAACAATGGCAATTATTCTACAAGTAGAAACTACGGGACACCAGCATGGAATGGGAGGGCAAGTGGTAATCGATGCGATGGTTATGGAGCAAGAAGGAATCGGGGTGGGAGATACTATCGTGATAAAAACATCCAGTGGGAAATTTGCGTTAGCTCACGTGGGCACCCCTAAGGATGGAGATGAGGGAAGAGGGTATATTAGGTTGGATAGAGGGATTCGAGGGGCGATTAAAACAACAATCGGTTCAATGGTTGAGATTGAACCGGCAGAAGTTGAAGTGGTGAAATTGGTTAAGTTCGCACCTCTTTCAGATGTATCAGGAGTAGAAGCAGAGCAACTTTCAGAATATATAAAAGAAAGTTTTGTTGCTAGAGGAAAGTTGGTTAATCAGGGAGTAATTGAATACATATCACTTCCGGGGAAAGGATCTGCAACGGCGTTTAAGGTGTTAGAATCAGATCCAGAAAGTGGAATTGTTGACAAGGATACTGACGTAGATGTTGAGTATGCTTTCGATACATGGGGAACTGCTAGAGAAACTACTTTTGATGATGTGGGGGGGCTTGGAGAAGAGTTACAACATATAAGGGAATTGATCGAATATCCAATAAAATTCCCAGATGTCTACCAAGAGATTGGAATAAACCCTGCTAGGGGGGTACTTTTATTTGGTCCCCCTGGAACGGGGAAGACATTAATGACTAAGGCCATATCTAATGAATTAGATGCCAATTTCCATTACATAAATGGGCCTAGTATTATTAGTGCAGGGTACGGGGAAACGGAGGGGAAATTGAGAAGTATTTTTGATGCAGCGAATCATTCGTTGCCCTCAATAATTTTAATCGACGAGATAGACGCTATTGCCCCAAATAGAGACGACACGGGGTCGTTTACGGATTTGCGGGTTACGACACAGTTGCTTGAGTTAATGGATGGTTTGCAGTCAGTTCAAGGTGTGATGGTAGTTGCCACTACAAATCGAATTGATGCGATAGAACCTGCTTTAAGACGGCCGGGGAGATTTGATAGGGAATTGTACTTGGGGCCACCTAATGAAGATGCACGCAAAGATATATTGGGAATACACACCAGAGGAATGTTGTTGGAAGAAAACTTTTCTGAAGCAGTACCAGACCTTGCTCAGAGAATGAATGGATATACGGGGGCAGATATAAGAGAATTGGCCAGAGAGGCAGGGGTTAATGCACTGAGGAGACAGTTTCCTTCAGAAGGGCCTGCAAACCGAGAAGAAATGTCACTTGTAGATCTAGTGGTCACAGTTGGTGATTTTGAGCATGCACTAAGAACTGTTCAACCTTCGGTTCTAAGAGGCCCACTTTCGCGGGATTCAAAAATGACTATGGAAAATATAGGAGGACTCAAAGAGGCAAAAGTCCGACTGCATGAATTGATTAAAGCCCCACAGGAAAATGCAGAAACATTTGCAAAAATGGGGATAGAGACACCCCCCGGGATATTAATTGTAGGACCTCCAGGAACGGGGAAAACTGCTTTGGCTCAGGCGGCGGGTAATGATTTGGGAGCGACATTTTTACAAGTTGAATCTTCAGATATATTTAGTGAATGGGTGGGAAGATCAGAAAAAGCAATAAAAGAAACATTCCTTATTGCACGTAGAGCTGCCCCTTCGGTCATTCTCATAGATAACATTGATGCGATGGCACGCAGGATTGGAGAAGGTGGGGGCGAATCAGTTAGTACCAGGGTAATAAATCAACTTTTAACGGAAATGGATGGCTTAAGAGAACATGATGTGAAGGTCATCGGGACAACAGATAGAATTGAAGATATTGATGAATCATTGCTTTCCCCAAGCAGATTTGGAGAGGTGATTCACCTTCCAGAACTTAATGTAGGCGACAGGGAAGAGGTAATAAAAATACATCTTCAGGGTGTGGAAACAAAAGTGACTAAAGAAGAAATTAAGAGTATCTCTAAAAGGTCAGAAGGGTGGTCGGGGGGTAAGCTTGCTTCCCTTTGTGAAGAGGCAAAATTGTCAGCTATAAGAGAAAAGGATTACAAATCCGTAGTAGTGGTGGAGGGGAAACATTTAGAAAATGCGTTAAAAAAATTAAGCGACTGAGGTCAGTGGATTTAGACAACTACTGATTTTTCAGAGTCATCGAGTGCGTCATATTCGGGGCAATTTTCTAACTGTACAAATCCACTTCCAAGATCATATCCAAGCGATAGGTATCGTGTGGATTCAGATACTATGAAAGTTGCTGGTTTGTCTGGATTTTTGTTGAAATGTTGGACAGCGAGTCCCTCGGGAATGACAGGGATTCCCAAATAATCTTTTTCCTCCCAGTCGTACCGTTTAGTTCCTTCATAGCGAGGACCAGAAATTTCAGTGTAACCTTCGCCTTCCATGATATAGTGGACTTGGCCACCTTGCCGATGTTGTTTCCCACTTCGACTTCCGGGTGGAATTTCCTGGACTGCAAATAAAGAGGAGATTACAGATCTATCTTCCATAGCAGGATGGAGGTACCATTTCATTTTTCCTTGCGGGTTTATTTCCCATTCGAGATCGTCTCCGCGGACTATGGCCCAGTTACCTGCCTTCCTAGCCTTTGCTACCATTTTCCGATAGTTATCTCGGTGAACGATGGATGCATCATAATATGTTTTGATAGATTCAGAAGCGGGGGGTTCATAATCAAGCCAATCATCAAAATTGAAAGTTCCAAAAAGTTCACTGACTTGATCGTACTCGTCTTTATAATCCTCAAAATCATCTGCGGCCATCATATGGGCGTGCTTCTCTTGCCACTCTTTGTAAGTTTCGTTTTGAGTAAGTTGGGCCCCCAAAAGTTCTAAAAAGGGTATATCAACCATAGCCAGCCATTCTGCAGGGTCATCAGGTCCCCTCATATTGAAATGTTGATGTTCCACCCCACCTGGTTTTACGGGTAAAATCAATAAGTCCCCTTTCCCCCAAGGAACGCGTTCGTCGTCGACTAGAGATTCCCCATCCCCATGCAAACCAAATATTATCAATCCACCTTGGTGAGTGTGCCTTCCATTTTTATCCCGGATTGTTTTTCTGAAGATATACCAATCTGGTAAGACGGTGTTCATGAAAGGGGTTGAATAATACTTCGAAGTTCCATTCCTCCCAATTTGCCAAGGGACATCGGTGGATTTGGTTACATGGGGTAGGTGAACACGGTCACGGGCTTCTTTGAAGTACTCCAGTAGTTGTTCATAATTTCCTTTTGGTTCGGGCTCATTTTCCCGAGTATGAGTTCTCTCTTTTTGGGAGACCATGTTCTTGATTTTGTTTTAAAATATAAGTTAGTGTCGATCCATAAACCGTTGAACGTCGATGAAAATTTAGATCGGCATATCTTGAATAGGAGAAAGGTTACTTCAAAGATAGATCTGAATAGCGGCTGAAAAGGAATAGTATGGGAATAAGACTGAGTAAAGTTATCAGAGACAATATTCCAAATCCGAATCGCAACCCTAGATCGTCGCCAACATATCCAATGATGATGGGTGAAAATGCGGAAAAGATAAAGATCCCCGTCCAAAGATATCCAAAAGTTCGTCCTTCTCGCTCGGGGGGAGTAATGGTACTAAGTAGGGAATCTCGTGCAGGACTGATTCCCCAGAAACTAATTCCCATTGCCCCCAGAATAAGGAAAAGTAGGAGAGGGCTTAGGGAAAGTATAGAAAAAGCAGTTATGAAGAATGATGAAAAAATAACAAAAATGGCGATTACTTTTCTTGCATCATAACGGTCGACAAGTTCTCCAGTAAGAAGTTGTGCCAACCCTCCGATAAATAGTAATGCGGCTAGGTAGAAACTTGCAGTAGATTCAGGAGTTATAAGTAGAGATCCAACTGTTAAAGTGTAGGAATATTCACGGATTATAAATTCGGGTAAAAATGCCATCACCCCGGTGGCCACAAATGAATAGATTGTAAAGAATGTAAAGACTGCAAGGAGAGGGTATAGATATTTTCTTCGAGGGGGGAGTGAATCGGAGAGGGTCGAAGGTTCAGAGGAGTTTTTGGTGGAAGGTGTAAGAAGGGGAGTGGTGTCATAATTACCAAGTCCGATATAAAGAATGATTGCGTAAAAAATTCCAATAAGACCTAAGAGTACGAGAATGTCAGTCCAAACAAAGAATAAGAAAAATAGGCCCAATACTGCAGGTCCAATGGCATCGCCAAGTTTTGATGCACTACCCCACATGCCGTAAAATTTACCTTTGACTTCTGCACGGACATTTCGAGATATTATAGGATATCCAGTGGGATGGACGACACTCATACCGATTCCATTAATGAATAACGCAAAAGCCATAAAAAGGAATTTAATAGGGAATGGCTCTCCTAAAATGGAAAGGTCAGATTCTCCGAATAAGGGAGTGAATAGCAACAAAGCATAACCTAGTCCCGCCAATGCTAGGCCGCATGGCAAAAACAGACGACGGTCGTACTTATCGGAGATTATCCCGGCGGGTGCTTGTCCTATTGCAGAACCGGCATACTGACTAGTGATCAATAGGCCTAACTTCCACAAAGGGAGTCCGGTTTGAATTGCTATTAAAGGGATTAAAGGGGGTAAAAGTCTCAAGAAGAAGTGTTGCATTCCATGAACAGAGCTGATCAGAATGGCAAATCTAAATTCTTCTTTGTTCAGTTTGGTCATATGAAACTTAAAATTGGTTTGTCGTATATTTTTTGAAGGTTTGGCGATTTAACTTAACTCATATGGGAAAATACAATTGGCAGAGGGGTAAAAAGTTTAGCTCCAGGGCACTTGGGATTTAGTAATGCGTGTATTAGTTACAGGAGGATCGGGGGCAATTGGATCGTTTGTTGTTGAAGAATTAGTTAATCGAGGGGAGGAGGTTACAGTATTTGACATAGATCCTCCCGTGCAAAATGAAGTATATTTTATCAAAGGGGATATAACGGATCAGGAGGGTGTTTTGGATGCGGTTTCGAAGGTAGAGGTTGTGATACACCTGGCCGCCATACTCCCACCAGCATGTGAGCAAGATCCACATAGGGCTGAAAAAGTTAATGTTGGGGGTACGTTGAATATTTTGGATGCAGTTGAAGGAACAGAAAAACGAGTAGTGTGTCTTTCGTCCAAGGGGGCGTTGGGGTCGATGGCTGGCCAATATGCTCACCCCCGATATGAACCAGTTAGCGAGAGTCACTACAAGAATCCAGTCAATGTATACGGAACAACAAAAATGTCAGTTGAGCAATACTGCCAAGCATATTCTTCAAATAAGGATGTGGATGTCAGCGTAGTTCGTCTTGCTTCGACATGGGGGCCAGGAAAGGGGCCTCGTCATGGGGAATTAGATTTGATATCCCGAATGATAGAGGGTGCAGCCAATGGTGAAAAGATACATGTGAGCGGGGGGGATCAAAAAAATGATTTAGTATATTACGCAGATATAGCACAGGGGCTTGTTAGACTTGCAAGGGGCAGATTTTTGCCGCATTTAGTATACCATATTGGATCGGGAGGGGTTGTTAAATTAAGTGACTTTGGAGATGTGCTGGCAAATTTATTCCCAGATTCGCTCTTGACGATTGAAGGAGGTCTAAACTATTTTGAACAAGTTCAACCAACTTACTGTCAACTAGACATATCAAGGGCGAGGCAGGATGTGGGGTATGAACCCAAATTTGATGTAGAGGCTGGAATTAAAGATTATCTGTTACGAATGGGGATTGGTACTTAGTACCAATGTAAATAAATTCAGAGAGTGCGAAGTTAGCTTGAGTTATGGAATTATGCATGGAGGGAGATGTGGCTATTGTGATGGCTTCGAGTAGCGGATTGGGGCTGGGGTCTGCCATTGCCCTTGCTAGGGAGGGGGTAAATGTTGTAATCAATGGGAGAGATTTGGAAAGATTAGAATCTGCAGTAGAAAGTATAAGAGAAATTGCAACGGGGGAGGTACGTTATTTTCAGGGAGATATAAAAGATCCAATGACAGCATCCAAGATGGTTAAATTTGCGGTCGGAGAATTTGGAAAACTAGACCACCTTGTAACAAACTCGGGCCCCCCGCCTTGTTTGCATTTTGAAGAAGCGGAAGATGCAGATTGGTATGAATCATATGAACTGCTAGTGATGAGTGTCGTGAGAATGGTTAGAGAGGCAGAACCTTACTTACGAGAATCGGAAAATGGGACTATAGTGACAATTACTTCTCGGATTGTTAAAGAGCCCACTTCTACGAATGTTCTATCTAGTGCAATACGGATGGCAATTATCGGACTCGGAAAAACATTGACATGGGAATTTGCCCCAGACATTAGAGTTAATTCGGTGCTGCCGGGGAAATTTGACACACCTAGACTGGTAGATGATCCGAGAGATTTGGCTAGAAAAATTCCCAACGACAAGGTGAACGTCGATGGGATTCCAATTGGAAGAATTGGAGATCCTATGGAACTTGGAGAAGTTGTTGCATTTTTGTGTTCCAAAAATTCTAGTTTTATAAATGGAGTGGCACTGCAAGTAGATGGGGGATCGATCAAAGCGGCTTTCTAAAATAGAAAGGTAGTGAGTATTATGGATCTAAAATTTGGATTGACATTGCCACACTTTGGAGAGGTGGCATCTAGAGAAACTATATTGGATATGGCTATAAAAGCTGAAGAGTTAAATTTCAATTCAGTTTGGGCACGCGATCATTTAGTGTTTAAGCCGCATGTTCTTGAAGATCCCACACCTAACTTTATAGAGACATTCATAACACTATCTGCAGTTGGAACGGTGACTGATTTAACACTAGGTACTTCGGTGACATTTCCGCACCGCCATCCTCTGCACTTGGCACAGTTGTACTCCAATTTGGATTTCATGGCGAGGGGGGATGTAATTGCAGGGGTTGGGATGGGAAGCGGAAAGCGAGAATATGAAATTATGGAGATGTCCTTTGACCGTAGGAGTGAGCTGTTTAAAGAAACTGTAGAGATAATGAAGGGTGTTTGGCGAGGTGATGGGAATTATCAAGGGGAATTTTATTCATTTAACGACGCATTCCAATATCCGTTACCGGGAGAAATACCAATATGGGGAGGGGGTTCTTCTCCAGCTTCGATTAAACGTGCATGGGGGTTATGTGAGGGGTGGTTTCCGGGGAGGATCAATATGCCAAGTTTTAGAGCAGGTGTAAAGTTACTAAGAAAATGGGCGAAAGAAGAACGAAAATCCATGCCAACGATAGGGGCAGTTCCAATAACAAGCGTGGGCCGAGATAGAGATGGTGCGAGGGATAAAGTCAATTTGGAAGGGCTACTGAATTCGACGAAAGAGTTTTGGATAAAACCGGAATCGGGGGAGTTTAAAACTGTAGAGGATTTGGAGGGAGTCCTAATGGCAGGGAGTCCAGAGGATATAGTCCAAGAGGTGGTTAAATTCAAAGATGCGGGGGTCAACCATCTTGTGTTTGATTTGAGGCAAAGGTTTGAAGAGATGGAAGAGTGTATGGAGCTTATTTCTGATGAAGTTTTAACAGAATTTCAATGAGTGGCAAGTAGAAACTTCTTTATTGGGGTTGTTTGGAAATAAAAAAAATGAGCGGGTTTCGCTCGGAACTCAGAAGAGTTCTTCAAAGAGTGGCAGGAATGCTGCTGGCTCTTGAATGTATGTCTTTCCACCGTAGACTGGGTTGTTGTACGCGTATGGTAAAATAACCTGGTCGGATGGGATAAATG
>MDTE01140146.1_pt1 | contig 104049 bp, 105 predicted proteins | sample 811231 | NCBI WGS metagenome assembly MDTE01 (sample SAMN05326651, study PRJNA326480) | marine metagenome | isolation source: seawater | place: Indian Ocean: Red Sea | collected 2010 | reverse complement strand
GAAGAAAGCTACTCAGAAGAAATCAAAGAAGAAAGCTACTCAGAAAAAGACGTCGAGAGCTCAGGTAGCAAAGAAGAAAGCACGTGTGAAGCGAGCTGGCATCCGAAAGAAGAAAAAGTGATGGCTGCGGGAAAAGCTGACAAAAGCACCCATTTTGGATTCAACGAGGTGTCGGAGGAAGAGAAATCAGCTTTGGTTGGTGGTGTTTTTGAATCTGTCGCTAATCGTTATGATCTAATGAATGATTTGATGTCGTTTGGTGTTCACAGGCTGTGGAAAGATGCTGCTGTAATTCGTAGTGGTGTTCGTAAAGGTCATGTCATCTTGGATGTGGCTGCGGGGAGCTGTGATTTAACTAAACGTTTTGCAGCAAGAGTTGGTGACAAGGGGCGCGTTGTAGCGGTCGATATTAGTAGGTCAATGCTGAAGACTGGACGTAGTCGATTGTTAGATAAAGGCCATTTTAAGTGCGTTGATTACGTTCTTAGTGATGGTGAGCAGTTGGCATTTGCTGATCGGTATTTTGATTGCGTGAGTATAAGTTTTGGGATTCGAAATGTTACTAGAATCGCTGTTGCGCTAGAGTCAATGTTTCGTGTGCTCCGACCAGGCGGTCGGCTCGTTGTGCTGGAATTCTCGAAGCCATCCTCAACTATTTTATCGTCCATATATGACAGTTATTCATTTTCTGTGATACCAAAAATTGGTCAGGCCATAACAAATGATGAAGCAAGTTACAGATATCTCGTCGAGTCTATTCGCCGGCACCCAGACCAAGAGACTTTGCGGCGAATGATGCAGCATGCAGGTTTTGAGGACGTCACATACGAGAACTTGAGTGGTGGCATAGTGGCGCTCCATACAGGCTTCAAGTATTAATAAGCGGCATCGTTGTGATGATTCATCCCATCATCAATTGCTATACCCATGAAGAAATTCTTAGGTCGCGAAAAGATATTCATAACTTTAAGATGTTGTTCTATGTTTTGGCGCTGTCAGTAGACTAGCTTTTATTATGATCTCTATAGTTAGAAGAGCATCCAGGTTTTACCGCATAGTCCGCGTTTTTTTTCGATACGATCTTGGTGAATTTATTGCAATACCATATTGGTATCAATTAGCACGGTTCTTTTTCTGTCCATTACTATTCTTTAAAGGGGCAGGCAAAAATAGGCCACGTGGCGAGCGATTGCGTAGTGCATTAGAAGAATTAGGGCCAGTATTTGTAAAGTTTGGTCAGATGTTGTCGACGCGTCCAGATTTAATCCCCGATGATATTGTAGAACAATTAACTCGACTACAAGATGACGTTAGCCCCTTTACAGGGGAGGTTGCCCGAGCGCTGATCCAAGAGTCATATGAGGGCCGACTGGAAGATCATTTTGCTCAATTCGAAGACAAGCCAATAGCGTCAGCGTCGGTAGCGCAGGTGCATCGAGCACAACTTCATAATGGTCGTAATGTCGTAGTTAAAGTTTTGCGGCCGGATGTCGAAAAGTTGATTGACCAAGATATCGAACTTCTCTATCTCTTTGCCAATGTTGCAAAAAAATATTGGTCTGATGGAAAGCGCCTGCGACCGGTTGAGGTTGTCGATGAATATAACAAAACGATCCATAATGAACTCGACCTTATGTATGAGGCATCAAACGCTTCGAAGTTACGTAGTAATTTCCCCGAATCAAGAATGATTTATGTTCCAAAAATATACTGGGAGCATACAAGAAAGAATGTAATGGTGATGGAGGAAGTAACTGGAATTTCGATTCGTGATATTGAAGCTATAAAGAGAGCTGGCATAGATCTACGAACGCTTGCTCATAATGGTGTTGAAATATTTTTCACTCAGGCATTTCGAGATGGTTTTTTTCATGCTGATATGCATCCTGGAAATATTTTTGTCGGCCAAGATGGGCAATATAGGGCGGTAGATTTTGGAATTATGGGTTCTCTTAGCGATCAAGATAAGCGATATCTTGCTGAGAATTTCCTAGCGTTTTTTGATCGAGATTACCGAGGTGTAGCCGAGGCGCACATTAGGGCCGGTTGGGTACCATCTGATACACGCGCCGATGAGTTTGAGGCCGCTATTCGTGCCGTTTGTGAACCTATATTTGCGAAGCCTATAAGTGAAATTTCTTTCGCTCGACTCGTAGTTCGTCTTTTCCAGACAGCTCGAAGATTTGATATGCCCATACAGCCGCAGCTTGTGTTGCTCCAAAAGACTTTGTTCAACATTGAGGGTCTCGGTCGTCAGTTATATCCCGATTTAGATTTGTGGGAAACGGCGAAGCCTTATTTGGAGGAATGGATGCGAAGCCAGGTTACTCCGCTTGGTTTATTGAAACGTGTGCGTCATGAATTACCTAAATTGGCCCCAATCATTCCCGAAATTTCAGCACTTGGTTTAGCGTTGTTGCGTAGATCCAACGACAAGGAATATCCGTCGCAAGACTATGCTGAGAAATTAAGCTGGTTAAATGCAGAAATACGGCATCAGCATCGCCAATTGGTCGGTACAATTGCTGCATGTACTGTTATTTTAGCTGGCATAGTCTTAATTCTTGGCGGGATTTCTTCTGTAACTCATGCAAACTTTATCGAGACCAAGATATTGGGAATCATCTTTGCGATTCTCGGCATAGTTCTGCTGATCCTTTACAGACCAAGGAAGAAAAAGGGCAATAAAAGGCGCGGAGCTGGTCGCATATCTTAATTTCCTATTTATTTACTTGGTTTTTATAGGTTAGATCCCTATAATCACGCTTGGTTATTACTGGTCATCAATACTCATTGAAGCGACTATAAAAGAGGGTTGGATATGCGATTAACAACAAAGGGTAGATATGCTGTCACCGCAATGCTCGACTTAGCTTTGCACGAAGGGAAACAGCCCGTAACGCTTCAAGATATCGCCATAAATCAGGAAATCTCGCTGTCTTACCTAGAGCAACTTTTTGCATTACTGCGTCAGGCCGGATTAGTTCGTGGTATCCGGGGCCCAGGCGGGGGGTATCGGTTGGGGCAGAGTGCTGGCCGGGTTTCAATTGCTGAGATTATTTCAGCAGTTGATGAGAATTCCGATATGACTCGTTGTGGTGGAAAGGCAGATTGTCAGCAGGGCGAGGAATGCCTCACTCACGAACTTTGGACCGAACTTAGCGAAAAGATTTATCAATTTCTGGATGACATCAGTCTCAAAGATTTGCTTCAAAGACCTCGAGTTTGTGAGGTTGCAGAGCGACAAGAAGGAAGGCGTAAGGCCGCTATAAAGCAAGGAGCAGCTGCTCAGACAGTTACATTTGACGGTCATTCAATCGGGGGGACTTAGTCAGGTTTCGCTGAGTTTGCTCTTAGTTATTTGATGTTGATCTAAGGAACACTAAATCCGGATACTTTATGGACACTTTCGAAACACAAATTGATGGATTCGTCGGTCGTGAGTACAAAGAAGGCTTCGTAACTGACATTGACTCGGAAACGCTACCCCCTGGTTTGAATGCTGATGTTATAGCCATTTTGTCAAAGAAGAAAAATGAGCCCGGATTCATGTTGGATTGGCGTATGGACGCGTATGAGAGGTGGATGAAGATGGAGACCCCCCGGTGGGCGCATGTTAACTACCCACCGATTAACTATCAGGCCATTAGTTATTATTCAGCACCTCGGAGTCAGGCTGATGGCCCCAAAAGCCTGGATGAGGTCGACCCTAAACTCCTGGAGACTTATGACAAGTTAGGTATCCCACTTGAGGAACAAAAAATGCTTTCGGGCGTTGCAGTTGACGCCGTCTTTGATAGCGTGTCAGTCGCCACAACTTTTAAGAAAGAACTTGCTGAAGCTGGCGTGATTTTTTGTTCTTTTTCTGAAGCTCTGCAAAAGTATCCAGAGCTGGTACGTACTTACTTAGGAACAGTTGTGCCACTGGGAGATAATTTTTACGCAGCCCTTAATTCTGCTGTTTTTTCCGATGGCTCATTTGTTTATGTTCCTAAGGGCGTACGATGCCCGATGGAGCTATCCACTTACTTCCGTATCAATGCTACTAACACTGGACAATTTGAGCGGACGCTTATTGTCGCGGATGAGGACAGCTATGTAAGTTATCTTGAGGGATGTACGGCGCCTATGCGAGATGAAAATCAGCTTCATGCAGCTGTGGTTGAACTTGTCGCCTTGAAAAATTCGGAAATAAAATATTCGACAGTACAAAACTGGTATCCGGGAGACTCGGAAGGGAGAGGTGGTATATATAACTTTGTAACAAAGAGGGGTGCTTGTAGAGGGGATAATGCAAAGATTTCATGGACTCAAGTCGAAACAGGATCCGCGATTACATGGAAATATCCTAGTGTACTTCTTGAGGGAAACAAAACCGTCGGCGAATTCTATTCGGTAGCTCTAACGAATCACCACCAACAGGCTGATACTGGTACTAAAATGGTGCATATCGGTAAAGACACATCAAGCACAATTATCTCAAAAGGTATTTCTGCAGGTCAGGGCCAAAATGCATACCGTGGCTTAGTTAAGGTGCTAAAAGGAGCTGATAATGCCCGGAATTATTCGCAATGTGATTCGTTACTTATGAGTGATCGTTGCGGCGCCCACACCTTCCCCTACCTAGAAGTAAAAAATCAGACGGCGACTATAGAGCATGAAGCTACGACATCAAAAATTGGAGAAGATCAGTTGTTCTACTGTCGTCAGCGGGGTTTATCCGAAGAGGACGCGGTTTCATTGATTGTTAATGGATTTTGTAAGGCAGTTTTCAAAGAATTACCAATGGAGTTTGCTGTAGAAGCGCAAAAACTGCTATCCATAAGTCTCGAAGGTTCAGTCGGCTAATAGCTGGCTGATTAGGTTGTTTATCCTTAATCAAGAACGAAAAGGTTATTAGATGCTTGCCATTAGTGATTTAAGAGTAGAAGTTGACGGAAAACCAATATTGAACGGTTTAGATCTCGAGGTTTGTCCTGGGGAGATTCACGCCATAATGGGGCCCAATGGTTCGGGTAAGAGCACTCTAGCCAATGTTATCGCAGGACGTGATGGATACGATGTTAAAGGGGGCTCCATTTTCTATATGGGTAATAATCTCCTCGATTTGCTACCTGAGGAAAGGGCCAGACAGGGTATTTTTTTGGCATTTCAATATCCTGTCGAGATCCCCGGTGTCGCAAATATTTATCTACTTAAAGAGGCAATTAATGCTATTCGATCTTCGAAAGAAGAAAAAGAGCTTGATGCGATCGATTTCTTATCACTTGTAAGAGATAAATTAAAACTGCTAGATATGAAAGAGGAATTTTTGTATCGCTCTGTCAATCAGGGTTTTTCTGGGGGCGAGAAAAAGCGTAACGAAATATTTCAAATGGCAATGTTAGAACCGACACTTGCCATTTTGGATGAGACTGACTCAGGGCTCGATATTGATGCGTTGAAAGTAGTTTCTGATGGTGTGAATGCTTTAAGAGCTGCTGATCGGAGCATCATCCTGGTAACCCACTACCAGCGTCTTCTAAACTACATAGTTCCTGATTATGTTCATGTATTGGCGAATGGCCAGGTCATACGATCTGGAGATCATAGTCTGGCAGCTGAACTAGAAGAGAGTGGATATAGTTGGATTGGTGGTGGTGGTGAGGGCAAATCCCTAGGAGCATCCGTTGGTTGATTCGAGCGAGCAAATAGCGGAAGAGGTTGGCAAGTATCTTAGCCAGCATCAAGAGGTAGCATCGACGCTTCCAGCGGCTGGTATATCTTGGGTGGACGCTCACCGTGAGGCCGCATCTAAGCGCTTCGAGCAATTAGGATTTCCAACAACTCGAGACGAACAGTGGAAATACACTAATGTTCGCAGTATTGCCAGGCACGCTTTTGATTTGTCATTGAATCCAGTAGATGTCAACCCGTCCGTGATAAACAAGTTGACCATACCAAACCTGGATGCGCATCGCTTAGTATTTACCGATGGCATCTTTTCGCCGTTACTGTCTCAGATCAGCGATCTCCCGAAGGGAGTGACCATCATCAGTTTGGCTGCTTTATTGAGATCTGATCCGTCTAGACTTGAGAACAAATTTGGTGAGGTTGTTGGTGAGCCCATTAATGGCTTTAATGCTATGAATTCAGCTTTTATTTTAGATGGTGCATTTATAGAAATAGAGTCGGGAGTCAAGTTAGAGAAGCCCATTGAGCTGTTATATGTGTCGGCTTCTACTAACGAACAGGCCTTGGCATTACCTAGAAATATAGTTGTTCTTCGTAAACAAAGTTCTGCCACGTTATGCGAGCGTTATATATCAGTAACCCATAGTCAATCGTTAACCAGTAGCGTTTCTGAAGTCTATATAGAAGATAATGGAATATTACATATAGATCGAGTGAACGAGGAAAATGACAAAAGTTTTAATATTGGGGCGCTTTTTGCAAATGTTGGGCGGAATGCTAGATTGAAGAGTAACTCTATTACTCTGGGTGGACGACTGGTTAGAAATGACATAGTAGTGCGCTTAAGCGAAGATGGCGCAGAAACGCAATTAGATGGACTCTATGTGGTTAATGATCGTCAGCATGTTGATAACAACACCCAAGTTCTCCATGACCATCCAAGAACCACAAGTCGCGAGCACTATAAAGGTATATTGAGCGGTAAGGCGAGAGCTGTATTTCGCGGTCATATAAGCGTGAAGCCGGAGGCTCAGGGTGCGGATGCAGTACAAAAAAATAATAACTTATTGTTGTCTCCCGAAGCGGAAGTAGACACGATGCCACAACTAGAGATTTATGCAGACGATGTCAAATGCGCACATGGTGCGACTGTTGGACAATTAGAAGAAGAGGCGATCTTCTATATGCGCTCGCGTGGAATTGGGTACGCTGAAACTAGACAACTTTTAACACATGCGTTTGCCGCTGAGATACTAGAGAATTTGGGACAGAGCTCGATCAAAGATTACATAGAAAACCGAATTAATCATATGATGGGTTTGTCATAATGAAGAACCAAGTTGTATCACAAGAATTGTCTGATCAAGCCTCTGAGCTAACACTGGATGTTGATTCTGTTCGTAACGATTTTCCAGTTTTGCACCAGGAAGTACACGGGTGTCCACTTGTATATCTCGATAATGGGGCTAGCTCGCAAAAACCAGAAGTAGTAATCCAGAAGATTGCTGAGTATTACAGCGAGCAGCACTCTAATGTGCATAGAGGTGTACATACGCTCAGCCAACGAGCTACTGATCTTTATGAGGAAGTGCGCGAAAACGTTAGATCATTAATTAATGCTCGATCGACAAGAGAAATAATTTATGTTCGTGGCACCACTGAGGCTATCAACCTCGTTGCATTTAGTTACGGAATGAAGAATATGCAGCCTGGGGATGAGATCTTGATTACGGAGATGGAACATCATTCCAACATCGTGCCATGGCAACTTTTATGCGAGCGGTCTGGAGCAACTCTAAAAATAGTTCCGATCAATGATCAGGGCGAGTTGATCATGAAAAGTTACGAAGAGCTTCTAACTAACCAGACTAAAATAGTGGCTGTAACTCATGTATCAAATGCGTTAGGCACGGTTAATCCGGTTGCCAAGATTACAGAGATGGCTCATGCCGCCGGAGCTGTTGTCTTAATTGATGGAGCGCAGGGAGTCCCCCATAAGCCTATTGATGTACAGGCAATTGGTTGCGATTTTTATGCATTTTCGGGCCACAAGATTTATGGCCCAACGGGTGTCGGAGTCCTGTATGGTCGTGAGGTTGTTCTAGAAGAAATGCCTCCTTGGCAAGGCGGCGGTGACATGATTAAACAAGTTCGATTGGATGGATCTGAATACAATGATTTGCCGTATAAATTTGAAGCTGGCACGCCGAATATTGCCGGCGTTATAGGACTCGGCACGGCAATCGAATATGTCATGGAACTCGGACTTAATGCTATTAACAAGCATGAATCACTTTTGTTGGATTACGCTCTAACAAAAGCAGAGCAACAAAGTGGCTTACGCGTAATTGGTAGCGCCTCCGAGAGAGCCTCGCTTCTATCCTTTGTGTTGGACGGGGTTCATCCGCATGATGTTGGTACCGTATTAGACCATGAGGGTGTAGCCGTCAGAGCAGGACATCATTGCGCCATGCCAGTTATGGAGCACTTTGGCGTCCCAGCGACAGTACGAGCCTCATGGGGAATCTATAATACATACGATGAATTGGATCGCCTTTTTGAAGGTATCGACAAAGTACAGGAGCTATTCAGAAAATGACAGAGTTGCGCGATCTCTATCAAGAAGTAATTATGGATCATAATCGTAATCCCCGTAACTATGGTTGCCTTCAAGAAGCAAGCCATTTCGCCGAGGGTTTTAATCCGTTATGCGGAGATCAGCTAAAACTATATCTTTACATTAATGACTCGAATACTATTGAGGACGTCTCGTTTGAAGGCCAAGGATGTGCTATCTCTACAGCTTCTGCATCAATAATGACCGAAATATTGCTCGGTTTAGGACTTAATGAAGCTAAGCAATACTTTCATGCGTTTTGTGCTTTAGCTATTGGAGAAAATAAACATCTTGAGTCTGACGTTGATCTCGGAAAACTCGAAGTGCTTAAAGGGGTTAGTGAATATCCAGCCCGAGTTAAATGTGCCACATTGGCCTGGCATACATTGCAAGCTGCTTTAAAAGGCGAAAAAGAGCCTGCGAAGACAGAATAGTATCGGCGTATTATTTAATTATTGGTTATCAAAGTGGCTCACGGAAAAGACGACGACGGTTTTGTGAGAGATTTTATGGATGGCTCTGAAGACAATGGCAATCAGAAATCTACCGTACCAAATCACACTCAAATATGTGATGAGCCAGAGGCAACTGGTAACGGTAACTCAAATTTACGTAATGACATTATAGCTGCACTTCGGGAAGTTTATGATCCAGAAATACCGTTAAATGTTTACGACTTGGGGTTAATCTATAAAATTAGTGTAAGGCCAAACTGCGATGTTTCTATAGATATGACACTAACTTCACCAAATTGCCCCGTGGCGGGCAGTTTGCCTGGCGAGGTTGAAAGTGCAGCTCAGTCAGTGGATGGTGTTGGCAAGGTATCAGTAGATCTAGTATGGGATCCGCCATGGGATATGGATCGGATGGGAGAAGCTGCTAAATTACAACTAGGCTTGCTATGAGCAGCTGGGTTGATGTTGCCAAGCACGGCGCAATTTCTCCTGGAGAGATGAGCGTTTTTTCACTTGATCATGTTGAGGTAGTGGTAATTAATCTCGATGATAGGTATTTTGCTATTGAGGATGTATGTACCCACGATGGATCCGAGATTTCGAGTGGTTGTTTGCGTGGTTATTCAATTGAATGCCCTCGTCACGGAGCTCGATTTGATATTCGCAGTGGCGAGGTACTAGATCCACCCGCTTATGAAGCGGTCCGTGTTTTCCAAACTCGTATTTACAATGGAATGATTCAGGTCCTAGATGACAGCGAGGAGTGACGCATGACAACACATCGATCAATCCAATTCAGAAATATGCAATTAATTCTTATTGATCCTCTGGATGAGTGTTCCGTGTTGTTTATGTGACACGCTCAAGTGCGATCTATAAACTTGCAATATTCTTGAAAAATGAAAGAATCCATTGGAGTATGAACCTTTTTGCATGTTTTTGTGGATCAAAATCCTGAGTTGAGCTTGCGTATATCAACACATATTGGCAATAACGGTGAAGCTTTTCAGGCGAGAATGGTTGATGGACATCCAGATAATATAGCTAGCTGCTTCTTATGTGCCATATGCCCAGATTAGTAATAATAATGATTTTATGCTAGTACTAACCTAATTTGACAAAAAACAAAAATCGACCATGTCTTTCATCTGGATTCTTGGACCCTGCAGCTTAGAGAGTGACGAAACGTTCTTCAAAGCGTTAGACCAGCTAAATATGATGCTGGGCGAACGCAATTGGTATATGAAGTCTAGTTTTGACAAAGCGAACCGGACTCGCATGCACAGTCAGCGTGGTCCAGGTCTAGAATATTCTATAGACGTATGGAAAGCTGCAAAGCAGCAGTATCCGAACGTTCAATTGTTGACAGATGTGCATGAAACGTACCAGGTTGAGCGCTTAGTAGGATTGATTGATTGTATCCAGATCCCAGCTTTTCTTTGTCGCCAAACAGATCTCCTTGTCGAGAGTGCAAAGCATTTTGAGAAGATAAATATAAAGAAAGGACAATGGTTGGGACCAATTAATGTTGGAAAATCAGTAGAAAAGATTCGTGAGGTAAACGAAGATTGTGATATATGGATATCTGATCGAGGCTCTAACTTTGGTTATCACGATCTATTCGTAAACTATGGAATCGTTGATGAACTGAAGAAAAGTTTTGATCGAGTCTTACTTGACTGCACTCATGCGACCCAACGCACGGAGGAAATATATGGTTTAGGAGGCGATCAGCGGTTAGCAGAACGGTATTTTATTACTGCCCCTGCTTTTAACTATGATGGAGTATTTGCAGAAGTTCATCCTAATCCCGCACACGCTATTTCTGATGTTGATTGCCAGCTCGATCTAGCTCGGATTAGACAACTTGTAGTGGCAGCCGAGCAGGTAATGGCCATCACAGATAACGTTGATGATAGTTAAGGTCTAGTAAAATGAATATTTGTGTTGTTCCGAAAACATACTTTTCATAATTGGAAGATAGTATCTGTCCATGGGGAAAACGATCTATATCAAGACTTTTGGCTGCCAAATGAATGAATATGATTCTCGGCGAATTGCGAATTTATTGCATAGATCACATGGCTTTGAAGAGACTCAAGATCCGACAGTGGCAGATATGCTGGTACTTAATACTTGTTCGGTTCGTGAAAAAGCCGAAGAGAAGGTATTTTCGCAACTTGGTCGCTGGCGAAAACTAAAAGAAGTTAACCCGAGGTTAGTTATAGGGGTTGGAGGGTGTGTTGCAAGTCAGGAGAGTGAAGCCATTTTGAAGCGGGCACCGTATGTTGATGTAATTTTTGGACCACAAACTTACCATAGACTCCCAAAGTTTTACGATAGAGTTCTGGCCAAACAGCAATCAGTTGTTGATGTGAGTTTTCCAGAGATCGAGAAATTTGATTGTTTGCCGCCAGCCCATGCTTCTGGCCCGAAAGCGTTTGTATCTATAATGGAGGGATGTAGTAAGTATTGTACCTTTTGTGTTGTGCCATACACGCGCGGTGAAGAGTATAGCCGGCCATTCGACGATGTGGTTACAGAAATTGTTGAGCTATCGCAGCAGGGTGTACGCGAAGTCACATTGTTAGGTCAAAATGTTAACTCCTATCTCGGAGTTCGTCATGATGATAGCTATATCGACTTCTCTGATCTTATTCGATACGTTGCTGCTGTAGACAACATAAATCGGATCCGTTATACAACTTCTCATCCGATTGATTTTGGTGATCGACTAATAGAGGTATATGGAGAAGTGCCTGAATTAGTTAGTCATGTTCATCTTCCGGTTCAAAGTGGTTCGGATCGAGTGCTGAGCCTTATGAAGAGGAAATACAGTGCTGCTGATTACCGACGTATTATTGATCAACTACGGGCATGTCGCCCGGATGTAAGTATCTCGTCAGATTTTATCGTTGGATTTCCGGGGGAGACAGAGGAAGATTTCCAGCAGACTCTTAATTTAATTAAGGAGATAGGTTTTGACCAATCCTTTAGCTTTATTTATAGTCCTCGCCCAGGCACCCCAGCTGCCGATTATCCTGATCCAACCCCATATAGCGCAAAACAAGAGCGCCTTATGAAGTTGCAGGAAATTGTCAATTTGATGGCAAATGATATAAGCAATTCTATGGTTGGTTCACGGCAGCGCATTCTCGTTGACGGGTATTCGAGAAAGAATCCAACACAGCTATCTGGGAGAACAGAAAATAACAGGGTAGTAAATTTCACTGGAGATTCAGAGTTAATCGGAGACTTTGTAGAAGTCTTAATAAGCGAAGCACTCAATAATTCCTTGCGTGGCTCCCTCTTAGCTTAAATACTTATCGAATTGCTATGTCTCCTAGCACAACACCTATCGCGTTTCGTCTTCAGCCTGAGAATAATAAACGGCTAGTGGCTCTTTGTGGAGAGTACGACGAAAATCTTAAACAGATTGAGGAGTATTTTGAAATTAGTGTGTCTCATCGTGGCCACTTATTTTGCCTGAGTGGTAGTGATAAGAACGTTAACGATGCTGAGAAGGTATTGCGCGCGTTATATGATTCTACGAATAATCAGTTGGAGATACCATCAGAGATGGTTCATCTCGCATTGTCCCAAGTTCCTCGGGACTCAGTGAAAGTGGACTCTAATACAGATGAAGTAAGCATCCGAATTCGTAAGACGACGATCAGAGGCCGCAATCAACATCAAAGAGATTATCTTCTTGGCATAAAGAGTCATGTTCTTAGCTTTGGTGTCGGGCCAGCCGGAACAGGCAAGACCTACTTGGCCGTAGCCTGTGCCGTCGAGGCTCTCTCTGATAGTAAGGTTGAGAGAATTGTATTGGTCCGTCCCGCCGTAGAAGCAGGAGAGCGCCTGGGATTTCTTCCCGGTGATATTGGTCAGAAGGTAGATCCGTATTTAAGACCCCTCTATGATGCGTTATACGAAATGCTTGGTTTTGAGCGAGTAGGAAGATTGCTTGAGAGAGGCGTGATTGAGCTTGCTCCTTTAGCATTTATGCGGGGGCGGACACTTAATGAGGCATTTGTTATTTTGGATGAAGCCCAAAACACAACCGCTGACCAAATGAAAATGTTTCTTACTAGAATTGGTTATGGATCTAAAGTAGTAGTCACTGGAGATACTAGTCAAGCCGATCTGCCGCGAGGCACAGTATCAGGGCTAAGCCACGCTGTACATCTGTTAAAGGGCACAGATGACATTGGAGTAACCAAGTTTAGCGCCGGGGATGTAGTTCGGCATAGGCTTGTTCAGAGAATCGTTGAGGCATATGAGAAAGGGCCCGATCTTGCACGTCATTCTGAATGATTGAGTTGGTTGACATTCAGGTTAGTGATGATGTTACTGATTTGCCCGACACTCAGAGGATCAAGAAATGGGTAACAGAAGTTTTTTCTGTTTTAAATAGATCCCCAATAACAGTGACAATTCGTATTGTAGGGGAGGGTGAGATGCTTTCACTAAATCGACGCTACAGAGGGAAGGATCATCCTACAAATGTTTTGTCTTTCCCTTTTGAGCCTATTCCAAACATTTGCACTGATCTGTTGGGGGATATTGTTATTTGCGCGCCAGTTGTGAAACGCGAAGCTTTAGCAGAGAAGAAGCTAATTTCTGATCACTGGGCCCATATGATTTTTCACGGTATGCTCCATCTTTGCGGCTATCATCATGATGATGACGAAGAGGCGATAGAAATGGAAGCCTTAGAAAAAAAGCTATTAAGTAAGTTTGGTGTGGCGAATTTATTGTAACTTGCTTAAGTTCATGCCAAGAAAAGTAATATACAGAAATCAGTAGGTATTTGGTTTAATTAAATTGCCTATATTATTGCGAGAGATTCAAGTAAGACGGGAGCAAATTTGCAAAGTTTCAGGGTAGACCCATAATCTGGTTCACGTGCCTAGATATGGAGAATAGGTCACGGTTGAGGGGCGTGAAGTTGAAGCGATAAGCGTTGTTGCAAAGAGATCTCGATTTCAGAGAGCGAGCTACGCACCTACAGATTAGTGGTGATTTGGTGCATTACTTCTTGGTCTAGCAACCAATATCTAGAAACCAACGGTACAATTAATCTTTAATTCTAAGTATGTATCAAAAAATAAGTTCATTTACAGCATTAGCTCTTGGAGCGTTATTTCCCCTTGGATTCGCACCACTTGCGTATGAGCTGGTTGCCCCATTGTCGTTGGGGGCACTATTCTTTTTATGGTCAAATGCTAATCCGCGTCAGGCAGCGTTTTTGGGATTATGGTTTGGCATCGGGGCATTTGGAGTAGGAGTTTCTTGGGTTTTCATAAGTCTGCACAACTATGGAAATATGCCATATTTTCTCGCAGTTATAGTCGTTGGCCTATTCATATTTCTCTTGTCTCTATATATCACAGCTTGTGGATACTGCCAGGCTCTCTTTGTGAATGTATCCAGGGTTACTAGAATGCTTATGGTGATGCCTGTTCTTTGGGTGCTCGCAGAGTGGTTACGTGGCTGGGTCTTGGGTGGTTTTCCATGGTTATATTTAGGCTATAGTCAAGTTGATACGATATTTGCTTCTCTAGCACCAATATCTGGTGTGTTCTTTGTTAGTTTGGTAACGGGTGTACTAGGCTCCGCAGCAATACTAATACTTGTTGGAACATTTCGAGAAAAAGTCTGGTCATTATGTGCAGTTGCTATTTTTTTCGGCTTTACACTTGTCGCTGAACGTCTTGTTTTTGTGCAGCCGCATGGCGGTCTAATGAGCGTCTCAGTTATTCAGAATAATGTCGCGTTATCCGACAAGTGGAATGTGGGCGAGGCTCAAAATATTGCCGCAAAATATTTAAATACGAGCGCTGCCGAAACACGTGCGGATTTGATAGTATGGCCAGAATCTGCTTTACCTTTCTACTTTGATGAGTTACCCACCCTCGTGCTTCGTCAACTTATAGAGCATCCGGCAGATTATCTTTTTGGCATCCTGGAGCGTCAAACTGGCGATGTGGGGCATTACTACAATAGCGCTGTTGCCGTTTCAAAAGAACTTACGTTTTATCGAAAGAAGCATCTTGTCATGTTTGGAGAATACTTGCCTTTCCCTTTTCTTTTTGACTGGCTTCTTTCATATCTAGACATACCACAGTCGGATTTCTCTTCATGGCCTGCTCCGCAATTGCCATTGGAACTGGCAGGCGAAAAAGTAGGTGTGACGATTTGCTATGAAGCTGCGTTTCAAAATCAAATCAGAGCTTCATTGCCAATGGCGACGGTACTAGCCAATATTAGTGAAGACTCATGGTTTGGGAATTCGTTAGCGCCATGGCAGCGCTTACAAATGGCCCGGTTTCGGGCTCAAGAATCGGGTCGTCCACTCATTAGGGCCAGCAATAATGGATTGTCAGCGATAATCGATCACAATGGAAATTTGATTAATGTAGCTCCAATTTTTGAACAACATGTCTTGCGAGGAGAATTACAACCCACAGAGGGCAGTACGCCATTTGTCCAATATGGCAATAGTATTCTCTTATTAATTATTGCTTTATTACTAATTATTGCGCTGGCCATCGGGAGATTTGATAAGTTTCGAATGCGAAACTAAGAGTTTCATTATTTGAATCCTTTTAAGGTGATACACTGATAATATGCAAAATGAATTAACTGATAAGCTAGTTGTGGCAATATCTTCGCGTGCATTGTTTGATCTAGAGGAAAGCCACCACATATTTATTGAGAGCGGACTTGAAGCATACTGCGAATACCAAAGGCAGCGCGAGAATGAAATCCTTGATCCAGGGGTAGCATTTTCCTTAGTACGGAAGTTGCTCGCATTGAATGAGCGAAAACAAACAAATAATCGTGTTGAGGTGGTACTGATTTCTCGAAATACTGCCGATACGGGTCTTCGAATATTTAATTCAATAAATCATTATGATCTACCTATTTCTCGCGCGGCATTTTCAGGTGGACATAGTAAATTTCGATATGCTGCTGCTTTTAATGCTGATCTATTCTTGTCAGCAGATCCAGTAGATGTTCGAAGAGCCCTTGATAGCCATATAGCCGCCGCTACAATTTTGCCGTCAAAGGTTAATTTCAGCGAAGACCCACAATTGAGAATTGCTTTTGATGGCGATGCTGTTTTATTTTCGGATGATTCTGAGAAAATATACCAGGAAAAAGGCCTCGAAGCTTTCTCTCGAGCAGAAAAGGATGCAGCGGGTACTCCTTTGCCTGGCGGTCCGTTTCGTAATTTTTTGTCAGGATTGCACAGTCTCCAAGCCGAGTATCCAACCCATGACTCACCGATTCGGACAGCGATCATGACTGCAAGGAGTGCTCCAGCACACGAGAGAGTTATAAGAACTTTGCGTGCATGGCGTATCCGAATTGATGAAGTTGTATTTCTCGGCGGTCTAGATAAGGGCGAATTCCTACGTACGTTTGGTGCAGATATCTTTTTTGATGATCAAGAGGATTACTGTGAGTCTGCGCGACAGCATGTGCTCACTGGTCATGTTCCACATGGTATAGCTAATTATAATCATTGATTAATTATTTATATTTTGATTGTTATAATTAAGTCAGCACGACACGCTATGGTGTGGTTCAGTAAATTTTGACTTTAGGTAACTAGACTATGAAGACTTTGGCCTCATTTCTTAGACACCGTATTTCCATATCAATTATTGCGATATATATTTCGGGGTTTGTTGCGATATCTGCAGCCAGTTTGCCTGCAACAGTAGATGGTCAACCACTTCCTACACTTGCCCCTATGATAGAAAGGGTTTTGCCATCTGTAGTTAACATCGCTACTACTGGACGGATTCAGGTTCAACAAAATCCACTTAGCCGAGATCCACTATTCCGAGATTTTTTTAATTTTCCGGATATTGAGCCACGGGAGCGGCGGACCAATAGTTTAGGTTCAGGTGTTATCGTTGATGGCGATGAAGGTTACGTGGTTACCAACAATCATGTTATTGAAAATGCGGATCAAATAAACGTTCGTTTACACGATGGGCGCGTGTTTGAAGCTGAACTTGTGGGCGCTGACCCTGAAGCTGATATAGCAGTTATTCGTATTCCCGCGGAAGATTTATATGGTATCGCTATTGGGGATTCAGAAATTCTTCGGGTAGGGGATTTTGTTGTTGCTATTGGCAATCCTTTTGGTCTTGGCCAGACAGTAACTTCGGGCATTGTGAGTGCGAAAGGTCGAAGTGGGCTAGGAATTGAAGGATACGAAGATTTTATTCAAACAGATGCTTCGATAAATAGTGGCAATTCTGGTGGAGCCTTGGTTAATTTAAACGGTGAACTCGTGGGCATTAATACTGCAATTTACAGCGGCCGCGGAGGTGGCAATGTTGGCATTGGATTTGCTATTCCAGTGCAAATGGCAATGCGACTAGCCAGTCAAATTGTTGAATATGGCGAGGTTAGGCGAGGTCGCTTAGGCGTGATAGTACAAGACGTAACTCCGGAGTTACGTGAGGCGATGGAAATTAGCGTGAGTAGCGGTGCCCTTATTTCTCAAGTTTTACCGGATTCTGCAGCCGCAGCAGCCGGGCTTATTGAGGGTGATGTGATAATTAACGTTAATGGCAGGGCTATTGCAGGCGCGAGCGATCTTCGTAATGTAATAGGGCTTTCGCGTGCCGGGGAAACAGTTCAGATTGAGTATCTGCGCAACGGGGAACTCTTGGTCAAGAGTGTCGAGATACGGGCTGCGGAAACAGAAATCAGTTTTGACAGTTCATCGAGCAAGTACCTTGAGGGAGCTACGCTTGGTAATGCAGAGCAAGGCAAAGCCGGAGTGGTTGTTATAAAAATTGAGCCTGGTAGCAGAGCATCTAAGTCGGAGCTTAGAGAGGGCGATCTGATCTTGTCTATCAATCGGATGAAGGTTGATAATATAAGTCAGGTCGAGGCTGTTGTTGCACAAAGCTCGAGGGGTTTGCTTTTACAGATTCGGCGAGGTCAATCGGTTTTGTTTCTCGTGCTTCGCTGAATTTATATTTGAGTTAATAGTTTCTATGAGGGAATAAGAACTAATGCAGGACTACTATTTAGCGCCATCCATTTTGTCAGCGGACTTAGCACAAATTGGCTCGGAGGTGCAAAATGTTTTAAGAGCTGGCGCTGATATGATTCATTTTGATGTCATGGATAATCACTATGTACCAAATCTAACATTTGGGCCGAGTGTATGCTTAGCCTTAAGAGACTATGGAGTTACAGCGCCGATTGACGTGCATTTGATGGTTACACCGGTTGATAGAATTATTCCCGATTTTGCAAGTGCTGGTGCTACATATATTTCATTCCATCCGGAGGCTAGCGAGAATATAGGTCATACCCTAAAACTTATAAATGACGAGAGTTGTAAGGCTGGATTAGCCTTCAATCCGGAAACATCACTCGATGTTCTCGACCATTTTTTGCAGCAAGTGGACATGATATTGGTGATGTCCGTCAATCCAGGGTTTCCAAACCAGACTTTTATTCCGACTGTTCTAGATAAGGTATGGGAAGCTCGGCAGCGCATTGATAGGTCTGGTTTGGATATTCGGCTTGAAGTAGATGGTGGTATCAAGAAGGAGAATATTCAAAAAATCCGAGATGCTGGTGCAGATACGTTCGTTGCTGGATCGGCTATTTTTGGTGCCAGTAATAAGGGGGATCCTAATTATTATGATACGGCGGTAAATAACTTGCGTTCTCAGCTGTTGGCTACTGCCAGTTCGTGAATCTCTTCGCAAAAAGACAACTGCCTTTGGCGGCTCACCCTCGAGCCGAATCGACGTTTATTGCTAATACACTCCTATTTGATCTAGATGGAACATTGGTTGACACTGCACCTGATCTGACACTCGCTCTTAATAAAACGCTGATACAGATGAATTATCCGACAGTATCGTTGACGAATGTAAAATGCTGGATTGGAAATGGACTGCGAATGTTATTGAAGCGATCTATTTTAAATAGTGGCGTGAAAGTCATAGAGCCGGAACTATTGAGTTATGGAGTGAATCTGTTTGAGTCTTTTTATAGACAGTCGATTTGGGTTAATAGCTCTTTGTATCCTGGCATAATCGATGGGTTATGCCGACTAAAGATCGAAGGCTTCAAGATTGGTTGTGTGACTAATAAGCGCCGATCACACGCTGAAGCATTACTTGCAGAGTCTGGTTTAGCGGATTATCTTGGCGTCCTAGTTGCGGGGGGCGATTTGCCGGAGGGAAAGCCTTCCCCCCAGCCATTATTCCTTGCAGCACATTGCTTAATGTCTAGTGCTACGACATGTGTCATGATTGGGGATTCAAAGATTGATATTGATGCTGCTGAAGCAGCGAGTATGTCTAGCCTTCTTGTTATGTGGGGGTATTATGGTGGTCCGATATCAATCGGAATTGACACGAAAGCAATCACCTATTTCGATGATATTTTTCGTTTTATTACCTTAGGCAGTTAGTCATGGATCGAGCAGAGTATCAACGATATAAGCGAGAAGGATATAATCGAATTCCGCTTGCGCGTGAAGTACTCGCTGATCTTGAAACGCCAGTGAGTACGTACTTAAAAGTCGCCAGAGGACCATATAGCTATTTATTAGAGTCTGTTGAAGGTGGTGAGAAATGGGGTCGTTATTCGATGATAGGACTACGTTGTAACACTATCATACGTGTCAAGAGAGATATGCTTGTAATAGAAAAAGATGGAAAAGAGATTTACGACGAGAAAACTGAAGATCCGCTGCGAGATATTCAAAAAATACAGCAGCAGTTTAATGTTCCTCCGATTCCCGGTTTACCACGATTTACCGGAGGTCTAGTCGGGTATTTTGGTTACGGGACAGTTAGATATATTGAAACTCATCTTGGAAATATAGGCAAAGATGAGCCAACCAATGCTCCCGACATCGTCCTCATGCTATCTGATGAAGTCGTAGTTTTTGATAATCTAGGAGGACGCTTGCATGTTATTGTACATACTGATCCCGACGAGAGAGATGCTTGGGAATTAGGTAATGCGCGTATTGATGAGTTAGTAGAGACCCTAAGTAGACCATTACAATTAAATCAAGACTCATCAAGAAGTGCAGTTCGTGAGCGCGATTTCCGCTCAGCCTTTTCAAAGGAGGAGTTTGTGCGTGCAGTAGAGCGCTCAAAAGAATACATTAAAAGTGGGGATATCTTTCAAGTAGTTCTATCGCAGAGATCATCGATACCATTCAAAGCAGACTCGTTTAATTTATATCGAGCACTTCGCACTATTAATCCATCTCCTTATATGTATTTTCTTGATATGGATGGTTTGGATATAGTTGGATCTTCACCAGAAATTTTGGTTCGATTGGAAGATGGTGAGATTACTGTTCGTCCTATAGCTGGTACTCGGAGACGCGGCGCCGATGAAGATGAAGATCAGCGGTTGGAGCAAGAATTGGTTGCGGATCCCAAAGAACTAGCAGAGCATTTAATGTTAGTGGATCTAGGGCGTAACGATATAGGTCGAATATCTCAAACAGGAACCGTCAAATTGACAGAAAAGATGTTGATTGAACGGTATTCTCATGTGATGCATATTGTTTCTAATGTGACAGGTAAATTACGAGAAGGTCAGGATGCATTTGATGTTCTTAGAGCAACATTTCCTGCTGGTACCGTTTCGGGGGCGCCCAAAGTCCGAGCGATGGAGATCATTGAAGAGCTTGAGCCTGAGGGCAGGGGAGTCTACTCAGGGGCCGTCGGATACATAGGCTGGAATGGAAACATGGATACGGCGATTGCTATCCGGACGGCAATAATTAGTGGAGATAAATTGTTTATTCAGGCAGGCGCAGGAATTGTGGCTGATTCAATTCCTGAAAATGAGTGGCATGAAACGATCAATAAGGGGCGCGCCATGTTTCGAGCTGTTGCTATGGCTAGTAGTAGCCTTGATCCTGAATCTATACGTGAAGACTAGTGCTAGCTTAACCCATTTCATGGACGAGATCTCAACATTAGCCAAGCGTAGGCTGCAGGCTGCAGTAATTAAACCTATCTACAAAGAGATGGTGGATGTTATAGGTGAAGAAAAGGCGCGGGCGATCCTCGAGAATGCTATTCGTAAAGCAGCAATCACAGAGGGTCAGGATTTTGCGCAGAAAGCTCCAGGTGGTGATACTAGTATGGAATCTTTCATAGAGTTATTTGAGTTGTGGGCTGCTGGCGACGCGTTAGAGCTAGATATCCATAAACAAACCGAAGAACATTTTTCTTTTGATGTTACGAGTTGCGCTTATGCCGAAATGTACAAAACTATGGGTCTCGGCGATATTGGCCATATTTTATCCTGCAATCGAGATGGAGTTTTTTGCGAGGGATATGATTCCAATATTGAGTTGGAGCGTAAACAAACGATAATGGAGGGTGCCGATCGGTGTACATTTCGGTATCGGTACCGTACTCTTAAACCTAAAAAGTTAGTTGATAATCGCGAATAAACACAAAATTACATTAGGCCTGTTTATTGTGTCCTAAGCATATCTTGTACAATAGTACTAACTTCTACTTTAGAAAATTCTCAACTCCAATATCTAGCAGCCTTTTGCTACTGATAGAATCGACACAACGGTTATTGCCTTTAATTCCCCTATGCTATTGATGATCGACAACTATGATTCGTTCACCTATAACTTAGTCCAATATCTGGGTGAATTAGGGCAAAGAGTGGCGGTGTACCGAAATGATCAGATCACTCTTAGTGACGTAGATGTATTGGCGCCAGCGCATATCGTGATTTCCCCCGGACCATGCACGCCAAACGATTCAGGGATTTGCCTAGAACTTATTCGGGAGTTCGCTGCTACGATTCCCATTCTAGGAGTTTGTCTTGGGCATCAAAGCGTCGCTCAAGCGTATGGAGCGCGTATTATTCGTGCAGGCAAGCTAATGCACGGTAAGACCTCTATGATTCAACACAACAGTAAAGGTGTGTTTGAGGGCATCCCGAATTCCTTTCAGGCGACCCGTTACCATTCTCTGGTAGTTGACGAAGATTCCTTACCTGACTGTTTTGAGATTACAGCAAGATCAGAAGACGATAATGAAATTATGGCAATCCGACATATGGAGTTCGCGCTAGAGGGAGTACAGTTTCATCCAGAGTCTATACTTACTCAGTATGGCCATCGGTTACTAAATAATTTTTTACAGAATAAAGACTCTGCGTGAATTGTATGAATAGTCGAAGTGATATTCTTGGGAAAATTTTGGCGAGAAAAGATGTAGAGAATAGCGAACTTCGTCGACGCACTACTCTATCAGAGCTCGAGAAATTAGCAAGAAACCAAGAAAAGCCATTGGATTTTGTTGGTGCACTCCGCAAGACAATTTCGCAGGGACAAGCTGCTGTAGTAGCAGAGATCAAGAAAGCCTCGCCAAGCAAGGGTGTTATTCGAGCTGAATTCTTTCCAGATTTAATTGCCATGAGCTACGCAAAGCATGGCGCCTCATGTTTATCTGTCTTAACGGATCAATGCTTCTTTCATGGTCGAGATGATTTTCTGACAACAGCCAAGAAAGCAAGTGGCTTACCGACCTTGCGTAAAGATTTCTTAATTGATTCTTGGCAGGTAGTAGAGAGTCGATCAATCGGTTCAGATTGCGTCCTGTTAATCGCTGCAGCGCTTTCCGATGAGAAAATGTTTGAGTTAATCTCTACAGCCACTGAATACTGCATGGATGTTTTGCTTGAGGTGCATTCCAGAGAAGAGTTAGAGCGTGTATTACACATGCCACATGGCATTATAGGAATTAATAACAGAAATTTGCATACATTTGAGACTCGGATTGAAACGACTATAGAGCTTCTCGATATTATTCCGAATGATCGGCTGGTTATTACAGAAAGTGGTATTAATTGTAGGGAGGATGTTCAAAGAATGCGATCACACGGTGTTGATATTTTTTTAATTGGAGAGGCATTGATGAGATCGGATGATCCGGGACAGAAATTGGCAGATCTTTGTGGCGACTCAAAGATATGAAAGCAACTGTTCAACTAGGCGAGGGATCTGCTTTTCACGGTACATCTGGTACCGGGCATGCTGTGCAGATGGATGTTGCCCCCGAAGTTGGAGGGCGTGATACTGGCCCACGACCTATGGAGATGCTGCTTTTAGGGTTGGGCGGCTGTACAGCTATCGATGTCTTACACATACTTCGTAAAGGCGATGAGCCAATTGAGAATATGCGGCTAGACCTTCTCGCTGAAAGATCTGACGATATTCCCAAGGTTTTTAAGAAGATTCATGTGCATTTTATGCTAGTGGGGGCAAGACTGGATGCTAAGAAAGTCCAGCGGGCGATTGATTTGTCGGCAAAAAAGTACTGTTCTGCGTCCTTAATGCTGAACAAGACGGCTCAAATCACATATGATTTTGAAATTGTGGAAGAATTGACATAAGACGACAGAACACGATCACGCTTGGTCAAGGCAAGAAAAACCCTAATATAATTCCGAACAGGCCGTTTAATATGACTACTGAACCAATTCTTAACAAGGGATCGACTGCTGGGGAACAGCATTACGAATCATCTAACTCAATTACTAATGGGCCCTCGTTGCCTCATGAGCGCTTTGGTTTGCAACAATTTTTTGAGCGTATGGGTCAACCACGGATTATATTTAAGTTGTGGGATGGCTTTGGAGTCGGAAGTTCTCAAGAATCTATCGGGACTGTCACCTTTAGGAATCGCAAGATTCTTTATCAGCTACTGTTTTCTGGAGAAGTAGCGTTTGGTGACGGCTATAGTGTTGGGAGTATAGATATTGATGGCAATCTAGTAGATATGCTAGTCGAAAGCAATGTTAGCCGTTACCAACACTTGGGTATTCAATCATCATTTCGTCGCAATCCTTTTTCGAGATTCCGTCCATCCAATACACTTGGCCGTGCACAAAAAAATATTCATCATCACTATGACATTGGAAATGAGTTTTATCGCATCTGGCTAGATAGTGAAATGCAATATACGTGTGCTTATTTTCCGGATGACAGTTTGACATTAGAGGCGGCACAACAGGCTAAAATGGATCATGTTTGTCGAAAGCTACGACTACAGCCAGGCGATAAAGTTGTTGAGGCAGGATGCGGTTGGGGTGGATTAGCCCGGCATATGGCTAAGTATTACGGTGCAAATGTTACGGCCTATAACATTTCCGAAGAACAGGTGAGATATGCTTCTGATCGAGCTAAATCGGAGGGTTACAGTGATCAAGTAAGTTATGTGCAAGATGACTACCGGAATGTCGTAGGCAACTTTGATGTTTTTGTTTCTGTAGGCATGCTAGAGCATGTAGGGAAAGATAACTATAGAGAGCTTGGCAATGTTATCGCGTCCTGTTTAACTGATGAAGGTCGTGCTCTCATTCACAGTATTGGACGAAATGTACCAAGGCAAATGAGCGCATGGATTGATCGAAGGATATTTCCAGGAGCATACCCCCCAACACTTGGGGAAATGATGAATATATTAGAGCCAAATAGGTTTTCTGTGCTTGATATTGAAAATCTCCGTTTGCATTACGCTCGAACCTTGGAGCACTGGTTACAGCGTTTTGAAGACGCGAACAAAGAAGTCTCAGAGATGTTTGATGATAACTTTATTAGGGCCTGGAGGCTGTATCTATCCGGCTCTATTGCTGCTTTCTTGACAGGTGGATTGCAATTATTTCAAGTTGTATTTTGTAGAGAAAGAAATAATCAGATTCCTTGGTCGAGAGAGCATATATATTAAGAGCTGCCCCCATTATGGAACTTATATTTGCAGTCGATGCATTGTATGAGCTAAATCCTATCGAGAAAATGATCGATAGCACATTAATATTAGCCTTTGGATTGATTGCATGTGTAAATGGGGTTATGGGGAAGATACCCATGTGCTCAATAAGTTCAGAGATCTGAATCGAACTTGACTATTGTTACCTACGAGCTGCCAATATCATTTCTCGATATTAAGGCAACTATGATTTTTGTTCGACAAATTGTGCCAACATTGCCAAGGACAAAGACTAGACAATTTTGAATTGTACTGACAGGGGTGCATAATCGCTCAATTACTATGATTAACTCTCTAGACATACCAGAAAACGAATAAAGAAGATAGGTAATATATCGCAATATGCGGATTAATCGATTTTGTCCATGAAAGATTGCCAGTTAATGTTGTAAAATTGATCGATTAAAGTTTGCGACATAAGGTTATTATGAATGAATTAATGGAACCTCGATTTGGGCGTGCAGATCATTGGTTGCGATTAGTTTTTGCATTGCTCTACTTTGGTTTAATTTTTTATTTGGTGCGAATTCTTGTAGGATTGGTACTAGTAGCACAGTTTATTTTGGCGGCAGCGCTTGGCGAGCCCAATGATAGACTTCTAAGATTTACCGAAGATCTTCATAGTTTTAGTTACCATGCCCTTAGATTTATTACTTGGAACACTGATGATAGGCCCTTTCCGTTTTCGGATTGGCCGAGTCCGCAAGGTACTAATAAATCTGTAGTTGATCAATAAGCACCCTGATCTAGTGAAAGAAATTAGGTCTATTAATTCCTATGCAGGCATCTTATTATCCGAGTGAAGTTGAAGAGCAGGTGCAGGCGTACTGGGAAAAGCATCTGAGTTTCCAAGTAACAGAAAGATTAGATAAAGAAAAGTTCTACTGTTTGTCGATGTTGCCCTATCCGTCTGGTCATCTTCATATGGGGCATGTACGCAACTACACGATCGGCGATGTTATGAGTCGATATGAAAGAATGCGTGGTCGAAATGTAATGCAACCGATGGGTTGGGATGCTTTTGGTTTGCCAGCTGAAAATGCTGCAATTCAGCGTGAGGTTCCACCGGCAAAATGGACGTACCAGAATATAGAGCACATGAAGCACCAGTTAAAGCGGATGGGCTTTGGTTTTGACTGGAGTCGCGAGCTTACAACATGTAAACCAGAATATTATCGCTGGGAGCAGTGGTTTTTCACAAAATTAGTAGAAAAAGGTTTGGCTTATCGTCGCAATGCGATTGTTAACTGGGATCCAGTCGACCAGACAGTTTTAGCGAATGAACAAGTGATCGATGGCAAAGGGTGGAGATCAGGTGCAATAGTCGAAAAGCGGGAAATTCCACAGTGGTTTATTCGTATTACAAGTTACGCTGATGAATTACTGGACGAGCTTGATTCTCTGGAGGGTTGGCCCGATTCAGTAAAAACGATGCAAAGAAATTGGATAGGTAGGTCTGAGGGATTAGAGATAGAATTTAAGATCGACAAGGAATGCCAAGCTCCACTTAGAGTTTTTACAACTCGCCCCGATACGATTTATGGCGCGACATTTATGGCTGTCTCTATTGATCACCCTTTGACCCAATCAGTTGCATCTCAAAATCCTGATGTTTCTGACTTTGTAAGTTCTTGTCGTAGGGGTGCTGTTAGCGAGGTTGAGTTTGAAGCAATGGAAAAGCGCGGTATGTCGCTAGATGTTAACGCTATTAATCCGCTCAGTGGTGAAAAAATTCCAGTTTGGGTCGCTAATTTTGTTCTAACGGGATACGGTACCGGCGCAATAATGGCGGTTCCTGCGCATGATACACGCGACCATGAGTTTGCACTACGCTACAGATTGCCAATTCGGCAGGTTATTTCGCCACTAACTGATGAAGAAGTTGACGTCCAAATCCAACCATGGGTTGCGAAGGAAAATACAGTTACAGTGAACTCCGGTGATTTTTCGGGACTTTCCTACCATATGGCCTTCGAAAAGATCGCAACGTTCGCTGAACAACATGGCATTGGAGAACGCAAGATAAATTATCGGCTTAGAGATTGGGGTGTGTCGCGACAGCGATATTGGGGTTGCCCTATTCCAATAATTCATTGCTCAGTTTGTGGACCCGTCCCAATCCCTGAAGATCATTTACCAGTTTTATTGCCCGAAGATGTAACTTTTATGGGAGTTCAGTCTCCACTTAGAGAGTTAGATGACTGGTTAAACGTCAATTGTCCAAAATGTGGTAAATCAAGTGTGCGGGAGACTGATACGTTTGATACTTTTGTAGAGTCCAGTTGGTACTACGCGAGATACTGTACGCCCAATGCCCCATCGATGTTAGATGATAGAGCAGATTATTGGTTACCAGTTGATCACTACATAGGTGGTATAGAGCATGCTGTTTTACACCTTCTTTATTTTCGTTTCTGGCATAAACTGATGCGAGATATTGGTTTGGTCAGTAGTGATGAACCAACAACTAAGTTGCTATGCCAAGGCATGGTGCTGGCTAAAGCATACTATCGAGATAATGATGAGAGTGGTCGCATTTGGATCAGACCGGAAGAGGTAGACTTTCATACGCACGAAGGAACTACAGACAAAGTACCAGTTTGGAAAGTGGATGGACAAGTTGTGGATGAAACAGGTTGGACTACAATGTCTAAATCTAAGAACAACGGCGTGGACCCGCATGATCTAATTGACCGATATGGTGCAGACACCGTGCGTCTATTTACTATGTTTGCGTCACCACCAGATCAATCGCTTGAGTGGAATGATGATGCAGTGGCTGGCTCCCATCGTTTCCTTCGAAGATTATGGGCCATCGTTTATCGGCATGAAGATATATCAACTGTTAAGTTAGAGAACTTCTCAACTGTCGATCAAACCACAAGAACATTACGCCGTGATGTGCACACTATTTTGCAGAGAATTCATCGTGGTATGGAGCGACAGCAGTATAATACGGTGGTTGCTGGATGCATGGAGATGATGAATTCTTTGGACAGGTTTGATATCGGTGACTCCATGGAGCGCAAAGTAGCACTAACCGAAGGCATAGATATTCTAATTCGCGTCTTATCGCCTATTACTCCGCATATTTGTCATGTTCTGTGGCAAGCTCTTGGTAAGAATGAAGAACTCCTTGATTCACCATGGCCAGTTGTTGATCCACTAGCCTTAATCCGAGATAAAATACAACTTGTAGTACAGATTAATGGCAAGAGGCGCACACAAATAGACGTAACACCTGGGTTAGAAGATCAAGAGATCCGGGCAGTGGTTCTTTCTGATCCGACGGTATCTCAATATATAGGAGATGCTACGGTCAAAAAAGTTGTTGTAGTCCCAGACCGCCTCGTCAATTTGGTTATCTAAGTCTTGTCATACCCCAAACACAGCAGGAGACTCCACTGTGCTTGTTCAATCTAATTAAAGCAGCGATTATATGAGAATAAAGATTTCGGGATTGAATTCTGAATTAGAGAAGGGATGCGCGGGATTCTATTTGATTTTTGGTGGCGAGCCATTACTGATTGAAGAAGCGTGCACGAAACTTAGGGTTAGCAGTCGAAAAAATGGAGCTCAAGAAATCCTACGATTCACCGCTGGTGTTGATCTGGATTGGGAGCATATTCGAGAAATAACGAGATCATTGTCACTATTTGGAGCCCGGAGACAAATAGAGATTCGTTTACCAACAGGAAAAGCAGGTATTGCTGGCAATGAAATTTTATCTACTTTAATAGAGGAAGATCGGGAAGATCTCATTGTGGTCATAATTGCAGGCCGAATAGACAAGCGAACACAGTCGGCGAAATGGATTAAGTTGATAGAACAAAAAGGAGTTGTGGTTGAAGCTATGGCTGTTAATCCAAATTTGTTACCTGGGTGGATTCAGGATAGATTGCGAGAAAGAGATATTCTTATAGAGTCTGGTGTTTCCGAGCGGTTGGCATTCTATGTTGAAGGAAATTTATTGGCTGCTGCCCAAGAGATAGATAAGATAGCGGTGCTATTACCAGATGGAAATAAGCTAACTAGTGAATGGCTTGATAATAATATTTGTGATCAAGCGAAGTTCACTATTTACCAGTTTGTTGATAGTTGTTTGCAAGGTGCTACCGCACGTGCAATGAGAATGTTGTCAGGTCTGCGGCGTGATGGTAATGATGCTAATATGTTGGTCTGGGCTCTGGCCAGAGAATTCAGACAATTATCCCAAATGGCGCGTGAAATTGATCAGGGTAAATCTAGACAATCGGTGCTGCGTAATCACCAGGTCTGGTCAAGTAGGATTTCTTGTGTGGGCACTGCTCTTGCGCGACATGATAAGCACTACTGGAATATATCATTAGCTAGGCTTTCTGAGCTCGACCAAGCAATCAAGGGGCGACGGGTATTAGTTGGCTCTTCCTGGGAACAGTTGGAGAATATAGTGCTTTCTCTCTGTGGTATAAATATTGATTATGAAGATAGTGCTGAGATGGTTCGATAGGCCGTGAAGCTCTCAAAATCTAGTTTTGTAGCCTCTGACCAAATGATCACAATGGGTCGTTCGGCGAGGTCTGCCGCAAAGAATTTAGCCATCGCTTCTACCAGCCAAAAAAATAATGCGCTTAGAGCTATAGCTAACGAGCTTAGAGAGAGCTCCAAAACGATTTTGCGTGAGAATGCCATCGATATTGATTGTGGCAATAAACAAGAACTTAGCATTCCACTGTTAGATCGTCTTCAATTGACTGCCGAGAGAATTGATCTTATGGCGGACGGTATTAATCGCGTGGCAGAATTATTTGACCCTGTGGGTGAAATATCTGATCTAAAGAGGCAAGAATCGGGGATTGAGGTTGGTCGGATGAGAGTGCCACTAGGTGTAATTGGGATTATTTTTGAGTCGCGACCCAACGTAACGGCAGATGCTGCTGCATTGTGCATCAAATCGGGTAATGCCGCGATACTGCGAGGTGGATCCGAAGCATTGCGCTCGAATCTGGCCATTGCAGACTGTATACAGCGTGGTTTATCGGATACTGGGTTGCCAAAAGATTCTGTTCAGGTTGTCCAAGTAGCTGACCGCGCTGTTGTTGGTGAATTGCTTCAACTGAAAGACTATGTTGATGTAATTGTACCTAGAGGGGGTCGTGAATTGATAGAGAGAGTTGTAGATGAATCGAAGATACCTGTTCTACGGCACCTTGATGGCAATTGCCATGTGTATATCGAAAAGTCTGCGAATATCGATAAAGCTGTGGCAATTGCATATAACGCAAAGTGTCGGCGATATGGCATTTGTGGTGCTATGGAAACCCTACTTTTATCTAAAGAGATTGCTGAAGTTATTCTGAAAAAGCTGATTCCGCTTTATCATTCTGCTGGAGTAGAACTTCGTGTTTGTCCCGAATCTAAGAAATTGATACCACAAGCAAGGGATGCAACAGAACAAGATTGGTACAGAGAATATCTAGCCCCGATTCTTGCGGTACGAGTTGTCGATAATCTTGATCATGCCCTAGATCATATTGAACGTTATGGGTCCGGGCATACAGATTCTATTGTTACTGAAGATCTTTCGGTGAGTCGTCGATTCTTGCGTGAAGTTGATTCCAGCTCTGTAATGGTCAATGCGTCAACACAGTTTGCAGATGGATTTGAGTACGGGCTTGGCGCAGAAATAGGCATTAGTACAGAAAAAATTCATGCGAGAGGGCCAGTTGGGTTGGACGGGCTAACTACACAGAAGTTCATAGTCATTGGCGATGGTAGCGTACGCGCTTAGTGTGGTTGAGCTTTGAGTTTGATTATTAACCAATGATCGGATTATTCGGTGGAACTTTTGACCCGATCCATATTGGTCACGTCGACACTGTATCTTTGGTAAAGAGAAAATTAGCACTGGATTATGTTTTATTTGTTCCTGCTAATATTCCTCCACATAGATCAAGTCCGATAGTATCTCCAGAACACCGACTCGCCATGGTAAACCTGGCCATAAAGGATATACCGGGATTCAAATGTGACGATAGGGAAATCAAGCGCGGCGGCGTATCCTATATGATTCTGACTTTGCGCGAATTGAGGCAGGAGCTAGGTAATAGATCACTGTGTGTTATCTTGGGGCTCGATTCATTTTTGGAGTTACCTTCATGGCATCAATGGACTGAAATTCTTGAGAAAGCACACATAGTTGTCATGCAACGTCCAGGTTGGGCCGCGCCTTCGATCCTACCGGATTGGTGGAAAGAGGCGAATCAAAGCAGCATCGACGAGTTGCGTATGCAGCCACATGGTTTTGTGTATTACTTGCCAGTCCCCAATTGCGAAGTATCGTCAACCAATATACGGAGAAGGGTTCCGAGGTCGCTCGAGAAAGACCATGGTTTGTCACCTCGAGTTCTACAGTATATCCGTTTGCATAGACTATATGATTAGGCGATCGAGCAGTATCGATGTAAACGATACAACACGGCGTTTGTCGAGCTTAATTACAGCCACGCTTGAAGATGCAAAGGCAACCGACATCTGTCAGCTGGATGTTCGCAGATTGACAGATATGACTGATTTTATGGTTATAGCAAGCGGTACTTCTCATCGACATGTCCATGCATTATCAACTCATATCTGTAAAGCGACTGCAGCGATTGGTATCCGGCCGATAGGCATTGAGGGCACCGAAGAAAACGAATGGATACTTATTGATTATGCCGATGTTGTAGTGCATCTATTAATGCCAAAAACTCGTGAGTTTTATAGTCTTGAGAAGTTGTGGGATAGTAATCTAGAGGAGCAGTTTTTGTCTGAGCAGGACACCACAGTAGATTCCTAATTGTAATGCGATTACTAATCATTGCTATAGGAGACCGCACACCTGATTGGATTAGTGAGGGATTTGCAGAATATTCAAGGCGCTTCCAGAGGCCGTGGGAGTTAACGTTGAAGGAAATATCCGCAAATAAGCGAAAAAGACATGCAAATATTACACGAATTGTCGACGCTGAAGGAGAGCGTCTATTGGCAGCTATACCCCGTGGGTGGTTTACTGTAGCGCTAGATCAAAAAGGAATCCAGTTTGATACTGAAGCATTAACCAAGCAGCTAAAACATCATTCTGAGCTGGGCAATAATATCGCATTCCTAATTGGTGGACCTGACGGGTTATCAGCTAATGCCCTAAACCGCGTCGATGCCATCTGGTCTTTGTCAACACTGACATTAGCACATGCTGTAGTGCGTCTAGTAGCAGCTGAGCAGCTCTATAGAGTTTTCAGTATTATTAAAGGACTTCCTTATCATCGAGGTGCTCGCTAAATGTTAAGAGAAGGCCTATATTTAACGTCAGATATTGAAATGAAAGTTCTGGTGATTTTATTCAACTCACCCTAGTCATTTTGCTTTCATTACTAGACAATATGAAAAAATTTGAACTTCAAAGGAGTATCGAAAAATGTCCTGTACATGGTTCGACACCCCCCACTAATCGTTTAGCAGTACTACTTTTATTATTTTTTCTATTAGTAGTTTTACATCCAGTTGTTTTTTCCCAAGATAATGCCCCCTTGGGAGCAGCGTTGCAGATTTATGAGTCGGAATTGTACTACGATGATTGGCCAGAAGAACGCCGAAGTGACTCGATTTTAGAGTTAGCTGTAGTACGCGATTTGTTGTCTTCTTTTGATGAAGAGAAGGGTCAGGTTATTATTGTTCGACATCCAGGAGGAGATGTGGGAAAAGCATGGGCCTTTGAATTCCAAGGTTGGTTGGTGTCTTTTGGCATTCCCATGAATTTCATAATTCTCGAGCCTGGGTCAGGGTATCCTGATGCATTATTGTTATTGATCGAACAAGAATCCGAGACCTCGTCTGCTTTGTAATGAAACTAGCTGCTATTCAGATGAACAGTGGGCTAAACATAAAAGCGAATCTATTGTTGGCTCGTAAATATGTTGAAAATGCGGCATCAGCGGGCGCTAATCTTGTTGTACTGCCCGAGAACTTCTCGCTAATGTCCGACAAACATTCTGATCGGCAAGGTGCCGCCGCTGAAGGAAACACTATTAGGGATTTTTTATCTCAAATGGCTCGCGAATGTAATGTGATTACTGTAGGTGGAAGTGTGCCGTTGGTAGGAGTGAATGGGTTAGTGACAAACTCGTGTTTAGTTTATAACAAAGATGGTTCATTTCTGGCTCAGTACGACAAAATCCATTTGTTCGATGCCTTAATTACTAACGGTGAATCATATTGTGAGTCAAAATATATCCAGCCAGGTCGCGATTTAGTAACCGTTGATGTTGAATCGACATGCATAGGCCTTTCTATTTGTTACGATATTAGATTTCCGGAGATGTATCGTAGTCTTATATTGTCGGGCGCTGAAATCTTGACAGTGCCAGCTGCTTTCACGATTCCTACAGGGAGGGCACACTGGGAATTATTGCTGAGGGCGCGTGCGGTGGAAAATCTATCATGGATTGTCGGGGCAGCGCAGATTGGTGACCATCCGGGACGATCGACATGGGGGCACAGCATGATTGTTAGTCCATGGGGCGAAGTTTGTGCTGTTAAGGTGGAGGGAGAAGGTTTTATTATTGCGAACACTGATTTGATCGAACTTCGGGAGCTAAGGGAAACATTCCCCAGTTTGGCGCACCGCCGTCTGTAGGTTGACGTTGGCTAGATAACTATCTAAAGGGTTTCATTTCACCACCTTCGCATAGTAATAAAGTATGCAGATATGGTAATAAATCACTACTTAATCTCAATTATCAGTTTTTCCTAAATATTTGTTGATAGCTACCAGTTGTGTACAGATTGCCAAGAGCTCTATGGCTCGACCTAGATCCTCCATGCTTGGGAACGTTGGCGCGATACGGATGTTACAGTCGTTTGGATCTAGACCATGGGGAAAACTAGCTCCCGCGGGGGTAAGGGTAACACCAGCTTCCTCTGTCATAGCGATTACTCGACGAGCACATCCGTTGGGAACGTCGAGACTTATGAAATATCCACCTTTTGGTTTGGACCACTTAGCGATATTTTTTTCACCAAGCTCTCGTTGAAGAATTTCTTCAACGAGATCAAATTTTGGTTTCAAAATCCTCGCGTGCTTATGCATATGATTTCGAAGTCCGTCCAGATCTTCAAAAAATATCATATGTCGCAACTGATTTATCTTGTCAGGGCCAATAGTTTGTACTCCAATCTTGGTGCGTGCATCCTGAATGTTAGCCGAGCTCGCACCTATAGCTGCAACACCAGCGCCTGCCAAGCTCATTTTAGAAGTCGATGCAAACATTAACACACGATCTTCGTTCCCGTTTTTGATACAGGCATCGAGTATATTTTCTAGAGGATCTGGCTCCAATATGAGATGATGTTCAGCGTATGCATTATCCCAAAAAATTCGAAAGTCATTTGCTGTTTCCATCTGAGCAAGGCGATTGATTACTTCATGGCTGTACGTTATCCCTGTTGGATTACTATAGCGAGGCACACACCAGATGCCTTTTACGGATGAATCCAAGCAGAGCGCTTCTACTTGGTCCATATTAGGACCATCTTGTGTCATTTCCACTGGCAGCATTTCAAAGCCAAATAATTCGGTGATCGAGAAGTGTCGATCATAGCCAGGTGATGGGCAGAGGAAGCGAATTGTGCCCTGCTTTCTCCACGGAATAGTCGAAGCGCTAGCACCCCATTGATAAGCCCGGAAAAGAGCGTCATGCATCATTGTGAGACTGCTATTTCCGCCAATAATGATGTTTTCTACTGGGCACTCTAGAATTCCCGCGAATAGCTGTTTCATCTCGAAGAGGCCGTCAACAATACCGTAGCTCCTGCAATCGATATTATCTTTGCTGATGTAATCAGAAGGACCAGGAAGTGATAGCATAGGATTGGCAAGATCAAGTTGTTCAGGCGATGGGTTGCCTCGTGAGATATTAAGTTGATAGCCTCTATCTTTGGCGCGTTTAAGGCGAACAGCGAGATCGCTTTGAAGTCGGATCAGTTCAGATTCTGATAAGTAGTTCATTCTGTTAGGTAACGAGTATTGGTTTCGTTGGCTAGAGCATTTGGAAATTAAGCACCAGACTTATCTGGAGTGACGGACTTACATTAGCAAAAGGATAATAGTTTGCGAGAGTAGGGTGCTGGGGTCGCCTTATGCGATGCACTCTTTAAATCCTTCTTCTGGCTAAGATATGATTAGTGCTATATTAACAAAAAATACTATTATTTTGCTATTAAAAGACCTATTAATCTTGATTTATCCTATCTACTAGAGATCGAAGTTGAGATGATGTATTGCAGCTAAGTATTTCTTGAGTTTTGCCAAAAAGTTTCTCCAGGTTGCTATTCCGAACAATTTCTTTTACTTCAAGCAGTCTTTTGGGCTCCATGCTGAATTCCAACAAACCCAAACCTAACAGTAGTCTAGTATATTCAGGATCACCTGCCATTTCTCCACACATTGATACCGGAATACCAGCAGTTTTGCCTGCTTCTATAACATTCTTTATGAGACGAAGGACAGACGGATGTAGAGGATCATAAAGATAATTAACTTCATCATCTATTCGATCAATTGCTAGCGTATACTGAATTAAGTCATTGGTACCGATAGACAAAAAGTCTAATTTTTCCGCAAAAAGATCAGCCGATATTGCTGCAGCAGGTACCTCTATCATGCCACCAATTGGAATATTGTCATTAAAAGCAATTTCTTCCTTACCAAGTTCATGCTTCACTTCGTTCACAATTTCTATTGCCTGCTCTAATTCTGAAAGGGAAGATAGCATTGGAATCATAATTCTTGTTTGGCCATGTGCTGATGCTCTCAAAATAGCTCGTAGCTGCGGTCGAAAGAGTGCTGGCTCATTTAAACATAACCTGATGGCCCGTAATCCAAGTGCTGGATTGATAGTTGATGCTCCATCGATGCGACCACCATCTACTTGCTTATCTGCCCCTAAATCCAATGTACGAATTGTTACTGGTCCTTCAACATTTGCGATGACATCTCGATAGGCAAAGTATTGTTCCGATTCATTTGGTGCTTGTGTACGATTCATAAATAGAAATTCCGTTCTATACAAACCCACTGCTTGAATCCCAACACTTTCGAGGGTATTGATATCATCCGGTAGCTCTATGTTCGCGAATAAATTAATATTCTGACCATCGATGGTTATTGCTGGTTGTTTTCTAAGCGATTTTAGCTGTTTTTCTCGGTTGCTTTGATAAATCTGTCGTTGCTGAAACTCATTAAGTAGTGGTTCATCAGGGTTAACAATTATCGTTCCGGTATGGCCATCAATAGCAATCAGATCGCCATGTTGGATATAATTAACAGCATTATGTAGTCCAACTACAGCGGGAATTCCAATACTTCGTGCAAGAATAGCCGTATGCGATATAGGCCCACCAAGACTAGTTATAAAGCCATTGACGCCGCGATTATGTAAAGCAACGACTTCTGAAGGAGTGAGATCGAGTGCAATTACCATGTGCTCGTCTAAATTCTTGTCGGAGGAAAGAGGTGAAGAATCATTCGTTACAACCAGCTCATCAAAAATACGTTCAACAACTTGATGCACATCATTTTTTTTGCTACGTAGGTAGGGATCTTCTATATTTTCAAAAAGTTTTACAAGCTTTTCAGTTTCTGTTTTTAGTGCCCATTCAGCGTTATAACGATATTTTTGAATTGCACGTACGGGTTGCTCGGTTATAGCCGGATCTTGAAGCATCAATATATGAACCTCTAGAAAAGCATTTGTTTCTTTTGGAGAGTTTTCCGGTATACCCTTTTGAATACGTTGAAGTTCGTCTCGAGTTCTATCTAGAGCAGATCGAAATCGTTCAACTTCGGTTTCAACCTGATTTGGTTCTACATGATATTTGGGTATATCTCGACGACCATGGTTTAATACTATAGCCTTACCGATGCCAATATGATGCCCAATGCCTGTACCATTTAGGACCAACACTTATTCAGTCTCTCCAAATCGATCCACAAAAAGAGTTTCAATATCAGCAACTGCGTTTGCTGCATCAGTGCCCTCCGCTGTGACGACAATCTTACTGCCCTGACTCGCGGCAAGCATCATTAACTCCATAATATTTTTTCCATTGGCTGTTTGGTGATCAAGGGTTAGCCAAATGTTGCTGTTAAATGTGCCAGCTAACTTGACTAGCTGCGCAGAGGCTCTTGCATGGAGGCCAAGTTTATTTATTACAGTTACGCTGCGCTGAATCTTTATCATCGTTCTTGATTTAATGCAGACCTACTTTTCACTGATAACATAGATTTTCCTAAGTCATAGAAATTAGCTCCATAGCGGAGTTCACACAAGAAGCGCTAGGAGTGAGTTAGCATCTGTTGCAGCCAAGATTTTTTGGCGATGTTCAGCATCATTAAATAAACGAGCAAGAGCGCCGAGTGTGTTTAGGTGCTCTTTTGAAGCATCCGCGGGTACTAGCAGCGCTATTGCAAGAGTTATTGGCTCCTCGTCACTTGAGTTGAAAGCTAATGGTTGCTTTAGTCTAATTGCAGATGAGAGACATCTATCTATTCCGTTTAGTCTGCCGTGCGGCAGTGCAATGCCCCCACCTATACTTGTACTACCAAGGCGTTCGCGTTCTGTTAGAGTCCGACAAACGGTGTCTTTATCGAGGTCTTTATCTTGCTGAGTGAACAGCAAGGCCAGCTCTTCAAGCAGTCTTTTTTTGCTTGATATAGATACACCGTAGCGTAATGTCGCAGGTGTTAGCAAATTTTTCAAAACAGTGCCCGCACTGTTGTGAGGGTCGCTACCCATTTTCTTGTCAGCGGTCATATTATTTATATCCTAATAGATAATTAGTGCGTTATCATCACGAAGAGAAGTACGCACGAGCCTATAGTCGGAATTCCTCTCCCAAGTAAACAGATCGAACTTCGGTATTATTTAGTATTGTATTTGCTGTGCCTGAGGTTAGAACTTGGCCTTCAGATAGAATGTATGCGCGATCACATATACCTAGAGTCTCTCTTACGTTGTGGTCTGTAATCAAGACTCCAATTCCGCTATCTCTCAGATATCCGATAATACGTTGAAAGTCACCAACTGATATCGGATCAATTCCTGCAAATGGCTCATCAAGCAGCATAAATGAAGGCTGCAATGACACAGCTCTGGCAATCTCGACCCTTCTCCGTTCACCACCCGAAAGAGTAACGCCGAGCGATTTGCGTTTTTGTTTGATTCCAAAATCTTCCATTATCTGCTCAGCTCTATTTTTTCTTTCTAACCCACTTAGTTTAGGCAAAACTTCAAGCACAGCTAGTATGTTTTCTTCAACAGTTAGCCGTCGAAATATTGATGGTTCTTGAGGCAAGTAGCCAACACCAAGACGAGCACGTTCATGCATAGGAAGGCGTCCTATTTCTCGCTCATCAAGATAAATCGTGCCGGCATCAGTTCTGATCAATCCACATATAAGGTAAAAGCACGTAGTTTTTCCAGCACCGTTGGGCCCTAATAGACCAACGATCTCACCACTATTCACCTCTAGATCAACCCCGTCTACGACTTTGACATTTTTAAAACTTTTTACAAGTCCTTGGGTTTTAAGAGTTGACAATGAAAGTTATCTCACATGTTGTGTTTGTATAATGCACCATAGAGAGTATATAAAATATTCGAGTCTTGGTTGTTAATGCTGCTTTATTGACTATGTTCATTTAACCATTCTGCTTCCCACTGTTTAGTCACGGACTCCAACATTTGTAATTGTGTTAATGGAATCCATAGGTTGGTTGATTCTGGGAGGGTTACGCGCGTCCATTCGCTGTTCTTTGAAAGGATTGTTACTTGTTGATCTGGTTTTAGAATAGAAATAATAGAAGAGTTTATTGAGGGCATAGATCTTGCCCTTACACCGCGACCCGCAACGCGACCTTGTTTGCTATCAATTTCTTCCACATATTTTGAATATATCCAGGCACTAATACCGCTTTTGATATTTACCCGTGCCCAATCGTTTTGGGTGCCAAGTATTTTAACGGGCATTCTTCCAGATAGCCCACCCACGAGAACGCTATTTCGGCCAGCACTGTTATAAACTGCGGCTCCAGCATCAATGACGCGTGCCGCCGTAAATTCTAGAACAGATGACAAATTCATCTCTTTATGCTGATTCGATCTACGTTCAGATGTTTTGTTTTCGATTATTGGTAGAGGTGTTTGTTCGCTAGACAGAGCTTGTGGTTTTACGTACTCAGCATTGTCGAGGCTGTTTGATTGTTGGATGATAAGGGTAGGTCTTGGTTTGATCCCTAAAGACTCATTTGTTTCGCTACTTTCCTTGGCCTGTGTGGAAAGGTCACTTTCAGATGCACTACGAATAGACATTCTTTCACTTTGCATATCATAAACAATGATGCCACCCTTTATTTCATGTAGGTTCTGTCGCAAAATCGCGCCACCAGAGAACGTTGCGACATTTTTTTTGTTATCTATTACAATTTTCTGGGCATAACCCTCAATCATATGAGCACTACTTTTGGGTTGTTGTTTAAAACTTGCTGGTTTTCCAGCTGCAATAGCCTCCACAAGGTCATTTTCTTGGAAATGGAGAGTGACTTCGTCTGCCCGTAATTCAAATGTTTCTTGTTCAACCACGACGTTTCCAGTGAAAATCCACTCTCCGTTGGCAACATTGAACTCTATGTTGTCAGCTCGTATGCCAGATTTTTCAATATTCTTGGTGTCGAGAGCAACAACTGCAGTTGTTATAAATAACAGACCGAGCGTGAGGTAACTTGATATACGTTGCATACGCGATTGTTTTGTTTGGGTGGGTTAAAATTTGAAAGCAACAAATTAACCGTCAGGTCTCACTTGGGAAGTCATTGGCGACGCAGCTTTAAAATGGGGGTTCAGTTTGAGTTCTGTATCGCCTGTTGCGATTTTTGGTCTGGTTTGATGCATAGAATCAAGACAATAATCTCTGGACCAAGAATACGTGTCGTGTTTGTGCTCTGAAGTCGTCACATTGCCGCCTAGCAATATTCTATCGCCACCCTTGACTATTTTTGCAGTCTGTGCAGAAAACACCCGGACTGACTCAAGTTGGTCGAATAAGATAACACATGGTTCAACGATATCAGTTGTTCCGTTCGAAAGGTGCCTAAGTTCGTCGCCTTTTACTATGTGCGATATAGCGTTACCATTGCTAGTTGTGATTGTGAATGCTTCGATTACATACTCTGGCTTCTCATAGTTTTTTTCCACACCATAGTTTAATCTTGCTTCGTTTATGCCATATTGCATCCATATGCCAAGAGCTACTAACAAGATTCCAATTCCAATGATTGTTGATTGCTCAATATAGGGGGCACGCACTAAAAGATCCCCGAGCGCATTAGATCAAGTGCATTCAGCGCTCCAACTGGTTGCCCAGAATCATTTACGACGAAGACACCATTAATTGATCGTTTGCGCATCAATTCAACTACTTCAGCGGCCAATGTGCGTGGAGTTACAGTTTGTGGGCCCGGAGTCATCACGTCATCAATCAGACGGGTCGCGACATCTGTAGATTGGTTTAAGGTTCTTCGTAAATCACCATCTGTATAAACACCAATTAACTTGCCATCTCCGTCAGTTACACCAGTCATCCCTAGATTTTTCTTGGAGATTTCATGTAACGCCTCATTTACAATAGTTCCAGAAGAAACTATTGGAATGTCTTTACCTGAGTGCATGACATCCTCAACATAAAGTAATAATCTACGCCCGAGAACACCACCCGGATGAGATCTTGCAAAGTCCTCTCTCGAAAAACCTCGAGATTGCAAGATAGCAATTGCCAGCGCGTCTCCCATAGCAAGAGTTGTGGTTGTGCTAGCTGTTGGGGCTAGATTATGAGGGCAAGCTTCTCGCGCGACCGCTACATCAAGGCACACATCAGCAGCTTCTCCAAGAGTGGAATCACAGCATCCTGTAAATGCAATTAAAGGAATATCCATTCGTTTAATAATTGGCAATATCGTAATTATTTCTGGTGTTTCTCCCGAGCTCGATATAGCGATCAGCAAATCTCCAGGAGTTATCATCCCAAGATCTCCATGGCTTGCTTCACCCGGATGAACAAAGAACGCCGGAGTTCCAGTGCTTGCCAAAGTGGCAGCGATCTTGCCACCGATGTGGCCGGACTTGCCCATACCCACAACCACAACTCGCCCGTCACAAGACAGGATAGCCTTACACGCACGGTAAAAGGACTGGTCAATCCGCTCGAGCAACTGCTCTAGCGCTTCACATTCAATTCGAATTACATCTTGGCCAGTGGAAATGAAATCGTTTGAATTCACAGGTTTGGATGACTCATGGTGCCTAAAATCCCATATTCTACTGGAAGCCAACGGTAGTCTCTCGCTTTAAAGGTTCACACAGACCCCTAAGATTCGGTTTCGGCGGGTTAGAATGTACACCAAGACTAGAGATTAAGCGATATTTAGCTCCAATATTAGACTCAAATGCCCCAGTATAGAGAACTATCAAGCCCAATGGTGCGGGTCACCGATCTGAGTTTCGGATATCACGGTCGTGCTGTTTATCGTGGTCTTGATTTACAAATAGCCCGGGGTGATGTTACGGCAATCATGGGTCCCAGTGGTTGTGGCAAGTCTACTTTATTAGCTCTAATGGGTGGTCTATTAATGGCTCAGAGCGGCAACGTGTATTTTGATGAAATGGATCTCGGAGATAGGTCAAAGCGTCAACTATATCATCTGCGAAAACGCATGGGCATGATGTTTCAAAATAATGCCTTGTTCAATGATCTAGACGTGTTCGAGAATGTTGCATTTCCCGTAAGGCAAAATACCAATCTTCCGGAAAAACTGATTCGTAGCTTAGTTCTTATAAAATTACATATGGTCGGTCTTCGTGGCACCGCAAGATTGATGCCTAAAGAATTATCAGGCGGAATGGCCAGACGAGTTGCACTTGCAAGGGCTTTAGCCTTGGATCCTCAGCTTGTGATGTACGATGAACCATTTACTGGGCTTGATCCAATATCAAAAGACATTGTTGCAAAGCTTATCAGAGAATTGAACGATGCGCTCGGCATGACCTCGATTGTTGTGACACAGGACGTGACTGAAGGCATGTTGGTAGCAGATCGGGTCATTATTTTTTCTAATGGATCAGTGGTGGACGATGGGCGACCAGAAGATATTTCGGGTAGCGAAAAATGGCAAGTGCGGGAGTTTCTTGATGGCAAGTCAGAAGGAGCAGTAGAGTTTCATTATCCAGCCAAAGATTATCTAGAGGATCTTTTTGGAATTGACTGATGAGTTGGTTGCCTCAAATAGGGAGAATTAGCATTGCAATAGTCCAACATTTGGGTGCCGCGGGTAAGTTTTTACCAAACGTATTGCCTGGCATTGTTGTTGTATATAAAAGACCCAAATTATTAATACAGCAGTTGTACTCTCTAGGGGTAATGACAGTACTTATTGTTGTTGTCGCTGGTTTATTTGTTGGAATGATGCTGGGATTCCAGGGATACCATACGTTGGTTGATTTTGGAGCGGAATCGTCATTAGGGCTGGCTGTAGCCTTGTTCTTGACGAAAGAACTTGGACCCGTATTGACAGCCCTATTGTTTGCAGGGCGTGCTGGATCAGCTATGACTGCAGAGATAGGTTTAATGCGAATGACCCAACAGCTAGATGCTATGAAGATGATGGGAGTAGACCCCATGATTCATATAGTAGCACCACGTTTTTTTGCTGTTATTTTCGCCATGCCATTGTTAGCAGCACTTTTCAGTGTAGTTGGTCTAGGTGGTGGCTACATAGTTGCTGCAGGGCTTCTGAACGTTGATCCCGGAAGTTACTGGGCTGCTATGCAGATGGGAGTCGATGTGTATGAAGATATCTGGGGTGGGATACTTAAAAGCGTAGTATTCGGATTTGTCGTATCTTGGATTTCAGCTTTTGAGGGATATTACGCTTTGCCAAGTGCAAATGGTATTAGTACGGCGACGACACGTGCTGTTGTTACCGCATCGCTATCTGTTCTTGGCTTTGATTATCTTCTAACCGCTATTATGTTTTGAGGGTAAGGTAATGACACAAAAGGGAATAGAAACATCGGTTGGTATATTCATACTGCTTGGTTTGGTAGCGATTATTTGGCTAGTCCTAAAGGTTGGCAATTGGTCACCAAATTCCTCCAGCACTTATGAGGTGACGGCCTACTTTGATAACGTAGCTGGTCTGTCAGTCAAAGCCCCGGTAACTTTAGCTGGGGTCAAGATTGGCCATGTAGCATCTATTGGTATTGATTCAGAAGATTACAGCGCGAGAGTCGTACTTCACATTCTCGATAGTTATAACAATCTCCCAGTTGATAGTGGGGCAGCTATTTTGACATCGGGGCTGCTTGGCGCTCAGTATGTAGGAATAGATCCAGGCGCTGAAGAGACATATTTGGTTCATGGTGGTCAGATAGATATAACGCAATCTGCTATGGTTCTGGAAAATTTGATAGGCCAGATACTAATTCGTACAGCTGAGGGAACTAATCAGTGAATCGCTATATAACTATTTCGGGCGCTTGCATATGTCTAGTTTTCGTGTCGCTTGCAGCACCACCCCCACCCCCGCCTAATCAACTCATAAACGACGCAGTTAACCAGCTCATAGTAGAATTGAGTGAGCGAAGGGTTGAGCTTGAAAAAGATCGTTCAAAGCTTTATGGAATGGTCGAAAGGGTTATTGTTGAGCATATCTCAGTAGATAGGGTTGCAAAGCTAGTTTTAGCGAGGCATTGGCGAGATGCCTCGGCAAAACAGCAGAACCAATTCGCCGAGCTATTCAAGAATCTTCTAATTCACACCTACGCTTCGGCATTTTTTGAATACACAGGACAGGAGAAAATACACATTCGACCAACAAAATTTTCTGATGATGGCCGAATAGCATCCGTCCGGACTGACATGTGGTTAAGTAGTGGCCAGCCAATACCTGTAAATTACAAGTTTGTCAAATTAGAGACTGGCGAATGGAAAATTTTCGATGTAACGATTAATGGTATTAGCTTGGTAACTACCTACCGAGCTGGTTATGGAAGAATAATTCAAACTCAAGGCCTAGATGGGCTAATTATAAGATTAAGGCACAAGATGGCTGAATTACAATGAAGGAGTTGATAACCTTCGACGTATCTTCATGTGGGGTGGGCGAAGAGCTCACATTTGCTAATGTGGCTGAACTGGCCAATAGAGGACTTGATTTTAGTTCGAAAGACATCGTTGAAATTAACCTAAAAACTGTTTCTCACGTCGATAGTGCAGGTCTTGCATTACTTGTGGAATGGATGAAGCAGGCGAATAGAGATGGTTTCAAACTTCAATACACTGGAATGTCAGAGCGATTGGCGCGTCTTGTGCATATCGCGGGACTTGAATTCATGGTCGCTGACTCACATGAGCAGCATCTGCCATAGTATTTTCTATAGATGTAGTATTTATATGAGCCAATGGTATGGCCTCCAACGGCAACCTGGATTTATAATTTGTCGTTATCGATAGCTTTAGGTAACTAATTATGGTCACGCCTGAAAATATTAAAGAGTGGATAGAGAAAAATCTTGCTGAATCTGAGGTGAAAGTTTCCGGTGATGGACGGCATTTCGATGCTGTTATTGTTTGTGCAGAATTTTCCGGAAAAAGTCGTTTACAGCAACATCAAATGGTTTATGCAGCGCTCGGTGACAAGATGAAAGATGATATTCATGCGCTTTCTATGCAAACGATGGCGCCTGAGGATCGAGTAGAAGAGTTGGAAGTTAACAAGTAAACAAACGGGAGGGCTTATGGATATAAGTGATCGAATCAGTCAGGTGATTGCAGAAAACTCAGTAATGTTGTTTATGAAGGGTTCGCCTGATTTTCCACAGTGTGGATTTTCCGGCCGTGCCGTGCAGATTCTGGAAGCCTGCGGTGTTGAATTTAGTTCTGCAGACGTACTCATGGACCAGGAGCTACGCGAGGGTATAAAGGAGTATTCAAATTGGCCAACCATTCCCCAGCTATATATTAAAGGAGAATTGATTGGTGGAAGCGACATAATGATGGAAATGTATCAGAATGGTGAACTGAAACAAAAACTTGATGCGATGAAAGATTAGATGTGATGCGTCGGCTAGTAGAACAATTCAAAATTAATCGCAATATTGTTTGGAAGCTTTAGGTTTCGTTGGACGCCTCTTTTGCCTCAATATTCTAATCTTCGTTATCCAAGATTTTCTGGGTATATTCGCACAAACTTTGTTTGCGCCCTAGGTTATGGATAAGCTTTTAGTGGATGGCGGTTTTCCTATAACTGGAGATATCCGGATATCTGGAGCAAAAAATGCTGCTTTACCGGCACTGATGGCTTCATTGCTTACGTCAGGGTCTGTACAGATAGGAAACATTCCTCATTTGCAGGATATAACTACGACTTTAGAAATCTTGCAGCATCTTGGTGCGGTTGTGCAGGTAGACGAAAAGCTAGCTATAGAAGTAGATGCCAGCGAACTAAGAGAGTTGCGAGCACCATATGAGTTAGTTCGCACGATGAGAGCTTCGATTCTCGTATTGGGGCCACTGTTATCGCGATTTGGTGAAGCGGAGGTATCCTTACCGGGTGGTTGCGCGATTGGTTCGAGACCAGTCAACCTCCATATCAAGGGTCTTGAGGCGATGGGTGCTGAGATTGATATTGCTGGTGGCTATATCAGAGCTCGGGTACCTCAAGGCCGTCTAAAGGGCGCTCATATTGTTTTCGATACTACTACAGTGACCGGAACAGAAAATCTTATGATGGCAGCGACCTTAGCTGATGGCGTTACAGTGCTCGACAATGCTGCCCGCGAGCCTGAAGTGGCAGATCTGGCAGATTGCCTAGTATCCATGGGGGCTATTATTGAAGGCGCAGGTAGCGATGTGATTCGAATAAAGGGTGTGGAATCGCTGCATGATACTGTTCATCATGTCATTCCAGATCGAATAGAGGCCGCAACTTATCTTGTTGCTGCTGCTGTAACCGGGGGGCGAATCCGTGTGCGTGGCATCAGGCCAATCTTTCTGGACGCGGTAGTAAATAAATTGGTAGAAGCGGGTGCTACCGTAAAGAATTCTAATGGCGGAATAGAGTTATACATGGAAGGATCACATATAAATAGCGTTGATATCCGGACCGCTCCCTTTCCGGCGTTTCCAACTGACATGCAAGCTCAATTCGTATTGCTTAACGCTGTATCTCAAGGAACAGCTACTGTAACAGAAACAATTTTTGATAATCGTTTTATGCATGTACAGGAACTACAACGGATGGGAGCCAATATTGAAATTGCTGGCAATACTGCAATAGTGCATGGTGTTGATCATCTAAGTGGTGCACAGGTTATGGCTACTGACCTTCGCGCATCTGCTTGTTTGGTTCTTGCTGGACTTGTTGCAAATGGAGAAACCGTAATTGATCGTATTTATCATATAGATCGTGGCTATGAAAGTATCGAAGAAAAACTGGCTCAATGTGGCGCCAGAATCCGTAGATTACCATCTGGAATATCATCCAGTTTTCAATTGCCCAAGTAATTTCCTTGCGTTTATGCTTAGACGACTAGATTCAAGAGCGACCGATTTTGATGCTGAACTAGCTGCTGTTTTATCGCGGCAAGTTCGTATTAATCATGATGTACGAGATACAGTAGTACAAATTGTTGAAGATGTTCGGACCAACGGTGATGAAGCTCTTCTAAGATATACAGCCTTATTCGATGATTTCGTTGTTGCAGATGCTGCTATGCTCGAAATTTCTTCTAGCGATCGAGAAGTAGCACTGTCAGAGCTTCCATCCTCTTTGCGTCAACCCTTAGAGACTGCGGCAGTTCGAATTGAGGAATTTCATAGACATCAAAAACTGTCATCTTGGGACTACGACGATGGCCAAGGATCTCGTTTAGGACAACAAGTAACACCAATAGAGAAAGTTGGTATATACGTTCCAGGGGGCAAAGCGGCTTACCCGTCCTCGGTATTAATGAGTGCAATTCCAGCTAAAATCGCTGGAGTGAAAGAGATTGTCATGGTTGCCCCATCTCCTAATGGAGTAGTTAATAGAATTGTATTGGCTGCCTCACATCTCGCTGGTGTTGATCGCGTTTTTTCTATTGGTGGTGCGCAAGCGGTAGCCGCATTGGGATTCGGGACTGCAACTATTCCTCGAGTAGATAAGATTGTAGGTCCAGGCAACGCTTACGTTACTTCAGCAAAACAGATATTGTTTGGTGAGGTTGGCATTGATATGGTCGCAGGACCCTCCGAAGTTGTTATTATTGCGGACTCTGGATCCAATCCAGAGTGGCTAGCTATGGATCTTTTTGCGCAGGCAGAGCATGATGAAAACGCTCAGTCAATCTTATTATCGCCAGATCATGATCTACTAGATAAGGTAATCTGTTCGATGCATGATTTGTTACCTAAAATGAATCGCAAAGAGATCATCGAGTCGTCACTAGTTAAGAATGGCGCAATGATCCAAGTTGGGTCCCTCGAATCAGCAGTTGATATAGCAAACCAGATTGCACCCGAGCATCTCCAATTGATGGTACGTGATCCCACATTGCTTTTAGATAAAGTGAGAAACGCGGGAGCTATATTCTGTGGGTATTCTACCGCGGAGGTTTTCGGAGATTACTGTGCGGGGCCTAACCATGTCTTACCGACAGCGGGAACGGCACGCTTTGCCTCGCCCCTAGGGGTGTATGATTTCCAGAAACGGTCTAGTGTTATATGGTGTTCCACTAGTGGCGCATCATTTCTCCAAGAAACAGCATCAGTACTAGCTGAATGTGAAGGACTACTTGCGCATGCCAGCTCCGCAATGTACCGAAGAACTGATTGATAGGGGTGGCATTTGTGTCTACGAATAAGGTTCACCAAAGAGTCCGTTCAGGACTACTAAATCGGTTAGCTTATGTTTCCCCCTCTGCAGGCTATGGCGTAAAGCTAGATGCAATGGAGAGCCCATATGAGTGGCCAGGAGATATCCAGGAGAAGTGGCTTCTCGCTCTTAAGGACATTCACCTAAATCGTTATCCCAACGGATCTGCGGTTGATCTATGTGCAGCTATCCGTCAATGGGCAGGTATTGATGAATCGCTGGGTTTAGTTTTAGGAAATGGTTCCGATGAGCTGATCCAAATGATCGCCATGACAGTATGTAGTTGTGAGCGGCCACTTTTGTCAACGGAACCAACATTTAGCATGTATCGAATAATCTCCGAGTCAGTAGGTAGTAAATATATTGATGTACCGCTCACAGAGGATTTTGATATTGATCTAAATGCTTTGCTAGCAGCAATTGACAAGCATGATCCCGGTTGTATCTTTTTTGCCTACCCGAACAATCCAACTGGAAATTTATTCGATCCTAAAAAAATACAGGCTGTAACAGAAGCAATGAATGGTCTTGTTATTATAGACGAGGCGTACTTCTCTTATTCTCGAGAAACATTCATGCCATATATGCACACAGTGGATAATGTTGCTGTACTTCGGACTTTTTCTAAGTTTGGTCTAGCGGGTTTGCGCTTAGGGTTTCTAGTAGGACCTAAATCTTGGCTCAGGGAAATTGACAAAGTACGTCTACCTTACAACATAAGTACACTCACCCAAGTAACTGGACAATTCGCGTTGTCATGTTCTGAATGGTTTGAATCGAAGGTACGAGATATTTGTTTCGAGCGAGAACGATTCGAAGCGGAGGTGAGAAAATTTCCACAACTAATTGTATATCCTAGCGCAGCAAATTTCTTTTTGATTCGTTTTGAAGTGCGAGATATGGATGTAGTTGTAGATAAGCTGCTGGACGGCAATATAATGGTAAAGAATCTAGACAATCAACACGAGAAGCTCCGAGGCTGCATTCGTGTGACTGTTGGTACACCGGATGAGAATGATCAATTTCTTCAGGTTTTGCGCAAAGCTCTTGACTGAAAAAAGAACTCATTCCCTGGTGCTGCACTGTTTGTTAGACTTAAACACTTGCTTAACAAATCGAAGTAATGTTACTAAGTCACAAGTGGAGCGATTATGAGTCAAAGGTTCGCTGAAATTTCTCGGAAAACGAACGAGACAGAGATTCATGTTTCTATAGGCCTCGATGGGATAGGTAGCGCCAAGCTGGATTGTAATATGCCATTTTTCGAGCATATGCTTGAACAGGTAGCTCGGCATGGATTGATTGATCTTACACTGCATGCTCAAGGCGATCTTGAAATTGACGCTCATCATACGGTAGAAGATATTGGTATCGCTATTGGTCAAGCCTGTAACAATGCTTTGGGTGCACGTAAAGGTATCGAGCGCTATGGCCACGCTTATGTACCATTGGATGAGGCTTTAAGTCGTGTCGTACTTGATTTCTCAGGTCGTCCCACTCTGGAATTTCATGTTAATTGGCCCCGGGCTCGCATTGGCGAGTTTGATGTGGATTTGGTTCATGAATTTTTCCAGGGCTTTTGTAATCATGCTGGCGCTACGGTACATGTAGATACTCTGAGAGGATTAAATGCTCACCATGTTTCCGAAACAATCTTTAAGGCTTTTGGGCGTGCATTGAGACAGGCTGTTATGATTAACCCCAGGATTGGTGATACTGTACCATCCACGAAGGGGTTATTGTAGGAAATACTCGTGTCCCACATCGCTGTAGTTGATCTTGGTACTGGTAATCTTCACTCTGTTGGCAAAGCTCTTCAAAAGGTGACAGCCAAACAGAGAATTGTGATTACAAGTGATCCCAATGTAATTACCTCAGCAAGCCATGTAGTGCTACCCGGACAAGGCGCGATGGGAAGCTGGTTTCGAGCACTTGATGAGCACGATCTTCGAGCCGCTGTAGTGAATGCTTTGTCCACGTGTCCAGTACTCGGAATCTGTTTAGGTTTGCAAGCTTTGTATTCGCACAGCGATGAGGATGGCGGCACCACTGGGCTAGGAATCATGTCTGGAAATGTTAGGAAATTTCCTATTAACCAAAGATTAAATAACGAATTACTGAAAGTTCCTCATATGGGTTGGAATAGAGTACAACAATGTTTCTCGCATCCGCTATGGACCGGGATTGAGGATGGCATTAGATTCTATTTCGTTCATAGCTACTACGCTTATAGTGATATGGTTTCAGAAATCGCCGCTTTAACGAATTATGGATTGTCGTTTGTATCTGCGGCAGCGCACTCAAATGTCTTTGCGGTGCAATTCCACCCGGAGAAAAGCCACGAGCAAGGCCTAATGCTTCTCCATAATTTCGTTTGTTGGAACGGCGAGAGCTAAATTAATAAGAGATTAAAATGATTTTGATACCCGCTATTGATATTAAGTCCGGCCGATGTGTGCGTTTGCGGCAGGGGAAAATGGATGAGGAGACCGTATTTGGGGATGATCCTCTCGCCATCGCGGAGCGTTGGATTGAGCAAGGCGCGGAGCGTTTGCATATTGTAGATCTTGATGGAGCTATTGAGGGGCGACCAATAAACGCCAAAATTATTCGTGATATTGCTGGTAGTTTTCCAAATATTCCAATCCAAGTAGGTGGTGGCATACGAAGTAAGAATGTAGTTGAGGCCTATTTGAATGCCGGGGTCCAATTTGTTGTTATAGGTACTCGAGCTGTTAATGAGCCAAGTTTTGTTAGTGATCTGTGTTCAGAGTTTTTAGGTCACATAATTGTTGGTCTTGACGCACGTGAAGGTAAAATTGCAACTGATGGGTGGTCGAGCTTATCTAGCCATAACGTTGTTGATACGGCTTTGAAATTTGAGAGAGATGGTGTAGTTGCAATTATCTATACAGATATTGAGCGTGATGGAATGTTATCTGGACTAAATGTAGAGGGTACGGCGTATTTAGCCGATTCGCTCCAGACTCCGGTCATTGCGTCAGGTGGCATCCGTGACCTTGCCGATATAGCTAGTCTTCTCAAGATCGCAGACTCTGGTGTTTATGCTGCTATAACCGGTCGAGCGATTTATGAGGGAACTCTAGACTTTTCCGAAGCAAATAAGCTTGTATCTTCTAAACAACAATTGATCAGTAATGGCTCTTGCTAAACGAATAATCCCATGTCTCGATGTTGACGGTGGCAGGGTTGTCAAAGGAGTGCAATTTGTTGGCATAGTAGATGCAGGTGATCCGGTCGAAGTTGCAAAACGTTACGACCAACAAAAGGCAGATGAACTGACATTTCTCGATATTACCGCTAGCTCCGATGCTCGTAAAATTATGGTCGATGTAGTAAAAGCTGTTGCCGGTGAGGTTTTTATTCCTTTGACAGTAGGTGGGGGTATAAGGGGTATGCAAGATATTCACCAGATGCTGCATGCTGGTGCTGATAAGGTTTCAATTAACACAGCGGCTGTTGATAATCCTTATCTCGTGACTGAAGCTAGCATGTATTTTGGTTCACAGTGTATTGTTGTCGCAATGGATGCAAAAAAAAATGGCTCTTCGTGGGAGATATATACGCATGGAGGGCGCAATCCAACTGGTATCGATGCGGTCAGTTGGGCTCAGAAAATGGTAGATGCAGGGGCAGGTGAGATTCTTCTTACAAGCATGGATCGAGATGGCACTAGAGATGGTTTTGATATCGAATTAACTAGTGCAGTATCAGATGCTGTATCAATTCCGGTCATTGCTTCAGGTGGTGTTGGTAAGTTGGAGCATCTTGTTTCTGGTATTGTTGAGGGTGGGGCTAGTGCTGTTCTAGCAGCCAGCATTTTCCATTTTGGCGAATTTACGATAGAACAAGCAAAACAGTATATGGAAACTCGTGGAATAGAGGTCAATTTATGAATAATGTTGAAGAATGGTTGAGTCAAGTTGTTTGGACCAAAGAGGGCTTAGTACCGGCCATTGCACAGGATTTCCAATCAGGCCGTGTAATGATGATGGCATGGATGAATCGAGAAGCTTTGACAGCTACCGCCATAAACGGGAAGGCAGTTTATTGGTCTCGTTCGCGTGAGCGGCTGTGGGTGAAAGGAGAGACGTCAGGGCATGAACAGATAGTCAAAGAAATTCGACTAGATTGTGATTACGACACAGTGTTGTTGTTAATTGAGCAGAGGGGTGGCATCGCGTGTCATACAGGTAGAGAGAGCTGTTTCTTTAATGTTCTCAAGGACGGAGAATGGAGCTCACTAGATCCGGTAATTAAGGCTCCTGAGGAGATCTATAACTAGATGGACAAGAACAGATTCACAACGTTGTGCCTAATGAGCCTCGCCCTGCGTAAAACTAATCTCATATTTCATAGATTATTTGGATTTTAGTAGGCAATCACTTCTTTTATTTGGTAGCGATGAGATCCTGGTATATCAGTTAGAATAGTCATTTGTTAAGGTAGCTGGCGCTTATAGTTTGCTTATCAACTGATTTGTGAGGCTTAAATAGAAATAAATCCTCTGGAAACAGTGTACTTTATCGTTATATTAGAGAAAAAGGGTATTATTCAACTGTGATCTAATTGTTTCCATTAAGTAGTTTTTATGGAGGTCACAGCTGTGAGAAGATACTAGTAGAAGCATATTGTTTAGAGATGGTTTAACAATACTTATATAAGGCAGGAGGTATTCTTATGGGATTTGGTGGAATTAGCATATGGCAGCTGCTAATAATCTTAGTGATCGTAGTTATGGTTTTTGGCACTAAGAAGTTACGCAATATGGGTGGAGACCTTGGGACAGCGATCAAAGGGTTCAAGAAATCTGTTAAGGAGGAACCGGCAAGCACCAATAAGATTGAGGATACGTCTGCCGATGAAACTGAAGAAGGCGTTTCTTCCGATACGGCAGACTCCAAGGATTCTGATAAGCCGTCTGACAGTAACTAGATGTTGCTAGGAGTGAGTGATGTTTGACGTTGGCTTTTGGGAAGTCGCGATTATTGCGCTCATTGCGCTTCTTGTTATTGGGCCCGATAGATTACCAAAGGCAGCTAGAACAGCTGGCCTATGGGTAGGTAGGGCGCGACGGATGGTTGCACAGGTCAAGTCAGACATCGATCGAGAAGTGCGAGAGAGTGAATTAGCTGAATTGAGAGAGATTGAAAATATCACCGACGAGATCAAAAAGACAAAAAACGCGATGGAGTCAGCTGGGGGTGACTTGATCAAGGAATCTGGTGTAGATGAAATCAAGCAGACAGGGGAAGAATTAAAGTCCGCTAAGCAAAAGATGGAATCACTCCAGGAAGAAATTCTTGCTCCAGGGGATGAAGTTAATATGAAGCCTTCATCTCCGATTGCCGAGCCGGATTTAAGTTCGTCGAAATCAATTTTGAAGGACACAAAGGTATAGGGAGGCTATTGGTGGCCGGTACTAAAGGTTTTAAAGCATCTGCACCAAGTTTTGTGTCGCATCTTCTAGAACTAAGAGATCGTTTATTGCGCGCTTTGGCAGCGGTCTTGGTCGTTTTTGTCATTGCCGCACCATTTGCAAATGACTTATATGAGTTTTTGGCAGCGCCATTAATGTCGGCTTTGCCAGAAGGTAATAGCATGATCTCAACTCAGCCGCATGGCCCATTTTTCGTGCCATTCAAATTTGCTTTTGCCTTTGCTGTGGCAGTTGCTATGCCATACCTCCTTTATCAGCTTTGGTCATTTGTTGCGCCAGGACTTTATAGTCACGAAAAAAAATTAGCTGTACCGATTTTGTTTTCCAGTAGCCTGTTATTTTATTGCGGCATCTTATTTGCATATTTTGCGGTTTTCCCAATAATATTTGCGTTTTTTGCAGGAAGCGCCCCAGAGGGTGTATCTGTAATGACAGATATAAATATGTACCTAAGTTTTGTATTGAAGCTATTCTTCGCATTTGGTTTGGCTTTTGAAGTTCCGGTAGCGACTGTCTTATTGGTAAAAGTTGGGGCGACCACACCAGAGAGCCTTGCGAGGAAGCGTCCATATATAATCGTCGGAGCATTTGCTGTGGGCATGTTAATGACCCCACCTGACATTTTTTCTCAGACAATGCTCGCTATACCAGTTTGGATCTTATTTGAATTAGGATTATATTTTGCTCGATTAATAACACGAAGGTCTGAGGAAAAAGATGTAGCCGATCAAGATATTGAAGACGGTTTATAGTTTTACTGTAATCGCATCAAGAAATTGTTTGTTCGCTACGATAACTTTATATCACTACGAGATGGGTATTAGCACGCTGAAATATTTGTCATGTGGTAGTTTTTTGGAAGGACTCGTAGTTTTCGCCGAAAAAGATAATACGCTAATGAGTTATGGATACAAAGTACAATAATCAGATGTTTAAATTAAATAGTTCTAATTTGTAAGATGAACATACTTGGTATTTCTGCGTATTATCATGATTCTGCCGCTTGCCTTATTCGTGATGGTGAGATAGTTGGCGCAGCACAGGAAGAGCGATTTTCTAGAAAGAAGCATGATGCTAGATTTCCTAGCTATGCGATCCAATATTGTCTGGAAGAGGGTGGGGTCAAAGTACAAGATTTAGATTTCATTGCGTTTTATGACAAGCCCTTTCTTAAGTTCGAGCGTTTATTAGAGACATATATTGCCACTACGCCGCGTGGATTCCAGTCTTTCGTAGCTGCTATGCCGATCTGGTTGAAAGAAAAGTTATATCTCAAGACGGTCTTGAAAAAAGAATTGATCAAGATTGATGGTTGTAGCAAAAAAGAGTTGCCACGATTGCTTTTTTCGGAGCACCATCAGTCACATGCAGCATCTGCGTTTTATCCAAGCCCGTTCCAGGATGCGGTAATACTTTGCATGGATGGTGTTGGCGAGTGGGCAACTACAACAGCTTGGAAAGGTTCCCAAAACCAGCTTGAACCTTTATGGGAGATAAATTTCCCTCATTCCTTGGGTCTTCTATATTCAGCATTTACTTATTTCACAGGGTTTAAAGTTAATTCTGGAGAATATAAGCTAATGGGTCTTGCGCCATATGGAACGCCAAAATATGTGGATCTAATAAAGGACAACCTTATTGATATCAAATCAGATGGTTCGTTCCGATTGGAAATGCGTTACTTTGATTATGCGGTGGGTCTCCGGATGACGAATAGCAGGTTTGCGGATTTATTCGGACATCCTGCTAGAACGCCAGAGTCTCCTCTAACGCAAGAAGAGATGGATATTGCGGCATCGATACAGGTTGTAACCGAAGAAGTGGTACTTAGAATTGCGACTACGCTGAGCGAAGAAACTGGCTTTCAAAATCTTTGTCTAGCTGGTGGTGTTGCACTTAATTGCGTAGCGAACGGTCGACTACAGAGAGAAGGTCCTTTTGACAGGATCTGGATTCAACCAGCAGCTGGCGATGCGGGTGGCGCACTGGGTTGCGCGCTTGCTGCCTGGCATCAGCATCTAGAAAACCCACGAACTATGGAGGATGACGGAGATAAAATGCACGGCGCATATCTCGGTCCGAGATTTACAGCAGATGAAATCATTTCTGTTCTAGACAATTTGGGTGCAAAGTATATTTGTATGGATGATGATTTATTGTTTGAAGAACTGGCCAAATGGCTTTCAGAAGGTAATGTTATAGGGTGGTTCCAGGGGCGTATGGAATTTGGTCCCCGCGCTCTAGGAGGCAGATCTATTCTAGGAGACCCTCGAAATTCTGAGATGCAGTCAACGATGAATTTAAAGATCAAGTATCGTGAGTCATTCCGGCCTTTTGCGCCGGCTATATTGGAAGAATCAGTTTCAGAATGGTTTGATCAACAGAATGAAAGTCCTTACATGTTAATGACGGCTGCTGTAAGGGAGAACAAGCGACGGTTCATTGCTAGTACTGATGAACATCTATTTGGCATTGATCAACTTAAGTTAATTAGATCAGATATTCCCGCTGTAACTCATGTAGATTACTCTGCGCGGATACAGACTGTGCATCATGAGACTAATCCACGCTTCCACCAATTAATCAGCGCCTTCAACAAGAAAACAGGTTGCCCGGTGCTTGTAAATACTTCATTTAATGTTAGGGGGGAGCCTATTGTGTGCACTCCGGCGGATGCTTATCGTTGCTTTATGAGGACGGAGATGGATTTTCTGGTAATAGAGAATGTTTTATTGACCAAGCACCAACAGCCAGAATGGTCAGAAATTGATGATTGGCAAAATGAGTTTGATCTAGATTGAAAAATAGAACTAGCAAATATGAGAGTATATGATGAGAACACATATTCCAGATATAGATTCTAAAGGGTTACGTAATTTTGGTTATATATTTGGAGTAATCGTTATAGTATTGTTTGGGCTTGTGCTGCCCTTTTTATTTGGCAATAATTTGCCGTTATTACCATGGGTTATTGGTGGTATTTTTTTTATTTGGGCAAGTATATGGCCAAAAACTATAAAGCCTTTTTATCGACTTTGGATGTCTTTTGGGGTCGTAATGAACTGGATTACTACGAGAATTGTCTTAGCAGCAGTCTTTTTTGTAGCGATGCTTCCGTTTGGAGTTATATTTAAGATTCGTGGTAAAGATCCTTTGAATCGCAAGTGGGATGGCAAACTAATATCCTATCGGATACTCAGTGAAAAAGTTCGCGAAAAAAATATGGAGAAACCATTCTAATGTTTGAGTTTTTAAGTGATCTGTGGAATTTTATGAGAGTTCGAAAGAAGTTTTGGCTGGCACCGATAGTTCTTGTTTTGCTTCTATTGGGATTACTGATCGTAGTGGCTGAGGGCACAGCTGTAGCACCTTTCATTTATACGATCTTTTAAGCATTTGTAGAGGTGACCGATATAATGATTTGCAATTATTTTATTCTGAGACATAGTTGGATGAATAATGTCTAATTTTCTAGACAAGGCAAAGGGCATCTTTTTAGAGCCAGCTGGAATAGAGCTCCAGGATATCGACAAACTTGTCGGTCGTATAATGTCCTACGATGTTGATTACGCCGATTTGTACTTTCAATACACGCAGAGCGAGTCTTGGATGTTAGAAGATGGTATGGTCAAATCTGGAAGTCGTAGTATTGATCAGGGTGTTGGCATTCGAGCTATCAGCGGAGAAAAGACCGGATTTGCATATTCGGATGAAATTAAGTTGCCAGTCCTTATTGATGCGGCAGATGCGGCGAGGGCAATTGCATACTCGGGCGGTAAAACTGGTCAATCTATGTCCTGGACCGGGAATGACACTAATTCGCTATATACAGAGAAGAATCCTTTGTCTAGTTTTACTGATGAAGAAAAAGTCGAGTTGTTACACTTAGTTGAATCAGAGGCCCGTAGTTTTGACTCTAGGATTAGTCAGGTTATAGCAAGCCTTTCTGCGGTGCATGATGTTGTCCTTATTGCGCGTCATGATGGATATTTGTCGGCAGACATTCGACCACTAATTAGGCTGAACGTCCATGTTATTGCTGAAAGCAAGGGCCGAAGAGAGCAGGGTAGCGCGGGTGGCGGTGGCAGATATACATATTCTTGGCTAATCGATAATGAGCATGCTATTGATTTTGCACACGATGCTGCCCGCCAAGCAATTGTAAATTTAGATGCGATTAATTCACCAGCTGGTGAAATGAAGGTTGTACTTGGTCCTGGATGGCCAGGAATCCTTCTCCATGAGGCAATTGGCCATGGATTAGAGGGCGACTTTAATCGGAAGAAGACGTCTGCATTTTCTGGTCTCGTAGGACAGAAGATCGCGACTTCAGAGTGCACCGTTGTGGATGATGGAACGATCTCAGATCGGAGAGGTTCTTTAACTGTTGATGATGAAGGCACATCTACGCAGAACACCATTTTGATTGAGAACGGTGTTTTAAAGGGATATATGCAGGATAATTTGAACGCTCAATTGATGGGGGTTCAGTCGACAGGTAATGGTCGTCGAGAATCATATGCGCATCTTCCGATGCCAAGAATGACAAACACATATATGTTGCCAGGCGCTTTAGATCCAGCAGAAATAATTGGGTCTGTTACTCGTGGCCTTTATGCGGTGAATTTCGGTGGTGGGCAGGTCGATATTACTTCAGGAAAATTTGTTTTTTCTGCAAGCGAAGCTTACCTGATCGAAAATGGGCAGATAGCGCAACCCGTAAAGGGTGCAACGCTTATCGGCAATGGTCCTGATGTGCTCAATAGAGTCAAGATGGTTGGGTCAGATTTACAACTTGATAGTGGGGTTGGGACATGTGGTAAAGAGGGTCAAAGCGTCCCTGTAGGTGTTGGTCAGCCAACATTAAGAATTGATGGGTTAACGGTTGGAGGGGTCGAGGTCTGATTATATGTTGCTGAGAAACTTATGAATGAATCGCGTTTAATCGAAACTGTGGAACATGCTGCAAATGATTCCAAGCCTCTTATCGCTACCACAGAGTTCGCGTTGCAAGAAGCCATACGGAAAGGCGCATCACAAGCTGAAGCAGTAGCGACCCTTAGCCAAGGGTTGTCTGTTTCTGTGAGAATGGGATCTCTTGAAACAGTCGAGCACACACGTGATCGAGGTCTAGCAGTTACAGTTTATTTTGGGGACTGCTCGGGCAGTGCAAGCACATCCGATTATTCCAGATCTTCCGTTGAGGAAACTGTACAGGCCGCGTGCACTATAGCTCGTTTTACTGAGGCTGATCTATGTAACGGGCTAGCTGAGGCTGATCGCCTCGCTACGGAATTTCCAGATTTAGATCTTTATCATCCTTGGAATCTAAGTGTGAATGAAGGTAAGAAGCTTGCTGAGCAATGTGAAGCTGCTGCGCTTGATTTCGATTCGCGAATAGAGAACTCTGAGGGCGCTACAGTTGATAGCTCGGAAAGTGGTGAAGTTTATGGTAATTCACATGGGTTTTTGGGTTATAGCCAAAAGTCCCGACATGGGATTAGTTGTTCAGTGATTGGCAAAAGTCAAGGCAGCATGCAGCGCGATTACTGGTACAGCGCTAGTCGCAAGTTAGACGATCTTGACAATGTCGAACAGATTGGTCGCACTGCAGGGAGTCGAGTGGTTCGAAGACTTGGCGCAAGGAAGCTAAAGACCTGTCAGGCGCCTGTCTTGTTTGAAGCGCCAGTTGCATCGAGCCTGTTATCCCATTTTATTGGTGCGATTAGTGGTGGCGCATTGTATAGAAAGGCATCTTTTCTTTTGAACCATCTTGGGAAGCGAATCTTTCCAGAATTTGTTCGAATACACGAACAGCCCTTCCTAAGCCGCGCTATGGGGAGTGCTAGTTTTGATAACGAAGGCGTTGTCCCGATGGAGCGAGATATTGTTTCTGATGGCATCCTTCAAGGTTACGTTCTTGGCTCGTATTCTGCTCGACGACTTGGTTTAGAAACTACTGGCAATTCTGGTGGAGTGCACAATCTGACAATTGACTCTGGAGAACAGGAACTTGCAGGCCTAATTAGTGGTCTAGATCGAGGATTATTCGTTACTGAGCTTATTGGGTTTGGTGTAAATACCGTTACTGGCGATTATTCCCGGGGTGCAGCTGGTTTTTGGATAGAAAATGGTGAAATCCAGTTTCCGGTCGAAGAGTTAACCATCGCTGGTAACCTTAGAGAAATGTTTGAGTCAATAGTGGCTATTGGTTGTGATATTGACACCCGACGAAACATTAGATGTGGCTCCATACTCGTCGATAAGTTAACCATTGCGGGAGAGTAAGCCCGCATCTTGTATCGGCCAATTATTATTTTTCAGCTGAGATGTAACATATCCATCCTGCATCTGCTTCACCCGCTTGCGTTGGGATATATTCTCCATTACCTTCACCTGTATCAGAATCAGTCCCCTCCCAATAAACCAATACCCTGCTAAAGCCTGCCTCTACTAGCAATTCCTGTAATTCTGGCAGTGTCCATAATCGCCAGTCATAACGAAACGCTCGTTTCAGTTTTGATCCATCCGGAAATTTGAAGTGGATTAGGCATGTGATGTCACCGTTTATAGGGTTGTAATGATGTTGATCCCAAATATAGGTGAAATCATCAAACTCTGTTGCTTCCTCCATTTCTCGGAAGGCTTCATAGCCACCAAATGCGTCTAGAAAGAATAATCCGTCTGACTTTAAAGATCCATAGACCCTATGAAAGTATTCTCTTAACCGATCTCTATCTTTGAATATTTGATAACTGAAGTTCATAGCTAAGATTATGTCCATATTTGGAGTTGCAACTGACATTACATCATCATTCAAGAGCGTTATGCGCTCTTCTTGTTCTTTCTCCAACTGGGATAAGTTATGAGCTCTTCCCCAATCTAATACGGAAGTGTCAGTATCTATGCCAATGGCTAAATTACTTGGGCGTCTACGTACCCATTCACAACTGGTATTAGCAGTTCCGCAAAAATCTTCCCGAAGAGAGCTAGCTGGGCGGCCACGCAGTTTCATAAAATTCTCGTCCACCATATCGATCTCAGACTCGACACACTGCACTGCCTTTTCATATAGGGCATGCCGATCTGCAGCTTGTGCTTGAGTAGTGCTTTTTCTTTTTCGATAAGCGGGCATAGAAGTTTTTCGTGACATTAGGAGGTCCTTGGGAGCCTTGTTTGGTTATTACATTACCAAGAAAAATTAATTAACATCAACTGATTACGCGGGCAATGTCGGCGAGCGGTTGCACAATCAGCTTCCGTGCCAACATTAGAATTATAAATAAAACAATAGGTGAGAGATCAATTGGATGTGTATTTGGCAAGAATCGTCGCACAGGTTGCATTAATGGTTCGGTCAGAGATACGACGAGTCGGTATATCGGGTGGTTAACGGTAGTGCTTACCCAGCTCAAGATTGCTCTGAGAAATATAGCAACAACAAATAACCATATCGAAAGTCTTAGTAAATTTGCGAGAGCCTCCACAGATATGCCAGATATTCTTGGTTGGCCGCCTTCTAATAGGGTGATTATACCAACGCGACTCCCTTCGAGAATGAGTGCAACAGAAACCGTAGCGATATCTACTCTCCAAATAGTCGGGAACAAGCGCCCTAGGTGGCGAATCGACGGATTACTAAGTTTGACGATCATCTGAGAAATGGGATTATAGAAATCTGCTTGAGTAACTTGAAATAGCAGACGCAAAACAATTATCGTAATGTAGAAACCTAGAACGGTATCCACCAGGAACATTGCGGCGTCACTAAGGTAGTCCATATTCATTCGTCTACCTCATTCGCAGAAGCTAGTTCTTGAGCGCGCTTTTTAGCTGCTGAGATAGCAGCCTTTATCGTATCTGAAGTTTGGTATTTATCTAGAACAGCAATAGCTGCCTCGGTTGTTCCGCCTGGAGACGTCACTTGCTTCCGTAGTTTCGTTGGTGTTTCGTTTGTATCGACCGCTAAACGGGCGGCGCCAAGAGCTGTTTCAAGAGTTAACATGCGTGCCAGCTCTGGTTCGAGTCCACCATCCATGGCGGCTTGCTCCATTGCTTCAATTAAATAGAAGAAATAGGCAGGACCACTACCAGAGATAGAAGTGACAGTATCAATAAGATTTTCATCATCTACCCATACAGTTTTTCCTATAGTTTTCATAATTGATTCTGCTTGAGAACGCTGTATCACTGTGACTTTATCGTTAGCAAAGAGAGTCGTTATTCCTGCTCGGATCAACGCTGGAGTGTTAGGCATAGCCCGCACGATTGCAAGATTCCCACCTCCCCATGAATTTATGGAGGCAATATTAATCCCTGCCAATATGGAAATGACCAGTGGCTTTCTGGCAGAAAGTGTTTCTGATAAATCACTCACAGTAGATGCTGCGTGTTGTGGTTTGACTGCAAGTATTATGATATCCGCATCCTGTGCTACCGATGCATTGTTATCTGATGTTACCACTGAGAATTCTCTATACAATTCTTCTCGTCGGAGCTTATTTGGTTCTCCAATAGCAATACTTTTTGGTAAAATGCTCGCTTGAATTAGGCCGCCTGTGAGACTCCGCGCCATGTTTCCACCGCCAATAAAGGCAATCTTCTGAATATTCATAAAGTCGGGATATATAGTAATTAGATAAAGATTTAGCGTTCTTTTTTGTCAAATTCTTTTCGAGACCCGAAAATTGCCGTTCCGACTCTTATATGAGTCGCTCCCTCTGCTATCGCCGATTCAAAATCGTTGGTCATACCCATTGAAAGGCAGTCAAGTTTTAGATCTAAATCATTATTAAGAGTATCTCGGAGAGTTCGTAACTTCGAAAAGGTAGAGCGTTGCCGGGTCATGTTTTCTTCTGCCACTGGGATTGCCATTAATCCGCGAAGCTTCAATGCTGGCAGCAAACTTACTGAATGGGCAAGCTCCGCCAGTGCTATTGGTGTTACTCCTGATTTAGTCGCTTCATCTTGCATATTTACTTGCAAAAAAACATTTAAAGGGGGGGCAGTTGCTGGCCTAAGGTTGGATAGTCTTACGGCAATTTTTAAGCGGTCAATGCTATGGGCCCAGCTAAAGTACGCAGCTATTTTCCGGCACTTGTTTGCTTGAATAGAACCGATAAAGTGCCATACTGTGTCAAGTGCAGTAAGTGTAGTTATTTTATCGATACCTTCTTGTACTTGATTTTCACCGAAATCCTTTTGGCCTAGTTTTGCAATCTTTCGAACGGCTTCAGCATTCTGGTTCTTGCTGACAGCGATTATATGTACACTGTTTGGTTCGCGACTATATCGGCTTTCCGCAGCTTTGACCGTATCCAGCAGGCGAAAATAATTGTCGGCCAGCATAATTATAATGTTCCGTTCGGTTTATGGTTAGCTGTTCGATCTGTCTGCTTAATAGACGAATTGGTTAGTGATTATCGAATGGCACCTACGGATATCCATTACTAGTGATCTCTGATGGCATGTGCTATTAGATACAAGGGCATTATACTTGGACTTACTTATAACCGCGTGGGCCATATCTACGAAAATACGACACTGGTATGAATATTACTGAACTCTTGGAGTTTTCTCTTAAGAGTCGCGCACCAGACACCCATCATGCTACCAGACACCCATCATGCTACTGGACAACACCCCGTTGGCTAGAATTAGTTGCGAATCCGCCGACTCAAGCAGATCCACTACAAACTGATTAATCTTGAGATAGCAAGGGAGCTACCTGTAGGCCTCCTACAATACTTGATAAATCGATTTGATCTACCACCAATTTAGGACGTTGAAGTCTATTTTCGCCTCAGTTTCTTGATAATTGGTAGTTCACTTTCGTAAACTCGTTTTTTGCCATCGCCCATCATTTCCTCAAGACCTCTTATGTATTTAACCATTCGTTGAAAGGCCATTGGTTCCAGCGATGCTGCTTGATCTGATCCCCACATTGCTCTATCTAAAGTTAAATGCCGTTCGATTACGCAAGCACCTAGTACGGCAGCGGCAAAGCTTGGGATAAAGATGACTTCGTGACCGGAATAGCCAATAGGCACCTGATAGTGCTGTTCTAGTGCAGCGATAGCTCTCAAATTTAGTTCTTTAGGCTCGGACGGATAAGTGCTAGTGCAGTGTAATAGAACTAAGTCTTTCTTCCCAAGAATCTTAACTGCGTGGTCTATCTGAGCCATAGTACTCATACCGGTAGAAAGAATAATCGGCATAGGATAATTGCGATGATGTTTTAATAGCCCATCGTCTGTTAAAGAAGCGGAGGCAATTTTAAAGAAAGTAGGCTGAAATTGTTGAATAAAGTCTACAGAGTCTTCATCCCAACAGGATGCTGTCCAAATCATTCCCAATTCATTACAGTAGCTATTGATTTCAGTGTATTCGTCGATGCCAAACTCAAGCCCCCTTTTCAAATCTCCATTTTTTGTGCCAAAAGGGGATTCTCGATCCATAGCTAGTTCGTCAGCACTGTAAACTACATCTACGGTTCGTTTCTGAAACTTGACTGCATCAGCGCCACACTCTTTTGCTGCGGTTATCAATTTCTTCGCAAGTTCTAGGTTGCCGTTATGATTAATGCCAATTTCGGCGACTACAAATGTGCGACACCCAGGACCAATTTCGTGATCGCCAACATGTACACTTGTGATCATGGTGTTATTAAGACCTCAATACGGTTTGTCTAGTATATCCAACTCTAAAGAATTCATTTTACACGTTTTTGGCCGCCGTAGATATTTGAATAATCAGCTGTGCTTTGAGCTAATTTGTTCAGAAGTTCTCGTCCTTTTGACATATGTGCTATAAGGGTCGCCCAGATTGGCAATTGGCCAAGGAAAAACTTACTACTTGTTGGCGTTATAAGGCTCGTGCTATATGTGATGGTAATATTATTGCAAAACAATCCATGGTTATTGCAGAACGTTATCTAAATGCGGCCTCGCCAGGTATTGCGCCCGGTTTCCGGGGTTTGAACGGTTTCTTACTGTAGAATGGGCTTGTGGTATTTACTAGGAAGGTGCCGAGACTCGGTGATTTTGGCGCGTATCGGAGTATTTTTTTTGCTAAATGATGCGTTAGTATTTCTGTTAATCTAGATTTAGTTTATGAGAGTATGTGAATTATGTACAAAGTACTAATTTATGGAGCTGGATCAATTGGTAATCACCTATGTTTTGCATGTAGACAAAGAGGTTGGCATGTTGAGATGTTTGATGTAGATGCGGCCGCCTTAGATCGCACAAGAAAAGAAATTTATCCAACGCGGTACGGAGAATGGGATTCTGAGATACTGTTATCGGAATCTTTAGATAGTTCAAAACATTATGATCTTATTATTGTCGGTACGCCACCAGATAGCCATGCGAATCTCGTAACGGATATACTAGCTAGCTATAGTCCACGAGTATTGCTAGTTGAAAAGCCTCTTTGCACGCCAAATCTAGATGGATTGGATGCAGTTGTGAAGGCGGGTAACGATTGTGACTCTCTTGTACTCGTTGGATATAATCACAATTTAACAAAGAATACTCAGCGTGCAGAAGTTATTTTGAATAAGGGAGACATTGGCATCCCGAAATCAATTCATGTTCGTTGGTTGGAGCATTGGGGAGGCATATTCAATGCCCACCCATGGCTGGATGGTCCCGCTGATACCTATTTGGGTTATTTCCAGCGAGGTGGTGGGGCTTGCGCTGAGCATTCTCACGCGGTCAGTTTATGGCAGCACTTTGCAAACGTTCTAAAGGTCGGATGTGTTATCAACGTAACGGCGATTATGGATATCCACAAAGATGGCATTGTCGAGTATGATCAAACCGCGCAAATACTGTTGACTACTGAAAGCGGATTGATAGGATCTGTCATACAGGACGTGATTACCGAGCCCCCCCAAAAGACTATGCGGATTCAAGGCACGAAGGGATATTTAGAATGGTACGCTAACTATGATGACTCTCACGATGCAATTATCTATAAACTTGATAATGAAGAGAGGTCTATAGAGATGTTTGAGAAAACACGACCCGATGATTTTAGAGGGCAGATGGACCAGATAGCAGATTTACTGGCAGGTAAGCGACAACTAAAGCACATTAATGGCCTTCTCGAGGCAGCTAAGACTATGGAAATTATTTCGGCAGCTCATGTTTCCCATAAGGTAGGCCATTCTGTTGATTTGCAAAACTTAGGCTGGCAGGATGTTCTTGTGCATTAATGCCAGCTCAAAATCATATAGTTAATTAAACTAGCAGCATATGAAAAAATTCGACTTTAACGATTTGTTCATTTTAGATCTCGCCAACAACCATCAGGGTGATACTGATCATGCTAAAAACATAATTGATTCGCTTGCGAGTGTGGCGCGAGATGCACAGGTACGAGCTGCAATTAAGTTTCAATTTAGACAGTTAGAAACGTTCATTCATCCCAATCATCAGAAAGATTCACAAGCAAAACATATACCAAGATTTATTGAGACTAGACTCGATATTGGCGCATATGCTGACTTGTTAGCGAGAGTTCGTGACCATGGGATGGTAGCCATGTGCACTCCTTTTGATGAAGAGTCTGTCGCATTAATTGATAAGATGGGTTTTGATGCTATTAAGGTTGCCAGTTGCAGTGTGACTGATAGACCCTTGCTAGAAGCTGTAGTATCTGTAGGTCTTCCAGTGGTTATTTCGACGGGTGGTGCAATGATAAGTGATATAGATAGGGTGGTTAATTTGATGTCCACAAATAATATTCCTTTTGCGCTTGAGCATTGTGTTTCCATTTATCCTACTGAGATGGCCCAGTTACAACTCAACCAAATCACAGTGCTCCGGGAACGATACCCAGGAATACCAGTTGGATGGTCAACCCATGAAGATCCTGATGACACGATTACCGTCCAGTTGGCCTATGCTAAAGGTGCCGTGTTATACGAGCGACATGTTGGTGTAGAAACAGAAAAATATAAACTCAATAAATATTCATCTACACCTACTCAAATTAAATCGTGGCTTTTGGCGCATCAATGCGCTGTAAAGCGTTGTGGGTCTTTACATCGTGGACCAGTGCAGATTGCAGAAGCAGAAGCGTTAATGTCACTAAAAAGGGGCGTTTTTGCGTCTCGTGATATTGTTGCTGGCTCAGAAATTCAGCGAACAGACGTTTTTTTTGCTATGCCCGCCGAAAATGATGGACTTTTTACATCAGATTGGCAGGATGGCTATATCGCTGACAGGAACTATACAATCGGTCAGTCTATATCAAGTGAAGTCGCAAAATTTGATGAAACCGAAGACCAATTGATCGATAAAATTATGCTACAAGTTAGAGGCATGTTACATGTTGCAAGAATTGAGTTAGCTGATTCCAGCAAGATAGAAATATCGCACCATTATGGTCTTAGAAGATTTAGAGAGTTTGGGGCAGTAATTATTGATGTAATAAATAGAGAGTATTGCAAGAAGTTAATTATTCAACTTCCGAGACAAAAGCATCCTTATCATTACCACAAGCGCAAGGAAGAAACGTTCCAAGTCTTATATGGTGAGTTAGAAGTTGAAAAGAACGGAAGCCCCAAGATTCTACAACCTGGAGATATTTTCCTAGTTGAACCGGAAGCGTGGCATAAATTTTCTACTCAAGATGGCGTTATATTTGAGGAGATTTCAACGACACATTTCAATGATGATTCATTTTATGAGGATCAGGCAATTGCAAGACTACCTCGGGAAAAAAGAAAAACTCTGATTCAGAACTGGGAGTTCTAGTACTGCAAGTGACAACAATAAAGGCAGTTATTCTTGATTTTGATGGTACATTGGTAGATTCAAACATGATCAAGATGAAGTCGTTTTTTGATGCCACAGAAAAAATCTCAGGGGTATCGGACTACCTAAAAGACTTACTAGATGCACAAAATGGTCTAAACCGATATGAAATATTTGATCGAGTTACTGCTTGGTTAGGTAGAGCTGATGAGATGCCTTCATTATCTAAGGAGTTGTCAGATAGATATTCAGGCATATGTCAGTTAGCAATTAATAATTCTAAAGAGATACGGGGTGCAAGCCCTTTGCTTGCCCAGTTACAAAATACAGGCATGAAAGTATTTATCTGCTCAGCTACCCCCGATGAGCATCTTTTGCCAATTGTTCAACATCGAGAATGGCATAGTTTGGTCGAGGGGGTATACGGTGTGCCACCATCGAAATTCGAACGTATCAAACAGTTAATTGGAAAATATGGATATTCTAGAAGAGAAGTTATGATGATTGGAGATCAGCAGTCAGATTATTCAATAGCTTTGGCATTGGGCTGTCGCTTTATCGGTGTAGGGAATGACCAACAGAAGTGGGATAATGAATATTTCCCAAAATTAATCGTAGAGGACTTAAGGGAAGTACCAGAACTTCTTTACTTAGATTAGAGATTTGTCAGTTTATGGTAACGAGGCGTTCATATGTACAAGAATCGTAGAATTCTAGCAATTGTACCCGCCCGTGGTGGCAGCAAAGGTATTAAGCTAAAAAATCTGATTTCTGTTGGTGGCGTCTCTTTAATTAGCAGAGTAGGGCTCGTCATTCAGCAATTACCATTTCTTGATAGAGCAATAATTTCAACCGACCATAGTGGCATTGCAGAGACTGCAAGAAGTGCTGGCATAGAAGCGCCGTTTACCCGGCCGGAGTCATTGTCTGGCGACACAATATCTGATGTTGAAGTGCTTTCCCACGCATTATTGGAAGCAGAAAAATCAGAAAAATATCAGTTTGACGTTATAGTCATGCTGCAGCCTACTAGTCCGTTTCGAACTCCTGAGATAGTAATTGAAGCATGTGATAAATTAATCGAAGGTAATTATGATTCAGTAGTGACAGTCAGCAGAACTGATTCTAAGGGGCATCCGTTAAAGCAGTTTGTTGTTAAGGAAAATACCCTCAGATATTATGATGAACGGGGCAAGGGAATTATAGCGCGTCAACAGCTGGATCCAGTTTATCACCGGAATGGTCTTGCTTATGTGATGACCCGAGATTGTTTGTTGGTTCAAAAGACGGTTATTGGAAGTCATACTTTCCCGATAGTAGCGGAAGAATATGTCCCGAACATAGATTCATACGATGACATATACTATGCTGAATATCTGCTAAGTAGGCAGACCTAATTCTGCTCCATCGCATTCCTTCTTTGGGGCACTAACCGAGGATACTAAGTTGGGACAGCGATTGCAGACAGTCTCTGTATGGATACTAAGATTAGCAATAGGCTTATGGTCGCTGGTATTCCTCTATTACCTTCAGCTTCAACGTGACAATTTAATAGCGAGCAATTTTACGCTATATATCACGGTAGCGATTCTGATTGTAGTTTTTGTATCTGTTTTGGTTAGTGGGATGATCAAAGTTAGACACAGAAGCAATGCGACATTGGCTATTTTTTCAGTTTTCATTGCTTTATATCTAGCTGAGGCGATGCATTTGTCACTTTTTTACTATCCAGGATTTCCAGAATATAGTCCACCTATATCAATCGATCCTGATGTGCGTCTTAAAGCCTATCAGCAGAATGTAAATCTCGACAAAAGAAACCAGTTTGAAGTAGTTAGAGATTTAAGATTGAGAGGTATCGATGGGTACCCAGCGTTCTTGGTAAATAACAGGAAAGAATGGGGGGAGTTGTGGTTAACCGATAAGAGAATATGGCCACTTGGTGGTCACTCAAATAAGACGACAGTACATTGTAATGAAAGTGGGTATTGGGCAAAGTATCAGAGTGATGAGAGAGGCTTTAATAATCCTCTAGGAAGTTGGGAAATGGACGAAGCTTCACAGATCGATCTATTACTCCTGGGCGATTCATTTGTTCATGGCGCATGTGTTAATGGTGGTGACGACTATGGAGGTCTTTTGAGATCAGAAGAAAAAAGAGTAGTTAATCTAGGCCAACGTGGAAATGGGCCGATATTAAATTTTGCTGGTCTCGTCGAGTATGGACTGGAACTGAAACCAAGAAAGATACTTTGGTTTTACACAGAGAATAACGACTTAATAAACTTGCGTGCAGAAGCCAGTAATGTTTTCCTTAGAAACTATCTCACGCCTGGCTTTAGTCAAGACCTTCGAAATCGTGTGGCAGAAGTTGATCATACAGTTAATATCATGACAAATAAGCATTGGAACCGAATAGATGAGCTGCAAGAAGTAGAGCCGATTGATATGATTCGTTATTGGGTTAGTTTGCGCTCACTCCGAAAAAGATTCGGACTTGAGGCTGCGCCTCAATCAGAGGGAGACACACAGTACAAAGTTGATAAGGCGATAGCATTATTGAACGAGGGACGATCTACTGCAGACTTTAATGATGTTGATGCGTCTTCTTCGAAGAAACAGGCTCAGAACGTTGACACATATTTGGCTGAGCAAGAACTTTTTGTATTGATTCTTCAAAAAGCAATCAATCTGGCTACTCGATGGAATGGTGAAGTTGTATTCGTGTATGTTCCAGGAGGCGATCGATTTATGGACAGGTTGCAGTCCCCACTTAATCAAAAAGATACTGTTATTGATCGAGTGAGAGATCTTGGTGTTGATGTGATTGACCTAACCGAGGCATTCAACAAATTAAGTGACCCAATGACTATGTTTCCATTTGGTAGAGGAGGTCACTATAACTCTCTAGGATATGCATACACTTCTAAGCATATCCTTCGTAACTTAGAGTGACAAGGTTAGGTGCAGTATGCGCCTTGTGATATTGCCTAATTGTTTTCTAGCCAAGATTGAAACATTACGATAGACCAAAGTAGTTCACTGTGCTGCGAGGCACCATCTTTGTGGGCACGCAGTATTGCTGATATAGTGGTAGGATCAAGAAATCCTTGATTTTTTATATTAGCGCTACTGAGCAGATCGCCAGCCCAGTCCTTAAGTGATTGTCGGAGCCACGCATCTAACGGCACTGAAAATCCAGTTTTTGGCTGAGACCAGAGTTCATCTGGGAGATATTTCCGAAGTATCTGCCTTAACATCCATTTAGTTTGAAAGTTTCGAATCTTTCTCTGTTTCGGCTGAGACCAGCTAAACTCGACAAGCCGATGATCAATCAGGGGTACTCGTACCTCTAGCCCAAAGGCCATACTACAGCGATCTACTTTGGTTAGGACATCGTCTGGTAAATAACGAATTGTATCAAGATATTGCATACGCTCCTGAAAATTAAGACCAGACTCTATGGGTTGGATTCGTCCAGAATCTACCGCTAGAGATTGCAAAACAAGTTGTTGAGGAAAAGCTTCGACGGATGTCAAAGATTGATAGAGATCTTCAAACGAGTCTTCTTTTAGTGCGCGATGAAGCTTTTTGATTTTTTCCTGTGGTCGTCGCAATTTCAGTTGTTTAGATAGCAAAGGAAATAGATTGGTAGGGGTCATAGAGTCCAGCATGCCAACCAATTGATTTATAGCTTGTCGCGCATATGCTGGACTGTTGTTCACTATCGATAGAAGATTTGCCCATCGATAACGTTCGTATCCGCCAAACACCTCATCACCACCATCTCCGGAAAGGGCTACCTTGACTTCAGCACTTGCAAGTTTTGAAATTATTAATGATGGTATCTGCGAAGAATCAGAGAATGGTTCATCAAAATGATGGGTAAGGGCAGGAATCGTCTTAAGGACATCCTCTGATGATACGCGAATAGTCGTATGTTGCGTTCCCAAGTATTCTGCTATTTTATTGGCATTTGTAGATTCATCAAAGTCAGCATCGCCAAAGCCAACTGAGAATGTTCTTATAGAGTCGTGCAGATATTCTTGGCTGATCGCTGTAACTAGTGAACTATCTATGCCACCAGATAATAGAGTTCCTATAGGTACGTCAGCGATCGTTCTGATCGCAATCGCGTCTTTTAGAAGCTCATGAAGTTTCTCAACAGCTTCTACATCTGAATCTAATGACATAGATCGGTGGCGTATGTGATCTTGGAGGTTCCAATAGCATGATATGTGAACTGGTTGACCTGGCTTCCATACGAGAAAATGCCCAGGGAGTAATTTCTTAACATCCTTATATATGCTTCGAGGTGCGGGAACATAACGATATTGAAAAAATAGGTTTAAAGAATCCTCGTCGATAGAGTTTGTAATATCCGGTACTATTTTCATGGCCTTTATTTCTGATGCAAATGCCAGATCTCCAGTGGTTCTCTGACCCCAGTAAAGTGGCTTTATTCCTAATCGATCGCGCGCCAGGAAAAGTTTTCTTTCAGTGCGATCCCATAATGCAAATGCAAACATACCGGTAAGTTTAGGAAGCATCCTTTCTATACCCCAGACAGATAACCCCTCAAGTAAGACCTCGGTGTCTGAATTGCTTCGAAAGGAGCAGCCTTCTGAAATTAGTTGGTCTTTGAGTTTTTGATAGTTATAGATTTCGCCATTGAAAGATATAATATATCTTCCGTTGCTCGACGCCATAGGTTGATGACCATCTTGGGTTAGATCGATCACTGAAAGACGTCTGTGGCCGATAGCCAATGGTATATTGCTGTCAATCCAAACACCTTCATCATCTGGGCCTCTATGAGAAAGTGATCGAACCATGCGCTGACAGCAGGCCTTGAGCTCACCATTCAAGGTATCGTGATAGATTCCGACAATCCCACACATAGAAAGTTTGTCTAAGTTGTTTGTTGAGGATCTATATGATCGATGTTCATCATTGAAGAATCCAAAGAAATATAGCTCATGGTGAATGGAGTCATTAGTTGCAATATATTAATAATTTAGCGTCAAAAAAATGTTCAATATAACTCCGAATATAGGAGTCACTTATTCGCTGTTAAACCTATGATCATCGTTCTTTCTGAGATGAATAATATTGGGGTCACTTTCGCAAGCATCTAAAAACGCCGTATGATTTTTTGAAAAATTTTCATCAATGTATTGATTCATATTTTCATCTATATAAAACTTTTCGGAATTAAGTCTTTGTATGAATCGAAATAAAAGTGGCATTTGTGGATCGTTATTTTTTCGAAATATTTTTCCTGGATACATTGTTTTCAGCGCCTTTCTCCAAGCCCTATCTAACAGCATAGATTTTGGCACCAGTGATTGGTTTGTCCATATATTGGTTAGGTCTGCTGAGTGATGACGTACACCTAGAGCTGTATAAAGTTCGGCTGTTAATCCAGAGGAGTCGTGCGCTAAATACTCATAGTCAATAACAATTATGCGGGCCGTGGGGCAAGCCTCCCTAAATCGTTGTAACATGATATCCAAATTTACAAGCTCAAGATAAGCATCCCGATCCTTATTGAAGGACTGCTCAAAAGTAATTTTCCTTTCAGACGGTGTAGCGAGCATCCTAGTATAATTATACCAAGAGAAAAGTATAGATTTTGGACTTCTATATGATAATAGGTAGGTTGCCTGCTGACCCAATCTAGAAAAGTGTTCCAGTGCAATCGGATGATTAGTGTACTCTCCCCATTCCAAGGTTTTTTGTCCGGGATTTAGGTGAGGGAAGAAACGATTATAGCTTCCATCTAATTGGTCAGTAATCCAATAATTAGTAATTCTTGGATTTGCTAGTGCAATATCTGGATGTTGATCTAGTAATCCAGCAATGAATGAGGTGCCAGTTTTTTTCATCCCAATCCCAATAAAATCTGGAAAGCTAAAATGGTTAGGTTTCATCAATTACGGCGTAACCTATGCAATTTCATCTGAAATGATATAGGCAAACATATGCTCCTCAAAGAAGGTTCTGTTAAGCGGGCAGGTATACAGGCCATTTATTTAAAGTTGCTGTTTGGTGAATTTTCAATACTAGGAAACACAGCTTACCGCACCCATAATATAATGGGTGTTTGTGCAGCTGTATAGAGACTGAAAGTGACCCAAGGGAATCGTTTATGTTCACGGTAGTTTACTTGGTAATGAGAATAGGTTCACAAAGATCTTGGAGTGAAATTGTTCGATCTATTTATAGATAAAATACGCATAAGCCTCATATATCAGGCGCAAAAGTGGCCACTCCGTTTGTTAGCTGCTGCTGGCTTCTACTCCCTGATAGCATGGTACTGTGGCAAGCAGATAGATCAGGCCAATTCTCTTTCTAGAACTAAAAGCAAGGTTGGCCTGTTTGCCCTATGCCCAGAGAGATTTCGTGGTGATTTGGAAGCTCTGGAATCTATGCCTGACTTTGCAATCATCAGATGTCCTACTTCTCTCGCGTATCTGTTAAATGCATTATATATGCAGAACAAGAAAGATCCGGATGGTAATTATCATAAGAGCGATTATTTTCTAGAGAACAGGACAAATGATTTTGAAAAACAAAAAGAAAAATTAACTATTTTCTACAGTCGCTTGTTACCTCACTTATTTAAGCGATATCAGATTGTGGCGGTTTTAGCTCCAAACTTTACCATGCCTCAATTTGATTTAATCGGCGTTACTGCTAAGGGTCTTGGTTACCCATATGTTGTGCTGCATAGGGAAGGATTAGTTACAGCTCCTGAGTTGATTGAGACAAATCGCCGTTGGATTAATACAGCTGGTCGATTTCCTGGAAGCTTTATCATTGTTCACAACGAAATTCTTAAGACTACACTAATTGAATCAGGGTATGTTTCTAACAAAGAAATTGCTGCTTTAGGTTGTATACGTATGGATGATCTGATTGAGCGAATTGAGGATTCTAAGAAGGCAGCACAACAAGAAAGCGAACAGAAGAAATTGGTACTTTTTTCGTTTACTCCAGGTAGTGGTTTTGTAGGTATAAGTGGCGCGATACATATGAAGCATTTTTCTGAAGATAGATCTACTGGGTTGTGGAGATTATTCAGTGCTGTGCATCGTGTTGTTGGAGAGATCGCGAGAGACCATCCAAACATTGAAGTAGTTGTCAAAACCAAATGGGCGGAAAAGTGGCACGGAGAGATAGAGAATATATGGAGAGATGCTGGGATAGATTTTGCTAGTATGCGCAATCTGCATTTAACAAGCTCAGGCGATGCTCATGATCTGATATTTGAATCAACAGCTATTAGTAGTTACGGTTCAACCACTATGATCGAGGCTGCTATAGTAGGTAGACCCGTAATATTCCCCTATTTTGAAGAAGCAAATTATGAAGAGTACCAGTCTTATATATTTTTTCGAGATCATCAGGATTTGTTCGATATAGCTTCAAGTGCGGAGCAATATAGAGATCTATTACTAGAGCGTCTATATAACAATTGGAATATAGCACCAGGGTTGCTTGAAAGAAGAAGGGAAGTTTTTGACCAGTATGTGTCGAGCATTAAAGGTGGCGCGCTAAAGCGTTATGTTAGTGAGATTCATCGCCTAACTTCTATAGAGCAAATAAATAATTGATAGCAGCTAGTCCAGAGTTAGAGTGGGTGAGTGATCTTAATAGGCTGGACTATAGGCTGACTGATATTGGCCTAACTCACAGGGCTAGTAGGAAGTAAAATGTGAAAATCGCTTTTCTTATTAGGAAATTAGATCGTGGTGGGGCAGAGACACAATTAATGTATCTTGCTAAGGGCCTTATCGACTCAGGCCACAATGTGCAGATATTTGTCTTTTACGGCGGTGGATCACTAGAGGGAAAATATACGGAGCTTGGCATCCCTCTGAATAGTTTAAATAAATCTGGGCGTTGGGATCTACTCTTTTTTGCGACACGATGGCTTATAGCGGTTGCCAAGTTTCGGCCTTGTATTGTCTATAGTTTTTTGACTGAAGCGAATCTAGTTGCTCTTTTAGTGAAGTTCGTTCGGCCAAGCACAGATATTATCTGGGGCATTAGAGCAGCTAGTGACGATAGCTCGCTAAGGCCTCATGATGTATTTGTTTGGTTAGGATTTAATATCGCACGAATGCTCTCGAAGGTGCCAACATATATAGTGACGAATTCTTATGCTGGAGCTGAGACAATAGCGAAGAAAAGATTTTCCAGGAAAGGGTTAGTTACTATTGTTAATGGTGTAGATATGGACGAGTTTATAATTTCTCAAAGTAGTAGAGATTGGTTATGCGCCGAACAAAACGTTTTAAAGTCTCGTCCATTAATAGGCATAGTTGCGCGGCTCGACCCCATAAAGAACCATCAATTGTTTTTGCTTGCCGCTAAAACCTATCTTGATAATTATGATTGCGCTACGTTTGTCCTTGTGGGAGATGGAAATAGAAGCTATAAGAGTCTTCTAGAGAAAATGATAACAAAACTAGATATAGAAGAGAATGTTATATGGTTAGGGGAGCGATCTGACATGTGTCAAATCTATTCAGCCTTGGACGTGACTACACTCTGCTCCAATAGTGAGGCAACGCCAAATGTTATCCTTGAGTCAATGGCATGTGGAACACCCTGTGTTGCTACGCGAGTTGGTGATGTGGCGCGACTATTAGATGGGTCAGGTATTACAATAGAAACTAATGATCATAATAGTCTTGCAGCGGCCTGGGCTAAATCCTTGGAAAGGTCTGCTGTTACTGGTAGAGAGGAGCTGGCACAGCAACTCCGGACTTTCGTTAATAAATCTTACTCATTAGAAAAAATGGTCGATAATACGCTCGTTTTGATTGAACAGTCAGCAGTCAATAATAGTGGTTGCATATAATAGAAGGCTTATATGGCGATGGGAACAATAGTTGGTGTTATTGAATATGGAGCAGGTAATCTATTTTCGGTTGAGACAATGCTGTCGAAAATAGGTGCCGAATTCTTTGCGTCATCTGAACCCAAAGAATTGAATAAAGCTACGCACCTTATCTTACCCGGAGTGGGTAGTTTTAATCGCGCGATGGATAATTTGGATGCGCATGGTTTGTCTGCTATGTTGGTAGACATCGTAGAAAAGAAGCGAAAGAAATTATTAGGAATCTGTTTAGGCATGCAATTGCTAGCAACCTACGGACAAGAGGGTGGAGAAAGAAAGGGATTAGGCTTAGTTGGCGGCACTATAGCCAAACTTCCTCCTGCTAGGGATGTGCGGGTGCCACATATTGGATGGAATTCCCTACATTTTGGTTCAATGACTCCAAAAAGTTTTTCGGATATCTCAGAAGGTCAAACGGTATACTTTAATCATAGCTATTATTTTGAGTTAGAGGAACAAATTCCCCACGTCTATACCGAGCATGGTGTACATAAGATAATTGCTGCGTTTGAGAAAGATACCGTTCTTGGTCTGCAATTTCATCCGGAAAAAAGTCAGGTTGTTGGACAGAAGATTCTAAGTTCATTTTTGAGCTGATTTATCGTTTGCTGAAGATAAGAATAATTCCTGTATTATTACTTAGAGGCAATTCCGTCGTGAAGCCTGTAGGTTTTCAAGAGGATCGTGTTGTTGGCGATGCTATAGCAAGTGTTAAGGTTTTTTCAAAGCGCTTCGCGGATGAAATGATAATCATTGACATTGATGCTACCAAGAATGGCCATCGAGATTTGACTCTAATAAAAAAATTATCCCGCGAGTGTGTTATGCCATTGACGTTGGGCGGCGGTATAAGTGATCTAATGGGCGCGGAGGATTTGTTTGCGTCAGGAGCCGACAAAGTGTCAATAAATTCGTCTTTTTATAGTAATCCGTCTTTGATGAGTACCATTGCAGCACGCTTTGGTAGTCAGGCAGTGGTTTTTTCCTTAGATATTAAAATTGTCGATTCTATTAGCTATGCAGTATCTCATTGTGGTTCGGTCCTAGAATCAATTACAGGATTAGACGCCGCCAAAAAAGCTGCTGATTATGGAGCGGGAGAGATTCTCTTAAACAGAGTAGACAAGGATGGGACAATGACAGGCTATGATACTGATCTAATTAGAAAAATTTCTGGCAGTATAGAGATCCCGCTAGTTGCCGTAGGAGGGTGTGGTAGTGGTGCCGATTGTGTTAAAGCTGTTAAAGCCGGAGCATCTGCTGTCGCCGCCGGAAGTATTTTCTTTTGGGTGGGAGAAAGTATTATGTCTATAAAAGAGCATATGAATGCGGAGGGCCTTGAAGTTCGCTTATTATGAAAAAAGTTTCTTATTGTAAGAAGTGCCTTTTTCCTGACACCAAGCCAGATTTAGTTTTTGATGGAGATGGAATCTGTGATGCTTGTAGATCTGCGGAACGGAAGCATGGATTTAACGAGAAAGTGGATTGGGATGTGAGAGCTAATGAGTTCAATACGTTATTGGCTAGAATACGCGATATTGGTGCACCATTATATGATTGTGTTATCCCGGTAAGTGGAGGAAAAGATAGTACGTGGCAGGTTTATGCTGCCAAGATTTTGCATAAATTACGGACTTTAGCAGTAACCTTTGATCAATTTGATCAAACACCGACAGGCGTTCACAACCTAAATATTCTTCGGAATATTGGTGTTGATCATATTCATTTTTCCCTTAATCCTCTCATAGTAAAAAAGCTGGTGCGCAATGGTTTTGAAACTATTGGAGATCCATACTGGGTCAATCATGTTGGCATGTTCAGTGTGCCTTTCAATGTTGCAAAGAGATTCGAAGTTCCTCTAATAATATATGGTGAAAATCCGCAATTTGAATACGGTGGACCAGAGGACAGCAGAGATGGGATGGTTATGGATAAGAGGTGGCGGCAGGAGTTTGGAGGGATGCGAGGTTTTCGTGAAGAAGACATGATTGATGAGGCAGATGGAATTTCTGCGACTGATCTCGCAATGCTTAAGTTCCCTGATTTGGAAGATGGTACGAATGATTTATTAGCAGTGTTCTATGGTTATTTTTTCAAATGGGATGTTGCAGAACATTTGCCGTTAATTAAGACACTGGGGTGGAAGGGTTTGGATAACATTCCAGCAGGATCGTGGGTAGATTATGAGAATTGTGATATGCAATTTATAGACATAAGAGAGCGCATCAAATATCTCAAGTATGGTTATGGAAGGGCTACAGATCAGCTTAATATTGAGTTAAGAGGGGGTCGTATCGAGAGGGCTGAAGCACTGAGCCTTGTGACTAAGCTTGATGGTGTAGTATCAGAAAAAAACATCCAGGACTTTTGTGATTACTTGGATATATCTGAGAGTTCATACAACAAAATAATGGATTCCTTCGTCAATGAAGATATTTTCTATCGCACTGATTCTGGTAGTTGGGTATTGAAAAACGAAAGGAAATAAGAAATTCTATTAATCATTGGAGCCTTATTGATGTATGACTAACAGAGCCATAACAAATGTTACCCAGAGGCCCCTTTTCTACCTAAGGTACACTGTTTAGATTCTTAGATCAGAACAAATCATGCGCTCTAATTCTACCAACATAAATCAACCACTCATGCAGTGTTTTAATGTTGTCAAACCGCTCTGAAGTAAAGAAATTTTGTGCTACCGACATCGGCGCTGTTAGTAGAGTTGGTATTGAAGCTGTGCGAAATTGTATTTGGCCAGTTGATGGTCATGTCTATGATATGATTTACACTTCGGTGCTGGATTCTTTCATTGACTATGTATCAACTGCTGATGAAAGAAGTGCTGACTTGTGCATGAGTGACACCGCTTTCTTCGATTACTTAGTACAGACTGCCCACTATAATCTACTCAAAAATATCGCTACCAAGCGAGGTCTAAGTCTAGTTACATCAGAGAGTTCGTTGACATTAATTTCACCAGAGTGGTTAGAAGTAGGAGTTTATTACGATAAAATATTTCAAGTGCAGCCGCACGTCAGAGAGTTACAGAAGATTTACCGAAATTTCAAATACAATCGACATCGCATAGCGGCATGCTTTCGATGTATAGGTATACCAAGTAACTCTCGGTGGATTTTCGGCGCAACAACGCTAAATTGGTTAGAAGGTAAATTCCTAGAAGATAGTAAGCAGGTGCATGTATTTAGAGACTGGAATGATACATATTGGATGCCGAGCAGGTCACTGAAGAGCACTGCTTACAGGGAAGAGTGCCAGCGTTTGAAACATAGAGTGGCTGATCCATTGATGGAAAGCATTAGAGATCGATTAGTTAATGTAGATTTGTCTCTTGATTGGGAATCGATAGCGCAGGCATTTGGAGATCGATTGTCGACCCTGAGTATAATTTACGATCGAGTTCTAGCGGCAAAACATGCTCCACTAGAAATTATAGCCACCGCAGAAAACGATCCCAGAAGGAAAATATTCTTAGTCGCTTTGCAAAGAATGGGCATTAAGGTTACCGGATTTCTTCATGGTGACCCAATATATGGTGTCTATAAGCAGCCCTATACTATTGCAATGACAATGGGACATATCAAGACTTATATAACGCCGAGTGCAACATCAGCCGATCTTCACAACTATCATTATGGAAACGGATTTGGCGATCGGTTTAATACCAAATTTGTTGGTTATCAGACTGATTACTACTCTAGAGTATCAATGACAAGTGGAACCTATAGCGGAAAGACTCCAAACTCTTTAGAGAAGGTCATGATAGTTGGGTTTCCGATGAATACTATAAGGTACTACGATGATCATAGTTTATTTTTTTATCACAAATTGTTGTTAGAGATTAGTCTGATTTCTGCGTTACGAAAGATCGGCTGTTTTGTTATATATAGAGCGCATCCAGATCGCTTGAATCACATTGTTAAACTAATTAGTCCGATGGTAGATAATATGAGCGTCGATTCATTTTCTAAGGAGTTATCAATGGTTGATACACTAATTTTTAGTCATCCTACAACAAGTACATTTGGCGAGTCATTGCTAACAAACAAGAATATGATTCTCCTCGAGAATCGTTCTTGCAGTAGCTGGGATAGTTTAGGCCGACACTATATTGAAAAGAGATGTCATTTTGTCGATGTATTGGAGGATGACTATGGTCAGCCTGGTGTCAATATTGATCAACTAGCCACTGCGCTGCGGACGAACGATGGCGCACCTAGAAAGAGTGAAAATACTGAATTTGTTGATTATTATTGGAGAGATATGGAGCCAACACCGCTAGAAGTTTCATGATATTAGCAGTGTTAGAGTATTACTCTGTTGTGGTATATGTAGATTGTGATAATCGCATTGTGAATATTTAATAGGAATAGAATTTGAAAACAGAGCAGTCTGAATTTTGGCGGGGTTCATTCGGAGATCAGTATACCGATAGAAATAGTGATCAAAGCATCATTTCTTCTAATATGAATCTGTTTGAAAAAATAATTGAAAGTACGGGTTTTCTAGAGAGTATTCTGGAGTTTGGTTGCAATCGTGGGTTAAATCTCTTAGCCATTAGACAACTAATGCCCAAGGCAGAGTTGAGTGGGGTAGATGTTAATGCCAAAGCGTTACAAAATCTTAACCAAGTGGATAATCGTGTTGTGACTATGGAAGGTACGATCGAATCATTTGTTAGTGAAAATATGTTCGATTTAGTTTTTACTAAGGGAGTGTTAATTCATATACATCCAGATAATCTAGCGTTAGCCTATAGTCAGATAGAGAAATACTCTAGGCGGTATGTTTTGCTAGCTGAGTATTTCAACCCCACACCGGTTGAAGTGGAATATCGGGGGCATACAGGCAAGCTATTCAAAAGAGACTTTGCGGCAGAATTAATGAGTTTATATCCGTCTTTGACGCTCGTGGATTATGGATTTCGTTACCACCTAGATCCGATATATCCACTAGATAACATATCGTGGTTTTTACTGGAAAAAAGATGATCAAATACGGATGTCAAAATATTAATGATGCAGATATCGATGCAGTAACTAGTGTTTTACGATCTGATTACCTGACTACAGGGCCGAAGGTGCCTGAGTTTGAGGCAAGTCTACGAAAAATTATTGGTGTGGAACATGCTATTGCAGTAAATAGTGGCACAGCGGCGCTACATTTGAGCTGTTTAGGGCTTGATTTGGGCCAGAAAGACAGGCTTTGGACTACCCCAATAAGTTTTGTCGCGTCCGCAAATTGTGGGAGATATTGTGGTGCCGAAGTAGATTTTTGTGACATAGATCCGGACTCGTGGAATATTGATGCTAATGCTCTCGAGAAAAAATTGGAGATTGCATCAATCCAAAATATTCTGCCAAAAATTCTTGTGGTGGTTCACTTCTCAGGCGTTCCTTGTGAGATGGATAAGATTAGTGAGCTAGCCACGCATTATGGAGTTAGGGTGATTGAAGATGCTAGCCACGCATTGGGTGCAACCTATCAGGGCCAAGCGGTGGGCGATTGCACGTATAGTGATAGTACTGTATTTAGTTTCCATCCAGTGAAGCTGATCACAACTGCAGAGGGAGGAGCAATTACAACGGCCAAGCGTGATCTATATGATAGTTTAACGTTATTGCGCACACACGGCATTACTCGAAACAAAGACCAAATGGTTGGTGAGCTTCAAGGACCATGGATTTACGAACAGCTTTCCCTTGGATATAACTATCGTATGAATGACCTGTCAGCTTCATTAGGATTAAGTCAATTAAATCGGCTAGGGAAATTTATTCAAAGAAGACAGCAGATCGCACAATATTATAGTGAAAAATTTATGGAACTTCCTATAAGTATGCAGAGAATTGAGAAAGACATGAAATCTGCACATCATCTTTATGTTGTAAGATTGCAAGGAGAGAAAGTTGAACATGAGCGTAAACGTATATTTGAGTATATGCGTGAACGAGGAATTGGTGTTAACGTCCACTACATACCTATTCATCTTCAACCGTATTATCGAGATCAAGGCCATCAATATGGCGATTATCCACAGTCTGAGGAATTTTATAGAGGTTGCTTATCGTTGCCCATACATCCATCATTGACCGATGCTGAAGTAGAGACCGTAGCTGAAACGTTCGTGAGAGGGGTCAGGTGAAGGTCGCAGTTATACCGGCGCGTGGTGGAAGCAAGAGAGTAGAAGGAAAGAATATCAGATCACTGGCTGGACGACCGTTAATCACGTGGGTTATAGCAACCTTAATCGAGTCGGAGCTGTTTAATAGTATAGTTGTTAGTACAGATGATGCAGAGATTGCTCTTATTGCGCAGAGCGCCGGAGCTAGGGTGCCATTCGTTAGGCCAGCCGAATTGGCTGAAGATCATTCATCTACTGATGAAGTATTGGTCCATGCCCTAGATTGGTTAAAGGCGAACGAGCAATTGCCCACTTTTTGTTGCTGTGTTTACCCCACTTCTGTTTTGATAACAAAGGAAATGTTGATTGACAGCTTTGATCTAATTGAAACTCGGCATGCTCATTCTGTTGCAGTAGTAAAAAAATATCAGCATCCAATATTCCGAGCATTATCAAAAGATCATGAGCAGCGTATTAAGTATATTTGGCCAGAAAATAGGGTTGTAAGAACCCAGGATTTAGCTGAGACATACTATGATGCAGGCCAATTTTATTGGATCTCTGCTGAATCGTACTTGAAAGACCCGAGATTATTGTCTAATAACTCACTGGGGTATGTCATTCCGAGTGATAAAACTTGGGATATTGACAACGAAGAAGATTTTGCAATAGTAAATAGGATGTTTCCTAGGAAAGACAAGAGGTAAATCTATGGATAATGCTACTAGAGAAATGTTGGATATGAAGCTGTTGGATGAAATTCAAGAAGTTCGCTCAAAAAATAATATTAATTGGATGGATGTTTTGCGTCTAGCGTTTAGGCATTCTCCAGACGAGGCACGAGAGTTAGTTGGGAGAATTAACTCGGATGATCAAAGGATTTCTGAACTGTTTGCACAGCTAGCACAGAAGTCTTAGTTTGCACGATTATGAAGGTTCTTCTTCTCGGGCCTTACAATAGGTCGATTATAGACACAGTCAGAAGTTCTGGTGACATTCCTATTGTGATGGAAAATACGATAATAGATAGACAGCATAAGAAGACTGCTGATTACATCATTTCTTTTGGTTATAGACACATAATTCCGAGAGAAGTAGTAGATCTTTATGAATATCAGGCAATTAATCTCCATATTTCATACTTGCCATGGAATAAAGGTGCGGATCCCAATCTTTGGAGTTTCCTAGAAAATACCCCTAAGGGTATTTCTATTCATTACATTGATCACGGGATCGATACAGGGCCGGTACTCACTCAACAAATGATTGACATCGATGATTCTGCGACTCTTCGATCGAGCTATTATTGCTTGCATGAAGCATTAGAGAATTTATTTCGAGAGCGGTGGATCGAAATTAGAGACGGTACAATCGACGCAAGTAGACAGACTGAAATAGGCACCTGCCACAAGTCGACTGACAAGAATGATTATCAGCATTTACTGACTAATGGTTGGGATACGCCTATATCTTTAATAGCTGGACAAGCTCTTCCTTAGGATAAGTTTTTATGAATGATATAGACGCAATTGTAAGAGATATTTTTTGTGGACCAGATCGCCCTCCTGTAGTCATTGCTGAGCTAAGTGGAAATCATAATCAGTCCTATGAATCGGCTGTAGATATGGTGAGAGCTGCATCTAAAGCCGGGGTAACAGCGATTAAATTACAGACATATACTGCTGACACTTTGACAATTGATATAGAAGTGCCACCATTTACTATTGATGATCCAAAATCACTTTGGCATGGACGTTCACTCTATAACTTGTACGAGCAAGCTTATACTCCTTGGGATTGGCATGAAGGATTAATGTCTGAAGCAAAAAAGCTAGGCATGCTATGTTTTAGCACTCCATTTGACGAGTCTGCGGTCGAGTTTTTAGAACAATTAGATGTTCCATGCTTCAAGATCGCGTCGTTTGAAAATAATCATATTCCATTAATTGAAAAAGTCTCACAAACAGGGAAGCCGTTGATGATTTCAACAGGATTATCGAGCTTTTCCGATATAGCAGATGCGGTAGAAGTTGCCCGCGCCAACGGGTGCAAAGATCTGGTGTTGATGAAATGCACAAGTGCATACCCCACACAACCTCAAGACGTCAATTTAAGTGTAATACCACATATGGCGAAGATGTTTGACTGCCCAGTGGGTATTTCTGATCATACCGTAGGAATAGGTGCAGCGATTGGTGCAGTGGCGCTAGGCGCTACTGCAATTGAAAAACACATGAAACTAAATGTTAGTGACGATACTGTTGATTCAGAATTCTCTGAAAGTCCAGAGTCATTCTCAGTGTTAGTGAAGGAAGCTAGATGCGCATGGCAGGCTATCGGTAGTGCTTCATATGAGGCGTCTCTAGCCGAGCAACCTTCAGCAATATTCAAAAGATCTATATATGCAGTCGAGGATATGGGTGCTGGTACTATTTTGACTGCCAAGAATACTAGAATAATTAGACCAAGTGGGGGTCTTGCGCCTAAGCATTGGCATAAAATCATCGGCCGAGAAATCACTAAAGAAGTAAAGAGAGGCACGCCTATAACATGGGATGTTTTTGAATAGGTGTATGGGTTATGCTTTTAGTTCTAGTGAGTTACAGATATATACCTGCTGATATGGCTTTAGTTATCAGTTAAAACACGCTTAACTTATTTTTTATGAGAAGAATGGTATTGTTGTCGAAATTTAAGATCAGCCTAGGATAAGGGAAAGGTACTCTATGGTGGTGTGTTTTCCATTTGTGGGCGATAGTATCGGTGGTAGTCATATATCGTCATTGTTGCTAATAAAGGAGCTTCAGAAACGAATGGTGGAAGTAGTTGTTCTGGTTCATCAAGATGGACCATTAGTATCAGAACTGAAAAGGCAGTCTATACCGTTCTCGATCTTAGACTTAGGATTTTACGAGGGATCCCGATTGATATCATTGACAAGTTTTATCCGAGTTTTTCAGGTGGTGAGAACGTTACGCCAATTGACCCGCAGTTCAAAGTTCGATTGTGTGCATACTAATGATATGAGAATGCATGTCACATGGGCCATTGTGGCAGCAGTGTCTAGAGTTTCTCATATTTGGCACCAAAGAACAGTCTTTCCTGATTCGTCTCTTGCGAGGCTATTGATAAGATTGGCGGAAAGCAGAATAGCCATATCAAATTTTGTTTATGCTTCTTTCCCGGGAAAATTACGGCAAGGTACTTATGTTATAGCTAATCCAGTTGAGGAATTTGACGGATGTAGCAAAGATATCTCTGAGTATCGTGACGTATTGATGCTACCAAGAGATCATTCAAATTCAGAATATGTTATTGGAAGCTTTGGCTCTCTGACCGAAGTTAAGCAGCCTTTAGTTTTAGTCAAAGCGATCTCGACTTTACAGAAAATGGTAGATGCTAGCGTAGTCCTAGCGATTTTTGGCATAGATAAGGGTGACTTTACTGCCAAGATGAATCAAGAAGCAGAGAGACAGGGGTGGTCTGACAAGTTGGTTTTCTTAGGATTGAAAAGACCTGTGGAGCCTTGGATGGCGGCTTGCGATGTGATTATCGCTACCTCAATTGCAGATGGGCTGGGCCGTTCTTTGATGGAAGCAATGATGGTCGGGACTCCAGTCATTGCAGTCAACTCTGGCGGCCATAAAGAAGTCATTACACATGATAAAAATGGTTTGCTTGTTCCGAGTACGCCGGATGATATTGCAACCGCAATTGCCTTAGTTCTTAATAATCATGATAAAAGAAATGAGTTGATTAGATCAGGGCGTGAGACGGCGCATACAAAGTTTGGACTAAGCCGACATACCGATAGAATTTTAAACATATATAAAGGTCATAAGTGACTCAAGCTGAGCTAGCACCATTTGCGCAGATGATGGTTGCTATAGAACCATACGATTGGCGTTTTGCTATTAACGGATTGATTGTTTGGGCAATTGGGACATTAATTTTTTCGCGTGTCATGAGGCTAGAGTTGGCAGCTATCGTTATGTTTATCAAAGTAATGATATGGGGCATCTATTTCACTTTCTATTTTGATCCGTTCTTTAAGATAGGGGGTGATGACCATGCCTACTGGGAACACGCTGTCGATATGTGGAACTTTGGATTAGATCCAATCAGGATATGGGCGCTGGCTCACATGAGCTATCTAATCAATGCTGACCCAGGTAGGGTAGTTTTCTATTACTATACTTATGTAGGGCTCTATCTGTTTGGTCCATCCTACCAGTCCCCGATCTTGATGAATATTTTAGTCAGCACAATGACGACCTATTTCTGCGGAAGAGTAATGTTCGATCTAACAAAGAATCGCGCATGTATGGAACTATTTTCGGTATATCTTTCTTTGCATTGGATGATTATTGCATGGTCCTCTTTTCTATTACTTAAAGAACCATTGATAGTTGCTCTGACAGCGGGTGTGCTATATGGAATATCATGGAATACTCGCAGGCAGATTTTAGGTCGTTCTTGTATTGCTATTCTTTGTTTATTTGCTCTACTCTACACTCGCTTTTATCTACCTGAGGTATTGATTGGTGGTGTAGCTGCCGGAGTATTTTTTAGCGTTCGTAGCGCACGTTTCTCATCAAAAAGACGTTTAGCATCAAACGTTGAAAGAAGTGAGATAGTAGCTAGTGTAGAAAGGTTGCTTATAGTGCTAAGATCAAGATGGGTAATTATAGGTATACTTTCTTTTATTGCACTTTATTTTGGGCACAATGAGTTGAAATACTTTGTGAGTCTAATGGATTTACGAGGTGCGCCTTATGAGGTGATTCATTTTCTTCTGCAGCCCTTACCATGGAAAATAACCGCTCCTGTCAGTTTCTTATTGATACCTTCCATTCTCCATTGGTTAGCAATTCCGTTGACGTGTATCGGGGCTTTAGCGCTATGGTTTCAGAAGACGACATTAAGCAGAATAATCGTCATGATCGCTATTGTAATGACAATATTTTATGGATTAGTGCCAGACATCGCGTCTACAAGACATAGAGCGCCACTTGACTTATTATTTGCCATAATGCAGTTTACGGGATTTTTATATTTACTCAAATATACTAGCAGAAGAAAGAAGAGTGCCAACGAGAACATCGATTTTACAGAAACATCTGCTAATTAGGATTTACGCAATGACTCTGGATAGATAATATGAAACCACGAATCGTTGTACCTCTTTTGATAGTTATAGGTCTTATTTCAGGATCACTAGTAAGCGTAATTGTAGAAGAGGTCTATGTCGGTGAGGCATCGTTCAAAATAGGTGACCTTTCAATTTATCCGGTAGAGCGACTTAAGAGAACATATAAGGACGCGGGATATCTGATTGAGACACGAACCAGATATGTGTCAGTAAGGCCTATAGAAGTAAGAGAAGAAGTAGAAGAGGGGTTGGTTGCAACGTATCAGGTTAGGGCAGCAAAAAATGGACAGCTTGAATTGCCATATCTCTATGATGTGGATGATCGGCCTGGAGAGATAATCAGAATAAGGGCGAGGGGTAGAACTCCAGAAGAAACTAGAGAGTTTCTGCAAGAGGTTTTGCAAAGTGTTCTAAGTAGGCATGAGCGAATTTATGAAACCCATATGGCGATAATCCAGCAACAGCTGGAAGTTTTGTCTGGGCAAGCGAGTTTTGGCGAGCATCACCTCCCGTTAATAGTTCTTAATTTGCTTGATGCTTTTGAAACTAGAGACTTATTAATAGATACGGATGATATTCCAGTTGTGGCAGAGAATTTGTTGGCTGTCTATCAAGAGTATAGCGAAGCGATCATGCCGATGAATGCTGGGCCAACAAGGATTTTACGTGAACCAATCGTTTTTGATAAGAAGCTCAAGCCAAATGCCCCACTATACGTCCTTACTGGGGGATTTTTTGGTGGAATCTTTGCCATCATTTTAATTGCATGCATCAGGATTGACTTTGGTCAGATTATTAGCGACTTAAAGATTCCAATAAGACAGCCACGTCGCTAAACATTATTGAGAAAGTTCGGGACTGGCACATGCTATGAGTAGGTTGTGGGAGAGCTGATAATATGGCTACTATATTCTGCAATTTAGCGGGAGCTCTTGACGCAGCAATTACTGATGACGCACTTCATAGTGCGATTTATCGAGATACTAAAACACTTATCAGTTCGCATTTTATGGTTGTGACTGCTGGATCTTATGAGGAAATACCAAAAATTATACATAGGCCAGGTAAGACATATTTAGTCTATGGATCGCCTACCATAAGTACTTCTTCGTCTCCAGAGACTGTGTGTGATATGTTGTCAAAAAGCGGTACTAAGAGTCTTGATCAAGTAGATTCGAGCTTCTTAATCGTTGAAATTAGTGAGAACAAGAATCAGCTAGTTGTCATTACCGATCGTTTTAATAGCAGACCTATGTGGTGGTCACGATTAGGGCCCATTGTCATTTTATCAACCGAATTTAGACGATGCCTACAAACACTTAGGGCTCGTGGCCCAGTTACTGTTGATTTGAGTGCAATCTACGAATTTCTTTGGTTTCGCAGGCTTTACGGCACCAAGAGCTATGTTAGTGAGATTAATATGATCAGGCCAGCAGCAATCCGTTTTTTTGATCAGAACGCTGACTCTGAAAGTCGATATTGGCATTATAAGCACCAGCATTCTCTGATGAGTGATTCTAATTATGTGGATCTGCTAGCAGAAAGTATTTCTAGTGGAGTGCACCAATCTGTTTCAGATGTCTCTCGGAATGGTTTGATGTTGAGTGGCGGACTCGATTCCAGACTCATGTTAATGATCGGTAATAAGAGGTATACAGGCATTACCAATGCCCCACAGATAAATAATGAAGTCCATATCGCGAAAAAATTAGCTGATTTAGCAGCCATTGAGCATTTCTATATTGAGCGTCCAAAGGACTATTTAGGCAAGATATTTGACAATGCTACTAAGGCGTCAAATGGGATGACTTTGTATTATGAATGTCAGTTTCTCGGATACGCCCATGAACTGACTGATATGGTAGATAACATACAACTTGGATTATTTTTTGATATTTTCTTTTGTGGGCATTATATGCCCAAGTACCATCCACAATTTCTTGGACGGAACGCCCTATTTTTTCTTCCAAGAAAAGTTGATGAGACTGATTTCGTTCAGAGTTTTGCGCATAGTGTAAGTTATCGACAAAAGCAGTCAGACCTATCGTCCTTGGTTGCTAACGATAATTATCATGTGTTTAAAGAAATAATGATGAATAATTTAAAGGAACTAGAGGCAGAAGGTCGCAAAACAGGTTTGAGTGGGGAGGGTTTATGGGAATATATGCATCTGGCTAATTTGGGCCGTCATTATTCGATGCTGATGGCAAAGTCGATGAGGCCGTATATTGATGTACGGCTGCCCGCCCTGACAAACACAAACTATTCCATGGCTCTATCATTACCAACTGCGTTAAAACGAAATTGGAGAGTTTATCTTAATGTATTAAAGAAGCTTGATTATGAATTGGGGCTGATGGAGCTACCCAATTCTAATACAAATATCCAGGCGAAATACAATCTTTATGCACAAACGGTATTTAAATTGGGGCGAGGCGTAAGTAAAAAGCTCGGCCTACTAAATAGTGTTGTAACACCTGCTTATAGTGATAGATCCTGGCCACCAGTGCTTGATTCATTTTTAGCAAATAGGGACATTCAGGATCGCCTCAATACAGTGATCGAAAATGGATATCTCTCTAGAGAGGGATTGTTGGACAAAAGGAGATTGTTTAATTTACGCGATGAAACCCTTAGCGGCGGGAAAGACCACTCTATTTTCTTGAATCAACTTCTAACTATTGAATATGGTGCATTAGATCTAATGTGAAGGATACTGGCTGGAGTTAGAGTGGTCTAATAATTTATTCCCAGAGCGCCAACAACTAATTGATTATTTGTTGAAATATAGACTTTCCCACAACTTGCTCGCATTGAGACAAGACAGATGTCCTTTTTTTCATGAGTAATGTCCCAAAGCTTCTCTCTTGGCGAAGGTTTCCCGTCTGTTTGATATCTGTTAGGTAGCGACTCTAAAGAGACAGTCAACAACATGATGGCTGGTTTTTCGGCTGTGCATTCGCAGTGGAGTTCGCCGGCACCAACAAAAGTCACTCGGGCTTCATAGTGGCCATAGTTGTGATTTACGACAAATGGATCAGGTCTATTAGATATAAATTTTATGGGTAATTCACTATAATCTTTATCGACTTGGTCTAGAAGATCTTTAATTGGAAATAATATTGGATCAAATTTATAGAAAGAGAAATTCTGACTAGAAGAAGGCGCAGAAGCGAGCGAATAGAGCCGAATAAGCTTAGGAGCCTGAATCAGAAGAAGCACCACACTTATAACAAATACAGATCCCAAAACTTTCGAAGTAGGGAGTTCTGTAAAGTACATTAGTACTAATATTGCTCCAAAGAGTAATGGCCATAGAAAAAATCTCGGATAACCGAGAAGGTTTGGTGCACTACTGTCCATTCCAAAAAAAATCATGTAACCCACACCGCCTAGAAGAATTAGAGAAGTTCCAAATAGCTGGTAGCGATTTTTTCTTGATAAAAGGATAGAAAAAATTACCAAAACTATTAATAAAACAGCGCCAGAAAAGCCAAAGAGCTGCTCAAGATCAATTCTTAGTTGTTCAATCTGGGTATTGCTGCCTAGTTTATTTAATGATGGACTCCAGGAGCGTATATCAATGGCAGGATTTGTCCCTGCTAATAGTGGGCCTAAATTGTGACGGATTAATACATGTGATAGAAAGGGAAAAGCCACAGCTGAGACCATTAGACACTCGCTATATAACTTGCTTGCTTGCTTATGATGTATTTGAAAAATGTCTTTGAGTTCATAGCGTTTACCAAGCAGATAAATGATCGGTAAAGCTAGGATCGCCGGTTCTTTAATTAGAGATGCAGCACCCATAAGTAACAATGCGATTGGCAAGGCCTCACTTTTTCTCCGAATGACCGCTTCGATTGCAGTCAATAAGAGAACTATCGACCATGATTCTAGATAGACAGAAGTAAAGATAGTTATGTGTTGAGGCAACCAAAAAAAGAAAAGACAAAAAGGTACAATTCTGAAATTAGGCCATGAGCCGACACAATATGGCCGTAAGATAAGTAACCAAAAAATTATTGCGGATGTATTGTATAAGCGGATACCATTCCACAAGTTGTCCCATCCCAGCGAAATTGCTAGAGCAGTCCAGGGCATACTTAAGAAATATGATAATGTTGGCCATCGAAAGTTGTAGGAGGCATCAATAAAACTTAGGGCGACTATTGAGATTCCAAGTATTAGGCAAGCAAGCGTATATCGTTTGAGTAGTAGTACACTAGTCACTATCCCAAGAATTAAAAGGAGAATCAGGAATCGTGATGCCAATATTAGTTTAGGTTTCGAGCTATATTTTTCGAGAAACTCTGCAACAGTAAATTGACTCCCTGCAAGCTCTGCACCAATTATGTCAGCCCAAAATACACCAGTACGAAAGGCTTGACCTATGTGCGTTACATGATCTCCGCCATAAGGGAAATCACTTGACCAGGTAATTCCGAGATAAATCAACAGTGGAAATAGTATTAGTGAACTACTTAATAGAGCACTAGGAACGGAGACTTTCCCAATAGGCCTACAGAATATAGTCGAGGCAGGCACACTATACGGAGCTGTCAACAAAGCGAGCGCAATCAAAACAAAGGCAGGTAGTAACCATACTATTCTGTCTAATTCAGCATAGACCTGTGACAATAGCAGAGCGATACACAAGAATAAGCAGATTGTATGGTTGAGAGTTAAACTACTCTTAATGGTAGACGGAGGTAAGTCACTCATATGTTAGTTATCGGCGATATATTTATGAGATGATTGGCACACTATAGTTAATCGAAAATGCGAATTCGTTAGTCATGAAAGAAACGAGTTACTATATCATTTTGACAGGCTAGAGAAGCCAAGCTTAGAGAGTCAAGCAGACTAAGAGAATAGATAAGACTGGATTGTACATATGGAAGATCAAAGAAAGACGACAATATGTATTTCAGCAAACACTTCTTGGAACCTATCAAATTTTCGCACAAAGTTAATTAGAGATCTGATAAGTAAGGGCTATTCAGTAGCAGCAATTTCACCAGAGGACAAATATACCGATAAACTTGTTGAGCTTGGAGTAAAACATTTCCAGATTAACATGGATAATAAAGGTCTCAATGTTTGGGAAGATATTAAAGTATTGCGCCAATATATACGATTATACCGACGTATTAAACCCGATGCAGTGCTCCACTTTACGATAAAGCCGGTTATCTATGGCTCTTTAGCCGCTAAACTAGTCGGCGTCAATGCTATCAACACTATGACTGGACTTGGTACTGCTTTTATTTCTCTAGGATACATTAAGTATTTAATAATGATTGTTTTGCGCTTGGCCCTACAGTCTTCACGAATTGTCTATTTTCATAACCATGAGGATTTACAATTCTTTGACACGCATCATCTTGTTAAGAAGGCTAGGAGTAAAGTCATTGGTGGTTCAGGTGTTGATACAGAGCATTTTAGTTTTCAGCCTATATTAAAAACAAATAATACGAAATTCCTTTTTGTTGGCAGGCTCCTGCGTGACAAGGGAATAATTGAATTTATAGAGGCGGCTAAAATTGTTATTGCAGAGCGTGATAATATTGAATTTCAGATATTGGGTCCAGCAGACGTTAAGAACCGATCGGCTTTATCCTCGATAGAGCTTGATGAACTGCTTAGCCAGAGCAGTATTATCTATCTCGGTAGTAAGTTAGATGTAAGACAGTATATTAAAGACGCACACTGTGTAGTTTTGCCCTCATACAGAGAAGGATTGTCCAGAGTCTTACTTGAGGCAGGATCGATGGGTAGGCCGGTAATTGCGTCTAATGTGCCAGGCTGTAGAGATGTAGTCATTAACGGCCACAATGGTTTTATTTGTGAGGAAAAAAATAGCAAGGATCTAGCAGAGAAAATTCTACTGCTAGAATCTCTTGGACATAGCAAAATATCAGATTTGGGGCTTAATGGAAGGGCGAGAGTAAAAGAGTTATTTTCAGAAAAAATCATAGTATCAGAGTATATAGATGCTATAGAGCGAGCTATCTAAATTCAAACTTGAAACTGTACTATCTTTGAGAAAATATTTTCTTACTAGCTTCTGTTACAGGAACTTTCGTTCGACGAATTAATGCAGCGTCTAGGGATGCAACGAAGGATTTCTCCATATATTGGTAACTTGAATTCTCTTTAAAGCTTGGGCTCGACCAATCTTTGTGTTACCGTAGATCTCAAGCTGTTTCTTTATTGTTTGTACATTCTCACTTTTTCGATCAAAAATTGCTGTAACTGGTTCCTCGAAGGTAAATGCTGAGAGTGGTGTTTCTACCGAAGACTTAATCCAGCTCGAAATGTCATAGGTTAAGGTTGCTTCGGGGTTGGGTTGGTTTTCATCTATGCTTAATATGTTATATGACAAGCCCGCACAGTAACTAATAATTTCATCAAATTGTGCTTGATTATCTTTATTAAGTAATTTAGCTTCTTCTAGGAGTTCCTTTACAACATTGCTTGCTAGATGAAGTATTTCTGTCATATGAGTAGCAACAATATTAGCATGATGGACCTGGATTACATTAAAACCTTCTTTTCCATCGAGCAGGCGTTGGTACGCATCACTATCCTGATAGTAAGTTTCGATATCCTCAGCACTATCCCAGAGCTCATCCGCAGTATCTTTTCCAAACGACTCAATTGCTTCTGGTAACGCTCCACCAAGTGCCGGTAGTTTTTGTAGCATTCTATAAGGTAGCTGGAATGGTTCTAATTTATGCAGGCGAATATATTTGAGAATAGGATCGAATACCACTCCATGCGTTACGGAAAATACTAAGAGAGCTAATTTTCTTAGCTCAATATATTCTAGGAAAGACAAAGTATTAGAACCGACTACTACCTCCTCAATTTCTAACACTTTCTTTCCAGATTGAAGTTCCACAAAATCGCGAGGAAGGATTCGATATTTTGTCAGAAATTCCCACCTCATTCGCTCCTTCTTTGCTGTTAGCGGTGCTCCATTCAGTAGCATCAGAGTATATGCCTCGACGCGATCCATTCCAGCATTTACCAAGGTTCTTAGTGTTTCAACGTCACTTTCATAAGTGCTGCCAGGTAGTCCCACTATTACCTCTGAGGCTGTTCGTAAGTTTGCTTCACGGATTGTTGGAGCGAGTGCAATCATTTGCTCTTTGCTTATATTCTTCCGTCCGACATTTTCAAGAACTTGATCATCCATTGATTGAACAGACATCAGTAGATCTATTGAGTTGCTTAGTTTTCGAACAGTCTTAATAATTTTTTCTTTAGAATTCTTTCCGGTTTGCATCATGACCTTACGTGGATATCCAAACCGATCCTGTAGTTCTACTATTGCATCAGAGATGTCCAGATCTCGGGAATTCATACCAAAATTCAAATCACTTATTCCGAGCGTCTCTGTCTCTGGTGGAACATTCTCCGCAATGTATAGGAGCTCTTCCTTGATTCGTTCTAAGCTAAATCGATGCACCTTATTGACCGCTGAAGAGCCATCAACACAAAAAGTGCATGAAAATGGACATCCCCTTGAAGTCTGAACACGAGGCTTTAGGCGGCCATCAAAAAATGGATCAAGTAAACCTTCTAGGTAAGGCGAGGGAATTTCATCCAAGGATTTTAGCCTATTAACTGATGAGCCGAACATGACGTTGCCTCTGGTGTTAGTAACGCAACCGGGTATAGGCTCATCTTTTATGCTAGCTACTCCGTTAGCGGACCCTAGAGATTCAAATAGCTTCTGAACAAGATTGTAGAATGGAATTTCACCTTCCATGGGCAAATAAAAGTCCACAGCTTGTCGGTTTTCTAGGTAGGTCGTTTGCGCTTCGCGATCTGTTGGGAAATTCGGCCCACCCCAGACGGTGATGACATCAGGGTTAAGCGTCTTGGCAAGGTCAAAGAGCTCCAGACTTATTCTTTCACACCAACAGTAATTGCTTAGACCGAGTACATCAGGACGAGAAACATACAATGCTTCTTCTAGATCACTAATGTACTTAAACAATCGTATATCGACATCTGTCCCAAGGAGTTTCTTGCTATAAGCCGCTACATATCCGATATTTAGCGGATTAGAATCTGTTGATAGCGATACCGTATCATAGGTCAAATCGCCTAAAAAGATTGTTAATGGTTTCAATGTCAGACTCCTATGGATACAGGCGCATTATAGCACCGGACACAATATTTTCGGTTTAAGACCAATTTGACATCAGAGGTAGCCCAGTTTTGCTTGGCTTCTATATTAATATTGATGTTGATACGTAGGATATCGGGCGAGAGGTGTGCCATTTACGCAAATGTCAATTGCTCGATACAATAGATGATAAATAGGATAGCGGTTACAATGCCATATCTGGCGCATTTTGATAATGTGAGGATAAATGCTTAGTCATAAAGGCCCCGTTTACAGCATCATTACTCTGTTCAATGAGAACGGGAGTATCAACTTTTCGGGCATTTCAGAGATGATTGTTAAAGCCCATGAGGGCGGTCACAGATGTTTCTACTTTATGGCGTTTAACGGGCGTGTAAATTTATTAACTTATAAAGAGCTCCATGATTACAACAAATGGTTAATTAATTTGGTTAAAGATTTGTCTTCGGACTCACTTGTTATTGTTCCAGGTCCAATAGCAGCATCAGCAATGGAAATAGCGTGCTTCGCTACAGAGGCGCATGAACTAGGGGCTGATTGTTATTCGGTGTATATCGGTGAGCGCTACTACTCCGATGAGCAGTTGACGCATTATTTTGACTATCTCGTTAATCACTCGCCTGCTAAGTGGCTAGTGCATCAGATGCCTCTCCCGAGTGGTTATGGAGGAGCACCGGTCAATTGGCCACTTAAGACATTGGAGCAAATAACGCAACATGATAACGTTATCGCGCTTAAGGAAGACAGCAAGGACAAAGACTATACAGACCAAGTGCTCAGAGTGGTTGCCGACAACGTAACAATCATTTTATCGGGCGGTGGAAAGAGGCAATGGTTAGGGCATAATCAAGTCAGCCAGTGTTGGTTAACGGCCCTAGGTGTTGTTTACCCGGAGATTAGCACTCGCTTTTATAGCGAGGTGGGTGGCCAGGAAAATACCACCATTAGTCAAATTGCGAAAGATATTGTTCGCGCTGAAAGCATCTTTTTAGACGAAATTGTCGGCAGGTTCTCATGGCATCTAGGGGTTCGATCTGTAATTTTGCATCGATTTGGATTTAATGCATTTGAAAGATCTCCCATGTATGCTTTGGGTAATGATGCTCATAGGGATATTGCCAAAATTATTGAAGATAAGATTGAGCCTCTCATACGTCCCTATTTGTTGTAGTCCAGTTTATAGCGATGCTACGTTTGAGCGATACTAACTAGATACTTTGATAAGTGAACTCGATTGAATTTGCATCTATGAAAGTACAGATTAGCAGCCTTTCTCCAGAAAAAACAAGAATGCTCGTTCTGAGTGAAGAACAAGTAAGGTCATTCCGCCATTATGGAGTTTGCCCCACTTGCTGTACAGCGCAAGATCCTGTTTGTTTAACGAGATTGGGATGGTTTGATTGGAAGTCAAAGCTTGAAGTTGTGCAGTGTCAAAATTGCGATTCGATCTATTATGCTAATCCACCCGATTCAGAGCAGATTGACAAATATTATCAGGAGCATTGGAATAAGGCCGGTGGCAAGAATATAGAGAGTGATGCACATGTTGGAACAGCCATAAACAGAAAAATGCAGCGCTTGCTGGATAATTTTTGTTTAGCTAAAGACAGCACTAGAATACTCGATGTGGGTTGCGGATTGGGAGGTATGCTAGCAGGTTTATCTGAGAGTGGTTATTCTAACTTTTATGGCTTAGAGCAGTCGCATCATCGATTCGCCGCGGCAGCCAAGCGGTATCCCGGAAGAATCTTTGATTGCGGGTATCGTGATTTAAATGACGAATATCTTTTTGACGTGATTTATTGCAATCATGTCTTGGAGCATATCTATAAGCCTAGCGACTATTTTGAGTGGCTTGATGATCGACTGACACATAATGGGGTTGCTATTGTTTGTGTGCCCAATGTGCAATGGGAACAGCTCGTTAACCAAATCCTATATATTCCCCATCTACATTCGTTTTCAGCGAAGAGCTTAAAGAAAGCAGGGGAACGGGTTGGATTTACTTCGGTATTTTGGTTAGATTCCGATAGAAAAGACGATTTATGTGCAATTTTTTTTAAAAATTCAGATACGTATAGATGTTTTGAGCACATAAATTTGAATAGTACGGCGTTCGCTGATCTAGACGATTTTCCGGATATTTCGCTGTCTAGCCAGAAAGACCGATTTAAGAATATATGGGCACGTAGGTTGGGAGAGGAGCACTCGAAAACACTAATCAATTGGCCATCAGCAAATAACATTCAATTAGTCGATAACGATGTACAGCGGTGGGACAGCTATACAGTATGGAGATCACAGTGGCGAGCTATTTTTTGTTTGTTGCTTTTTCGCAAGAGATTTGCATTTAGGGTCTGGCCTCAACTGAATAGAGGGGAAGGTTTAATTAACAGATTGTTGTCTACACCGAAACGGCATGTGACAGACTACAATCATTTAGTTTTCACAACGTTGGGAAACACAGAGGACGGAATACCCGAAATAACATACAGAAAAAAGGCTCCAATATTAATGAAGTAGACTGTTTAGCTATATATTTCTTGGTGGTCTTCTGACTAGAGTCTTCGAAGGTCTATCTAATAAGTATATGCGATTTTTCGGAAGATCCATGAATCGATAGTGCTTTTGAGAAAGCCACATCTCTAAATTATTGCTATAAGGTTCTTTGATAGAGTGGTACGGCACGTAGTGCAAAAGAAATGTTAATCGATAACCGCTTTTTACGCGAGACCCCATGTGACAACATCGTACAGCATCAACTAATCCGATAGTTCCGCGTTCTCCAGTAAGAATATGTGCTGAACTTATGGGGTGTATCTTTTTGATTTCATGATCGGAGATACGAGTGTAGTTATATACTAATTTCTTTTTTATTTGTTGGCTCTCATCTGCATCGAAAAATGTAAGCGGGCCGTTTTCTGGGTATACATCTTCGACTAGCATAAACAGCTGTACTGTGCGATAGTCCTCCTGGTCAAAATGAAACATTTGACTACTAGTTGTCGATAACGATGGCGATGACCGATACAGCGCAATATCTGCGAGAATTGGTATAGTGCCGAAATATTTAGCCACTAAAGATATTAGAGATTCGTCTAGGGCAAAGCGCAACAACTCAGGATAATCCGACAAGTCATTTTGGTTCAGTAGATTTCTTAAAAATGGCTTCGGTGCAGAACTACTACTAGAGGACTCATTCACTCTTTCTTTTGCAATTGTTGAGCATGTGGTTAGTACTTTCGGAGCGTGTGAGAAATTCGCAGAATCTGTAATTAAGAACCCAGTTGAATTTGGAATATACAAAGTCGCTGGTTTACAAAGTTGTGCAGCAAAGAGCCGTGTCAGATATTGAACAGGAGATCGTGCAATCCTTAGGATCTTAGTTATTCGACGCGAGGTTCGTTTAGGTATTTGAAATCTATGGACCAATATTGCTTCAATTTCACGGCCGCTATGGATAATTTCAATGAACCTCTGGATCAGAATCTTGGCGTGTGGCATTGAATTGTTGACTAAGTAGTTTTTATAAGCTCTGATTATACGAAATAGCAAAACGGCATAATTATGCCAGCTGACGCGGCCCAGCGGTATTTGAGTCTTGCTGCCACGAGGATCTAAAGTTCCATCTGCTCCAAGGGGTTGCCTATCAAGTGGTTTGATATCGAGAATGTGGCGCAAAAAGAACATATGTCTGATGCTATAATTGTGCTCATGTTAGAGTATGTCGTACGTGACTGGTGGCGGTATTCTGCTGCGCTCGGGCTAGGCGTTTTTCTTTTTTTGGTTCTGCAGCCGGCAGCACGAAAGGCAGGTTTAGTTGATCAACCTAGCCAGAGAAAACTGCATCTATCGCCCATTCCGCTCGTTGGTGGAATCGGCATCTTCTTGACTTTTGCCTTGTCTTTAACGTTATTTGAGATCAGCTTAACCTCTTATAGGATGCTGCTATTTTGTGCGGGTTCCCTAGTAATAATTGGTGTATTAGACGATTACATTGATGTGCCTGCAAGGCTGAAATTTTTTGCACAGTCGTTTATCGCATTATTACTGGTTCTTGGTGGTGGGGTCGTGGTTACGGAATTAGGCTTATTAGTATCAGATAAGGTAATAGGCTTAGGGCCAGTGTGGGCAACAGTGTTTACCGTTATTGCGGTAATTGGTGTAATTAACGCTTTCAATATGCTTGATGGATTAGATGGTCTTTGTGGAGTAATGGCTCTCATTTGCTTTTCGGCTTTATTGATACTTTATTTTCTATCAGGAAATAATCGAATCGCTGAAGATGTTGTATTCCTTCTTTTGTTTATTGTAGTTCTATCAACTTTTTTGCTTTTCAACTTTGACTGGATTGTTAGAGATAAGCAAGTATTTTTAGGAGATGCTGGTAGCATGTTGATTGGTGTCGTTGTGGCATTTTTCTTAGTTACGTGGGCTGCTCGCTATCCTGCCTCAGATAATCCGCTTTTGAAAGTAACTTCAGCGCCATGGTTAATTGCGCTTCCAATAATGGATATGGTGAGGGTAATGCTTGTGCGCTTGATTAGAGGAAAGTCACCATTTAGAGCCAGCCGTGATCATATACATCATTTACTGCAGGAACTTGGATTCAGTCAATTTTTGACCTTGGTTGTTCTCAGTATAGTGCAGCTAATGTTTGCTTTTATTGGTGTTCTTGCAACAGTTAAGCAGTGGCCGGATGCCATTTTATTTTGGAGTATGTTTCCCATTTTTGTTATTTTCTCAGTATTAGGCTGGGTGATTGAGACTTGGACGGCCGGTCGAAAGACAGTTAAAGAGTTACACAGTACATCGAAAGCTAAAGTTGTTGGTATTGACGACGATCGATTAAGAAAGAGGGAATGACCCCTAATCAATGTATCAATATCTCTGATTATATCAACTATGTACTGAGATTAAGTTGAATCTACTATCTCTGGCTCTGAGGTAAGTATATGAGGGACGACAGAAATTGTGTAAATTTATTGATCCGCAATCTGCCCATCGTTTAATGACTAGTTACTTGGCACCACCATCTGATTACAAATAATTTAGTGAGATGAACGTTAGATACAGTCTTAGAGGTGGCGTGATATTTCTTTTAACTAGAACTATACTGATATGGCTATTGGTCTATTTTTGTAAAAACAGTGTTCGTGTAAAGCAGAGATCACGAATCGGGGATAGTAAGAGAATATTGGCTCTTAACGTTAACCGCTTTAGGGGTGACCTTGAGCTATTGGATCAGGATGACCGTATAACCATTCTAAGAATGCCATATTTATGGCAAGGGAGACTATATTACTGGTTTTTTGGCGAAGAGCTAGAAACAGAACCATCTGAAGTTCTGAGACAAAGAAAACAATATCGCCAATTTCTTGAAAGGTTTTTGTCTCGGCTCTATCGCCTGTTAGATATCGATTTAGTGCTTGGTAGCGGCATTCACTACAAAGTAGCCGAGGATTGGGGAGCGATTTCAGAAAGTTTAGGTTACTCATATGTTGTACTGCATCGTGAAGGATACATGGGTTCTCCGTTTGAGGATGAATATATTGCAGCCCCCGGACAGATGGGTAAAAGATTCCCCGGATCCATGTTAATTTTTCAAACCCAAAGACATAGAGAAATAGTTGTGAAGTCTGGTTTTGTAAGTGAGAGCAATTCTGCTGTTAGTGGTGTAATGCGAATGGATGATTTTATAAGGGCCAGTTGCAGCACTATTCCTCAATCTACTGTATTCAAGAGTGACAGAAGAAAGCGCATTACTCTTTTTAGTTTTGGCCCCAGCACTGGATTTATAACGGTGCCACCTATATGGCCTATAGATCCCGAAAATTACTTGATGGAGATGTGCTATAAGACGCATGTGCTAGTTGCACGCTATGCTGTTAATCATGCAGATATCGATGTTACTATAAAGACTAAGTGGGGCGGTCGATGGCTCGAGGAGATACACAAGATCTTGGGCGAACATGGGATTGAGAGCAGTGACGTGGAAAATCTTGAGATACTAACCGAGTCGTCTGCGCAGGAATTAATTGGCAAGTCTGATGTGGTAGTTGGTTATGGCTCAACAACGCTTTTGGAAGCAGCTATAGTGGGGCTCCCAGTGATCGTGCCACGTTTTGATGAGTTGTTGCGTGATGATTTCAAAAAATACCTTCTGTATCCTGACATTGATGAGGCATTCAATATAGCTGAGGGCCCTGATAAATTAGAGCGCCTAATCGAGGAAAATTTAGCTAATCCTGGGATAGATGAGCAGCAAATGACCGCACGGAAACGGGCATTTACAAGGTATATTTCTAGTCTTAATGGAGATGCCGTGGAAAGATCAATAAAACTTCTGTTATCTGTAGAAAGTGCGTAACCCAAGATCTCTTAAGCTAGGTAGCAATCCTGAATAGCGTTGACATAATTGACTGTGGTTTAGGTAATATTCGAAGCGTTGTTCGCGCGTTCGAATCTCTTGATATAAATACGAAAGTGCATGTTTCATCATGCACACTGGAGAATACCGGATTGTTGGTTGTACCAGGCGTCGGAAGTTTTCCGAGTTTTGTTGATAAATTGCAGACTAATGGTTTTGTTGAGAGCATTAGGAGAAGATTTGAGGGGGGAGATCCGTTACTAGGGATATGCGTAGGTATGCAGGTGTTCTTTGAATTTGGTTATGAATTCAAGAGAGCCGAGGGTCTGGGCTTGGTGCCCGGCGAAGTCTGTCAAATAGGCGCACAAGTTACTGCAACCAATAAGCAGTCGGAGCTTTATGAGGAAAGTAGTAATGTTGGTGATAAGAATTTCAAATTGCCAGCTATGGGATGGAGTGCTATTCAGCCTAATAATGATTTGGCAGATTGGATCGGAACTCCGCTTCGATCAATTAATCCAGGTACCTATTTCTATTTTGCTCATTCAATGCAATGTTACTGTTCAAGGAAGTCGGATCAAATAGCTACCGTGACCTATAATGCTGATTATGATATATGCGCCACTGTACAAGTTGATAATTTTACAGGTGTCCAATTTCATCCAGAGAAGAGTTCGCAAGATGGCCTTATAATCTTAAAAGATTTTTTCGAAAGCCAATAATTTTTGAGGAATGATCTACATCAAAGTTTCGGCCATATCTTGTTAACGTTAGGCATTTGCCTTAGGTAGATCAAGATAGCTAATAGAATACATATGAACTCACCTAACTCCAATAAAAGTAATAAATTAATGCATGGTTTGCCGGAAGAAGTAAAATTTTGTCGTCGCTGTGTGGTTAGCAATCAACGTCCATCTTCTACGGTTGAATTTAAGAATGATAGTTTAAAGAAGGAGACAATTGAGTTTGATAAAGATGGAGTATGTTCTGCTTGTGCCTACCATGACCTCAAATATAAAGAAATTAATTGGGATCAAAGAGAGAATGAGTTATTGACGCTGTTGGAAAAATATAGGAGTCCAAATCGAGAGTTTGATGTGATCGTGCCTGGAAGTGGAGGGAAAGACAGTTTTTACATATCGCATATCTTGAAAAATAAGTATGGGATGACGCCCCTAACCGTAACGTGGCCTCCACATATGTACACAGATATTGGAAGGAAAAATTTTGATGCATGGCTACAGTCTGGTTTTTCTAATATCACCTATTCTCCCAATCAGGATTTCCATAGGAAGCTTACAAAGGCAGCATTTGAAAATTTGTGCCATCCCTTTCAACCCTTTATTCTTGGACAAAAGCAGGTTGGTGTGAAAATCGCTAAAGCTATGGGAATAGATTTGGTTTTTTATGGAGAGAGCCAGGCAGAAGGTGGTACAAATATTCGAGAAGGAATGCAACCAATGATGTTGCCTAAGTATTTTACGGCACCCTCAAACGAAATCAAAAGATTGCCACTAGGTGGTGTGACAGTTGAAGAGTGGCTTCAGCAAGGATTCACGTTGGCAGATCTCGATCCTTATATTCCGACGGATGCAGATCAGTTTAGGAGCGCAGGTATAGAAGTTCACTATCTCGGATATTATCATTGCTGGAGACCACAAGATCATTATTACTATGCTGTTGAGAATGGTAACTTTAATCCAAATCCAGAGCGGACGGAGGGAACTTATTCTAAATACGCAAGTTTAGACGACAAGATAGATGGTTTTCATTATTACACAACATATATTAAATTTGGAATTGGACGAGCAACCTATGATGCTGCACAAGAGATCAGAAATGGCCACCTTACACGCGAGGAGGGTGTTAGATTAGTTCATAAATATGATGGAGAATTTCCCAAGAGATATATGGCGGAATTCCTTGAATACTGCGATCTTACTATGGACAAGTTCAATCGGATTATTGATGAGAATCGCTCACCAAACCTTTGGGAAAAAGCTGACCAGGAGCATAGTAGATGGGAGCTCAAGCACAAAGTATGGTGATATTACGTTGAAGATGTCCGGTTCAGAGCCCCCCATCCTCTATGAATAAGAGAGTAATAGCCAAATTGGATGTAAAGAATCATCAGCTAATCAAGACGATACAGATGGAAGGGCTTAGGGTCGTAGGTAATCCAGCAGATAGGATGCAAACTTATTCTGAATGTGGTATCGATGAAGTAATATACCATGACTTAGTTGCAAGCTTGTATGATAGGAATAGTATCTTAGATTTAGTCGAGAAAGCTTCGTCGAATTGTTTCATACCACTAACCGTAAGTGGTGGCATTCGTTCAGTTTCTGATGCGAGGCAGTGCCAGCTCTCGGGAGCGGATAAGTTTGGTATTAATACTTCAGCATTAGCAAACCCGAGTTTGATAAGCGAGATTTCATCGAATTTCGGCTCTCAGGCAACAGTACTTTCGGTAGAGGCAAAGAAGATGGGCAAAGGGGTATGGAATGCGTTTTTTGATAGTGGTCGAGAAGAT